>Ga0209314_10000612_pt1 | contig 15862 bp, 13 predicted proteins | sample I19B2metaG_FD_184146 | JGI IMG/M metagenome (GOLD analysis project Ga0209314, IMG submission 184146) | Lake sediment bacterial and archeal communities from Gulf of Boni, Indonesia to study Microbial Dark Matter (Phase II) - ​I19B2 metaG... | ecosystem: Environmental > Aquatic > Freshwater >...
TTGGGAGCGACGCCAACCGAAAATGTGAGCCCCTCTCGAGCCTTTACTTCCTCCTTCATTTTTCGCGCCAACTCTTCTGCCGCCTCAAAGCCTCTGTTCACCCTCTGGGTCACATCCAAGTACGCCTCGTCTATGCCAACCTGCTCGAAACTGTCAGCATAACTCTCCAGAATCCTCACTATGTTACCTGAGACTTCTCCGTAGAAAGCATGGTCAACAGGAAGAAAAACAGCGTCTACTCCCTTCAGTTTCCTTTTCGCCAAGAAGATGGGCATTCCAGACCTTACCCCGTATTTTCTGGCGATGTAGTTCGCTGTGCTTACGGCGCCGCTGTCCTCGGTTCGCCCTGAATACACGCACACAACCACAGGCTTCTCCCTGAGCGAGGGGTTCCTCCTTTCCTCGCACTGGGCGAAGAAGTAGTCCAAGTCGACCAACATCACAACTCTCGTCCGCAACTAAGCTACCCCGCAAACGGGAACACTATACCAAGAAAGGATGCCATCGCCCTTTTAACCGCTTAGGACCGCTAAGCCACCTTTTCGAATTGCTGCTTCCCAGTCTGGCACAAGGTCAACCGATGTCTCACCAATCAGACCCTTAGCAGAACAAAGAAAGATCGGTTAGTGGTCAGTGGAGTAACTCACGTGTCACAGCCTAGGCTCCACGCCGTCGCCACACATCATCCCAGTTACTGTTTTCGGTTCGCCCTTATTTATCTGTTCCTTCCAAGCCCGCAGAGAAGCGGACAAGTTTATTAGCGTGCCCTTGTCTTATCTTCTGGAAACCTGTTTGGAGGCCACCTAACACGAGGATCGCCGTCATCGACAGAGATAGATGCAAGCCTCGACGTTGCGGTAGGGTGTGCCATCGATTCTGTCCGATGATAAGAAGCAACATCGAGGCCATAAGGTTCGAAGGCCGAATGCCGGTTATCTCGGAGGTCCTATGCACCGGATGCGGCATCTGCGTCAAGAAATGCCCGTTTAAAGCTCTGTCCATCGTTAACCTGCCAGACGAACTCGAAGGGGAATGTACCCACCGTTTTGGACCTAATGCCTTCAGACTCTTCCGTCTTCCAGTTCCGTCGCCCGGAGATGTACTTGGGTTAGTGGGACAAAACGGGATTGGCAAATCAACGGCTCTCAGAATCTTCTCAGGTGAGGTCAAGCTGAACCTAGGGGACTATGCTCGTGCGCCTGACTGGAGCGGGATCGAACGGTATTTCAGAGGTTCAACTCTCCAAACCTACTTCCAAGAGATGAGTCAAGGCAAACTCAAGGTAGTCCACAAGCCGCAATACGTAGACAGGATTCCGAAAGTGGTAAGCGGAGAGGTCCACGAACTCCTTGAGAAGGTTGATGAACGAGGCAAACTGGCAGAGGTCTCCAAAGCGCTTCAACTAGATGTCATCTTACACCGACAGATCGATGTTCTAAGCGGCGGCGAACTGCAAAGAGTCGCCCTAGCCGCCACAATGATCCGCGAAGCCAACGTGTACCTTTTTGATGAGCCTTCCAGCTACCTTGACGTGAAGCAGCGGCTGGAAGCTGCCAAGGCGGTGAGGAGACTCAAAGATGAGGGCAAGATGATCGTTGTAGCCGAACATGACCTGGCTGTTCTTGACTACCTTTCAGACTACGTTTGCATATTCTATGGGAAGCCCGGAGTCTACGGGATCGTCTCCAACGTTCATGGGGTCAGAACGGGCATCAACATATACCTCGAAGGATTCACGCCCGACGAAAACCTCCGTTTCAGGAAAGAACCCATAAGGTTCCACGTCAAGCCTCCCTCAGCTGGTGTACCGGCAAGCCCGCCTCTGCTGAAATGGGACGAGATGAAGAAGACCTATGAAGGGTTCGTGCTGGAAGTTGAGTCCGGTGAAGCCCGTCAAGGAGAGGTCGTTGGGATACTCGGACCAAACGGGATTGGGAAGACAACTTTCGTCAGACTCCTCGCAGGCATTGAGAAGCCTGACCCTGAAACACCGCTGATGGAGAGCATTCTAAGCGTCAGCCATAAGCCTCAGTACATATCCTCGGAGTTCGATGGAACTGTTGAGGACCTTCTGAGAACCGCAGCGAAGGAAGATTTCTCCTCAGGCTGGTACCAGAGCGAGATCGTACAACCGCTCAGCGTAGATGCTGTTCTGGACCGCATGGTCGGGGAGCTCAGCGGCGGCGAACTGCAGAGAGCAGCCATTGCGGTATGCCTGTCAAGGAAGGCTGACCTGTACCTTCTTGACGAGCCCAGCGCTTATCTCGACGTTGAAGAGAGGCTGGCTATGGCCAGAACGGTGAGACGGATAGTTGAGGGAAGGAACGTCACGGCTTTTGTTGTCGAGCATGATGTTGTAGCCCAAGACTTTCTTGCTGACCGGCTCATGGTCTTCACGGGCGAACCTGGCGTCAAAGGCTTAGCAGAGACTCCGACAAGCCTGCTGAACGGGATGAACAACTTCCTCAAAGAGATGGCTGTAACCTTCAGACGAGACCCGACGACAAAGCGGCCCAGAGTAAACAAGGAAGACTCAAAACTTGACAGACACCAGAAGAAAGCAGGCCAATACTACTATGTGACCTGAAGGACACAGCATTTCTCAGGCAAAACATAAAATGAGGCAAGTGCTATTAGGCTTCAGAGATCACTAGACGTCTGTTAAGAGCGTGATTGGGTTGGTTGAGGTCAGAACTCCCATAGTTCTCGTGAACTTCAAGACGTATGTTGAGGGTACCGGCGAGAAAGCCCTCAAGCTGGCAAAAGATGCGCAGAAGGCGAGCATGGAGACCGAAGTCTGCTTCGGCGTGGCGCCTCAGTTCGTCGACATTCCAATAATAGCCCGAGCTGTGGACATTCCGGTTTTCGCTCAGCACATCGACCCAATGAAGCCTGGAAGCTACACAGGTCATATTCTGCCAGAGTCTGTGAAGGAAGCCCGCGCCGTGGGCACGTTGATCAACCATTCGGAGAGGCGTCTGAAACTCGCGGACATCGATGAGGCGGTTGCTCGGGCACGTGAAGTCGGCTTGGTCTCCGTTGTATGCACGAACAACACCGCCGTCAGCGCATCTGCGGCATCTCTTGAACCAAACATGATCGCTGTTGAGCCTCCTGAACTAATTGGCACGGGGATTCCGGTTTCGAAGGCGAAGCCCGAGGTCGTAACCAGCACAGTTGAATCGGTGAGAAAGATCAACCCGAAAGTCGTGATCCTTTGTGGAGCCGGCATAACAAACGGCGAAGACGTTGCAGCTGCTCTAAGGCTGGGAACAGAAGGGGTCTTGGTCGCAAGCGGTATCGTCAAGGCGAAGAACCCGTACAAGGCTATGCTAGAGTTTGCAGAGGCAGTGACGAGACGGTAGACTCGGCAATAACAACCTGAACAGATGCCTTAGGTTGACATCCTCGGAGTGCAGACATGGGATTCAGGAGGTCTGCGACTCCGCCAATCTTATTGCGGCTAAGGAATGAGGTATGCAGAAACCTTGTCAGATCTCAACCGGAAAGCTCCACATCTTCTACTTCTGTGGAAGCGGAGTCAGCAATGTAGTTTACCATTCCCAAGTGTCTAGAGACAGGAACGCGGCAAAACTTATATGAAGGCGAGCCTGCCAGAAGAAGCGACAAGACATACTGGTACAGCATATCCATCAGAAAGCCAGCCTCATCAAAAACCATTTAACAGCATCAGCCGAATGATAGCTAGACGCGGGAAGATGAAGAAAGTTGCTGACGAAGCTGAAAGAGACTGTGCAATCGTGGATCGAGGCTGAAGCCAGAATGGCACAGAGGGCTGGATTGACTCCAAATCAGGTCAGCGCGCTGGGCGTCGTCTTTGGCGTAGCCTCGGGTTTAGCCTACTGGCTGACAGGGTTGAGCCTAGGGGACTTGAGCGCCTACAGGATGTACTTGCTCCTAGCGGTCCTTCTTCTTTTGGCTTCAGGATTCTGCGATGCATTGGATGGTACGTTGGCAAGACTATATGGAAAGACCTCGGTTCTTGGTGGTTTCATGGATTCTCTGCTCGACAGGTATGTTGACGCACTGGTCTACCTCGGTCTGATACTCGGCGGCCTATGCGATCAGTTCTGGGGGCTCCTTGCCTTAATCGGCTCTCTGCTCACAAGCTACGCCCGAGCCAAATCTGAGGCTGCGGAAGTACCTATGGAGACAGTTGGCATAGTCGAACGGGCGGAAAGGCTCCTCATAGTATCCGCAGCGAGCCTTCTTAGCTTAGTCTGGACCGAAGCCTTGGGACTAAGCGTAATCCTCCTCGCTCTGGCAACAAACTTCACAGTGCTGCAGCGAGCAATCTATTTCGTAAGAAAGGCTAGATCTAAGTCCAACGGGTAGAGCCTTGATCGGCAGCCGGGATTCCCCGCCCTAGTATCGGGTTCGGAATCTTCTCGTGTCCTTTGCTCTCACTTTAACGATCCCGCGGTGCACCGCACAGGACACGCAGTAGTACTTGGTAGCGAAGTGGCTTGGGAGATACGCGCCCTTCTGGCGAAGCTCCTTAGACAGAACTGGATCGACTAGTGAAAGCCTTCGAGTGGACTTTTTGGCTTTGTCCCGGGGAACAAGCTCTCCGCAGCCGCTGCACTGGACAAGGCTGCTTCTACCCTTCTGACCCTTCGAACGTCCTCGGCTCTTTCGTTTGAATGGCATGGTGTTCACGTAAGCTCCTTTCTCTCGCGCCTACTCTAGGTAGAATAGAATTGCATTCTTAAACCTTGCTGAAAAATTGAGGCCCGCTCTGCTGGTGAGATGGCTCCAGTCTTTTGCCGCAATTGGGACAGTAGTCTGCCTCTGGCGTAACCTTGTGGCCACAGTTGGGGCAGAAGCTTATCCATTCCGCCATTGCTGGCGGCAGCTTCCTTCGTTCAGCCTCTTCTCCTGCCATGTATAGTCGTAGCCTTCTTCTCAGCAGGATCAGCAGAGCTAGGGCGACAATCCCCACGATAAGCATGCCCCGCGGGTTGTCTAGGCGGCTTGTGTCGAACTCTTGAGTCGGACTCAACACTATCAGAAAAGATACCGCTCCTGCCGACAATGCGAGCTTATGACAAAGAGTGCCTGCATCCCACTTGAGGCGCCTCAGAAAGTCGAAGATGCCGACTACTAAAGCCATGCCAATCATCATAAGAACCGGCGGCTGAGGGACAATGTAGGCCCCAGCCATAAAGAGGAAAAAGAGAGACGTTGCCACCAGAAACCCTATCAGTGCCATTCGCGAGGGTTTCAGGGGGCCTTTCCTCCCTCTCTTGCCGATATTCGATGGCATTCTCCAAGCCAAAAACAGGAGCACTACCACAACTGCGAAAGCGAGCATGTATTGCAGTAAGGGAGGTTTGTAAGCCGTTAGGCCAGAGTATCCAAGCGCCGTCACCGCTGCCAAGAGGACGGCTAGACCCGCGAGTTTCTTGCTGCCAATCCAGCTCTCACTTCTCCTGTCCGGAAAGGCAAGCTCCACCAGCGTTATCGGAATCGCTATGCTGAAGGTTGCGTGGTAGATTGTGAGCCACTCAGCCCACACCCAATTCACATCGCGCCACCTGCCGTAGACGCCCAGTATGCCAAGATCCATCCAATCCGGGTCGAAGAAGCTCTTCACCATGAGACCCTCTTCGATTATTCCGTAAGCAGCGCCCAGAATGAACATTGAGACATATCCCTTATTCCACCTGACCTTAAGCTCACGAACAATCAACGCTCCGCTGCCATACAATGAACTGAGTAGAAGCAAGACGAAGGGGTTGAAGAACTCTACCGGCGGAGAGGAACCTGAAAGGAGCTCACCTATGGCGGGCGCAAGGAAGAAGAGGACAAGAGCCGGTGAGATCCGCAACTTAAACTCTCTCCACAGAACACGCCTCATGATGGCCGTGTTCATTGCACAATCCTTCATGTCGAGGGGATATTTCTTTCCTTCGGACACATGGTCTAGACTTCTATCACACACAAGAGGAAGAGGAGCTGCAAGCCCTGCGGAGGCATTCCATCCGGAAGTCTGCCTTTCGCAGCCTTAATATGCCTTGTGCCTTACGTTTTGGCGATAAGGCATGTTCGACATAGTAACCGTCGGCCACTTCTCAATCGACTACATAAGGCCACCTGGAAGGCGTGTATCAAAACCAGCATTAGGTGGTCCGCCAACATACGTCTCTCTCGCTGCAGGAAAACTGGGCGCAAAGGTATCAGTCGTCTCAAAGGTTGGGGAAGACTTTTCTCCGAGTTTCACTGAATGGTTGAAGAAACAAGGCGTCGATCTCTCCGGGCTAAAGAAGGTCGCAGGCGCCTCCACGACAAGCTATGCCCTCAACTACTCCACGGCGGGCGAACGCCAGCTCGTCTTGAGAAGCAGAGGTCCGCCCATAGAACCCGAAGACATGGAGGGCCTCGCCAAAGCCAAAGCTATCCATGTGGCGCCCATCGCTAATGAGATAGGCCCAGAAACGGTAGCAAGACTGCGAACTCTGACAAGTCTACTCTCAATGGACCCGCAAGGCTTTCTCCGCCGGTTCAAAGAAGATGGGACAATGTACCTAGAAGGAATAAGGGACCCTGAAATCGTTAGAGGGGTCGATGTGTTTAAGGCGTCGCAGCGCGAAATTGAAGCAGTCACTGGCGAATCGAGCCTCGAAAATGCAGTCAAGAAAGTTCACCAACTCGGGGCTAAGATTGTGGTGATGACCAAAGGACCAGAAGGCTCACTGGTGTACGTCAAGAACAGATTGTACCGAGTTCCAGCGTCAAAGCCCAAAGCCGTGGTCGACACAACTGGATCAGGCGACGTCTTCATAGGCGCCTTTTTGGCAGAGTACGTCAAGGGAAAAGACCCGTTGTGGTGCGCTTCCGTTGGTTCGGCAATGGCGTCCTTCGTCGTCGAAAAGATTGGTCCCAGGGGGTTTGGTTCGCGCAAAGGGGTGTACGAAAGAGCTGCGCAAGTCCACGAGAGGATATCCGTCGTCAGCCAGAATACCAGAAACGTCTTTAAGCCTACGTAACGCATGATCAATCTGGGTCATTGTTGGAAAGCTGGTGAACGGTGAGCATCATGGGCAAAGTATCTAAAGGAGCGAAATGCAGTGTTGAGGGATGCGGAAAGGAGGCGACACGTTCGCTGCACATTGACAGCGTAACGGCAGCTGGTCTGAAAGCTCAAGGAACCAGACGGGCATATCTCTGCAGGGACCATTACAAGGACTATAAGAAGGCGACAAGGAAAGAAAAGATGCTCGACAAATGGCGATACAGAGCCCCAAAGCCCCAGCGTTTCAGAACATCAGTTTAACTAAGCTACCAAGCATTTTGGTAGAGAGTAGGCGTCAACGCCTTCTCGGCGACAGGTTCCATTGGCTCAGTGATGAGGATGGGAACGTACCCCCTCCCCAGAGTCTCACAGACTGCTTAAATATTCTCCTCAAGGAGCTCTGACTCAAGGCAGACATTGGAATCTATAGGACAGCGAGCGGAGGCAAGAAGCATGGAGTTCCTAGTTCTCACCTCTCGTTACGTTAGGCAAGGTGAACGAGAAAGAGTGATCATGCAGGCGGTTATAGAAGCTGCCGAAGCAATAGGCGTAGATCGGATTGTGATGAGGAGAGGAAACGTGTACAGCACAGGTGTCTACGTCGACGACGGAAGTGAGAAGGCTCTACTCTACAACGACTGGGACAGAAACTGGGACCGGAAGAAGATTTACGACAGCATAATGGCTTCCGTCCGATCATCCCCAAGCCTCAGGCAGAAACGCCAACTCATCTTGACGCTTTCATGAAAAAGCACAAGATTTCTGGGCAGAATCAGGCAAACCGCATCGCACTTGGCTCAACGCGCCCTCAGTTTCTACGTCTAGCAAAGCAAAAGCTCACCGTCCATCAGAGACGGCGATGGCTCAGAAAAATCTTTATCTGACAAGCCAGCGTTAAGACTGTTAGACACATTGCCTAGATGAGGTCTCGAGATTTGAGGATACTTCAGCTTCACTCTAACTTCATCGAGTATCGGCCCGTTGAGAAGGAGATTGTTTCAGCCGAGGAAACCGAACAGAAATCCGTCCGTCTCGTAGAACTCGTCGTTCTTTTCACGTGTGTCGAAGAGGGCGATGCAGCTGAAGCTGCCCACAAAGCGATAGACGACCTCAGGGAATGCTTGGCCACTATAAAGTCCGATAGAATCTTGATTTATCCTTATGCGCACCTGAGCGGCAACTTGGCAAGCCCTTCTGAGGCTTTGAAGGTCCTCAAAGAGATGGAAAGCTACGCGAAGAGTCTGGGGATGGAAACCTACCGCGCCCCCTTTGGCTGGTGCAAGGAGTTCTCGCTCTCTATAAAGGGTCACCCGTTGGCCGAACAGTTCAGAACCGTGGTTGCTGGAGAGGCGAAGGGAGCCGAGTTGGTCTCTAAGGCTCTTGAGGCTGAAGAGAAGATCAAGTCGTACTGGTTCATCCTCAGACCGGACGGAGAGATGACTCCGGTGGAAGAGTTTGACTTCACTGGACACGAGAACCTAAGGAAATTTACGAATCACGAGATCTCAAAGGTTAGGGCAGTCCAACAGGTTCCTCCTCACGTGAACCTTATGAAAAAGTTGGAGCTGGTCGATTACGAGACTGCGACCGATCCGGGGAACTTCAGGTGGTACCCGAAGGGCAGGCTGATCAAATCCCTGCTTGAACAGTTTGTCACGGAGAAGGTATCTGCCTATGGTGGCATGGAAGTCGAGACCCCCATAATGTATGATCTTGAGCATCCCAGTCTGGCAAGCTATCTACACAGGTTTCCAGCTCGGCAGTACATCATCAAGTCCGACGACAAGGAGTTCTTCCTCAGATTCAGCGCCTGCTTCGGCCAGTTCCTAATGGTTCACGATGCCCAGATGTCGTACCGTCAGCTGCCGCTTAGGATCTATGAGCTGACGAGGTACAGTTTCAGAAGAGAGAAAAGTGGAGAGCTTTCTGGACTCAGAAGGCTCAGAGGCTTTACGATGCCTGATTGTCATTCGCTGTGCGCTGACTTGAACCAGGCGAAAGAGGAGTTCATCGTAAGATTCAACCTAAGCATGGAGACCATGGAAGGCATAGGCCTAACCTCGGATGACTACGAGTTAGCCGTCAGGTTCACCAAAGACTTCTACCAAGAGAACAAAGAGTTCATCGTCTCCCTCGTGCAACTCATTGGCAAACCTGCCCTCGTGGAGATGTGGGATGAGCGGTTCTTCTATTTCGTCCTGAAATGGGAGTTCAATTTCGTAGACTACCTTGAGAAGGCTTCAGCGCTTTCGACCGACCAGATCGACATTGAGAACGCTGAAAGATACGGCATAACCTATGTCGACGAGAACGGGGAGAAGGGAATTCCGCTAATCCTCCATTGTTCTCCCAGTGGCGCCATAGAAAGAGATGTGTATGCCATGTTAGAGAAAGCATACATGGAACAGAAGAAGGGAAAACCTCCGATGTTGCCGCTTTGGCTCTCCCCAACCCAAGTCAGGGTAATCCCAGTCTCTGAACACTTTCTTGCAGAGGCTGAGAAGATAGCTGAAGACATTGCAGGGCAGAACGTACGGGCCGACCGGGATGATAGGCCTCTTACAATGCAGCGGAAGGTGAGAGAAGCTGAGACGGAATGGGTTCCTTACATCGTCGTTGTCGGAAAGAAGGAGATCGAATCCGGCGTCCTGGCTGTAAGAGACCGGCAGCTCTCGGAAGCCGGAAAATCAGGAAGAATCAGGAAGATGAAACTCGAGGAGCTGGTTGCCGAGATAGGGGAAAGGACTAAGAACAAGCCTTTCAGACCCTTGCCGCTTCCCGCGGCCCTTTCGAAGAGACCTCGCTTCTATGGGTGATCAAGTCTCCTCTTCTTCGGGGTTGTCTGCAAACAGATTTATATTATGTTTCGCAGCAATTAGAGTTCAATGTGAGGTGCATGCAATTTGTCTCGTAAGGAGCTTCTTGTCTATGTCGATGGTGAATATTATCAAAGATCAGAAGCCAAAGTCTCCGTCTTCGATCACGGTCTCTTATATGGGGATGGGGTTTTCGAAGGCATCCGATCCTACGGCGGCGTTGTCTTTAAGCTGAAGGAGCACATAGACCGACTCTACAGGTCAGCAGCCGCGATCATGCTCGAGATACCGCTAACGAGAGAAGAGATGACCAAAGCCATTCTAGAAACGCTCATGAAAAACAACCTGAAGGACGCTTACATCCGCCTGATAGTCACCAGAGGCGTCGGAGACCTTGGGCTCGACCCTAGGAAATGCCCCAAACCTTCCATCATAGTCATAACAGTACCCCTCCTCCAGCTTTACGATGAAGAGAAGAGAAGGAAAGGCATGAGCATGATAGTTTCGTGGGTGAGAAGGGACCCGGTTGATGCGACGACTCACGAGATCAAGTCGCTGAACTACTTGAACAGCATTCTCGCAAAGATCGAAGCCAATAATGCGGGCGCAGATGAGGCGTTGATCCTTGACACGCGGGGTTTCATCAGCGAAGCAACAGGAGAGAACATCTTCATCGTGAAAGACGGAAGACTCATAACCCCCCAAACATCAAGCGGACCCCTTCCAGGAATCACTGCAGGCGTGATTACGGAGCTGGCTGAGAAGCTGGGCTATCAGGTGGTTGAGAGGGGGATTACGGTCGCCGAGCTATATGCCGCCGACGAGGCTTTCCTCACTGGAACAGCAGCCGAGATCATGCCGATAAGAGAGGTGAACAGGCGGAAGATAGGCGAAGGCAAGATGGGACCGGTCACCGAGAAGCTCCTCCAAGAGTACAGTAAACTTGTGAAAGACCCGAAAGAGGGAATACGCGTCCGGTAGATGACGAAGATGCGGGTCCTGCTCCTGACTGAGAGGGAGATAGAACCGCTACTCTCGATGAGCGAAGTTATGGAAGCTGTTGAAACAGCCTTCCGAGAGAAAGGAATGGGACATGCCCAGATGCCTTCGAAGACATACCTAGTCTATAGTAAGCACAATGGCGATCTGAGGGCGATGCCCTCTTATCTGGAAAGGCTTGGCATATCCGCCGTAAAGGTTGTGAACTCCCACCCCGACAACCCCGCCAAGTTTGGTCTGCCAACAGTCATGGCGACGATAGTGCTTGTGGACCCGAGGAACGGTGCGCCGCTGGCAATGATGGGCGGAACGTGGATCACCGCTATGCGGACAGGGGCTGCTGGCGGAATTGCGGCGAAATACCTAGCACGAAAAGACTCCAAGGTTGTCGGCTTCGTTGGCGCAGGCACCCAAGCCCGCACGCAGCTAGCAGCGCTTCTGGCACTATACGGCGAACTTGGAGAGGTCAGGGTCTGGAGTCGAACTTCGTCAACCAGAGAGAAGTATGTTTCAGAGATGGAGGCAGTATACGGCGAGCAAGCTCGGATAGTCTCGGTAGAGAACGCAAGAGACTCCGTGGAAGGCGCCGACATTCTCGTCACCTCAACTCCCTCCAGAGAACCCCTAGTATCAGACAAATGGGTTTCATCTGGCATGCACATAAACTGCATCGGCGCAGACGCCCCAGGCAAGGAGGAACTCGACCCCAACATACTTAGGCATGCGAAGATTGTGGTTGACGACTGGGAGCAAGCCTCGCACTCAGGAGAGATCAATGTTCCGCTGGCTGAAGGCACCATTACCAAGGAAGACGTTTGGGGCGACATATGCGAGATTGCTGCCGGGTTGAAGCCCGGTAGAACTTCTTCCAACGAGATTACGGTTTTCACCTCGACGGGCATGGCGGTGCAAGACGCCGTGACTGCGAGACTTGCCTATGACAAAGCTACTTCAAGAGGTCTAGGCCATTCAATCGAGTTGATATGAGCCCTCCGATACTGCCGTGCTTCAGATTATGCTATGGTCTAGGCGAGCTAGGGAGTCTGAACAGAGAGGAGAACTGCAGGACAAAAGACGCTAGAAATCGGTCTTCATTTTGTTGGCGGTCTGACCTGTAAGACTTCTTTATTCACAAGGTTGGGTGGAACCCGACCCTCCTCTATGGCGACCATGTTCTCCGCCGCCATAACCGCCATTTTTGTCCTAGTTGCTATGCTTGCGCTTGCGATGTGAGGAGCTGCAGTAACATTCTCTAGTTTAAGCAAGGGGTTCTCAGGGTCGATGGGTTCCGTTTCCCAGACATCCAAGCCTGCGGCCCATATCCATCCCTCTTTGAGGGCTTTGTAAAACGCTTTCTCGTCGACCACTGGCCCGCGGGATGTGTTGATGAGGCAGGCAGTCTTCTTCATGAGTTTGAGAGTCTTCTCGTTTATGAGGTGGTGGGTTGAAGGGAGTAACGGAACGTGGACTGTCACGAAATCAGACTCCTTCAACAGCGTTTCCAGATCCACGTACTTGGCGCCGAGCTTCTTCTCGAGCTCTTTGTTCCTGATGATGTCGTAGCACAGTATCTTCATGTTCATCCCTTTCGCTCTCTGCGCCACCGCTGCACCTATCCTGCCGGTGCCTACTATGCCGATCGTCTTTCCCCAGATGTCCTGACCAACCATCATCATGAGACCCCAGGGCACCTTCCATTTTCCAGCCCTAACATACCTGTCGGCTTCAACGACCCTTCTGGCGACAGCCATCAAAAGCGCAAAAGCGAAGTCTGCTGTGGTCTCTGTCAGGACTCCGGGCGTGTTGGTTACGTATACTCCTTTTCTTGTCGCTGCTTCTACGTCGATGTTGTCGAACCCGACTGCTACTTGGCTTATCCCTCGGAGCTGCGGTCCAGCAGCCTCAATGACTTCGCCATCTATCAAGTCTGTTAGGAGGCAGATCAAACCATCTGCCCTTTTCACCTTCTCCATCAAGAGGCTTTTCACGGGAGGCGACTCCCCAAGCCAGACTTCAACTTTGAATCTTGACTCAAGAATCTTCATAGCATCTTCCGGCAGTTCCCTTGTCACAAAGATTCTCTTCCGATCTGGTTTGCTCAAGTCCAACACCGCACTTTTCCTCTTCTTGTCGGTCTCTCTATTGACTAGCTCCTTTTAAGTTTTTGACAGTGCTTTCGCGAAACCTTTTTGAGCCTACACCCAAAAACTCTGGAACAGCGGAGAAAAGCAGGTTCCGCCAAAAGAAACAAATACGCGCCTAGACGTATTCTGTCTCATATCGAGGGCGTCGAATACCCAAAGAAGAAGCATCTGCTCGACGCCTGCAAGCCAAGTTAACCGGACGGGAGGTTCCTGATGAAGAATGGATGAGAAAGTGAGAGCGCGCAAGCTCTTGACCGATTGGAAAGGCGATTCCTACGTCTTTGGACTCGGGGTTCTTGACAGAGTCGGCCGAGCTACCAAGGAATTCGGCAACAACACTCTTCTGGTCGGAAGCAAGTCCAAATGGGCTCAGGGGCTAGTTGAAACGGTAGTCAGATCGCTGGAAAAGGAGAAGGTATCCTACAACATTGTCCCCGGGGCCAGGCCGAACTGTCCCCGTGAAGACCTGTACCGGATAGCTCTCCAGATCTCCGTGTTCAAACCGGACAGCCTCATAGCCCTTGGAGGGGGAAGCACAATTGACGCTGCCAAGGCCGCAAGCGTTCTTGCAACCTACTCGCCAGCCGAAGTGTCCAAGGTGCTAAACGTTGAATGGGACAAAGCCGGCACCATCGATCCCTATTTTGGGACAGGGCTCGTAACTAGGATGAAGCAAGCGACGGGCAGGGACGTCATGCCAGTGGTAGCTGTCCAGACCGCAGCCAGCTCTGCGGCGCACTTGACGAAATACTCGAACATAACCGACCCTATGATGGGCCAGAAGAAACTCATTGTGGATGACGCGATAACACCCAAGAAAGCGGTTTTCGATTATGGAGTAACTGTTGGCGCGCCTGAGGCTTTGACACTCGATGGGGCGTTGGATGGTTTCGCGCACTTGTGGGAAGTTTTCATGGGCGCTACTGGCAAGGAATACTACGAAAACGTGAGGGAAGTAGCAATGGTTGGCATCAGCCTGATTGTCAACAATCTAGAACCAGCATCAAAGGACGATGTGGATGCGAGAGTAGCCTTGGGTCTGGGAACGGATCTTGGCGGGTACTCCATAATGATAGGAGGAACCAGCGGACCTCACTTGGGGAGTTTCTCGTTGGTAGACATCCTTTCGCACGGAAGAGCCTGCGCCATCCTCAACCCCTATCACACAGTCTTCTTCTCGCCGAATATCAGAGATCAACTCCTATCCGTTGGATCCATATTCCAGAATGCGGGCTATGTTGGAAGGAGTCTGGATCTCGAAGGGTTGGGAGACAGAGAGCTCGGCGAAGTCGTGGCTGAGGGTATGCTGAGATTCAACAGGTTCCTCGGCTTCCCAACCACGCTTAAGGAAGCAGGAGCAACGAGCACTCATCTGAAGAGAATGCTTGAGGCCGCGAAGGACCCGCAGTTGAAGATGAAGCTCCTTAACATGCCAGTGCCCCTAGACCCTGAGAGGGGAGATATAGACACATACATGAGAAGAGTACTCAAAGCGGCATTCACAGGGGATCTTAAAAGAGTAAGAACCAAGTAGACAGGGGCTTCAAAGTCGGGCCTGGAAGACTTCCACAAACTCTTTAAGAAAGGCGACAGCGAGATTATCACAAGATAAGGGATCGGGCCCGTAGCCTAGCTGGATAGGGCGCAGAGGCACAAGCCTCGCGCAAGCCTTCGGAGCTGACGTCGGCAGAGAAAGCCTGAGGTCGAGGGTTCAAATCCCCCCGGGCCCGCCAAAAAAACATCCCGAAAGGTTTCAAGGGATATTTTGGCAATGAGCTTCCATGGCGCGGCAAAATGGTTGCAGGCCACAACGAGTATCGAGCCCTACCAAAGACTTTAATGTGACCTAGTTGTCTATCGGAGTCTGGTGGTCTCCCTATGGGTAGGATCAGAACAGTCCTCGGAGACATTTTCCCAGGCAAGTTCGGTTCCGCCCTTGTCCATGAACACATTCTTGTGGACTTTGTTGGCGCTGACAAGTTCAGCAAGGAGCGCTATGACGCAAAGGAGGTCTTCACGGTTATGCTTCCTTACCTAGCTGAGATACGCGAGTTGGGCGTAACTGGTTTCGTGGAGTGTACACCAGCCTATATGGCTAGAGATGCTCAGCTGCTCGCCGACCTGTCCGAAGCCGCAGGGATTCATGTGCTGACGAATACAGGGCTTTACAAGGAGCCTTACCTTCCGAAACATGCCTTTGAGTACTCAGCGGACCAGCTGGCAGAACTGTGGATCGACGAAATCAAGAAGGGAATCGAAGGAACCTCAGTGAAAGCTGGCTTCATAAAGATTGCTGTGAACCCTGGACAGATAGTTTCCATTCAGCAGAAGATTGTGAGGGCGGCTGCTCGTTGCAGTCTTTCGACGGGAGCTGCAATCGCATGCCACACAGCCAGCGGGACAGCTGCTATGCATCTTCTGAGAATTCTCTGCGAGGAGGAAGCGGATGCAGGTAGGCTGATTGTTGTGCATTCTGATGCCGAGGAGGATGTCGAGTACCACTTCCAGACTGCTCGTCAAGGGGCATGGGTCGAGTATGACGGTTTGAGACCCGAAACCGCTGAGAAAACATTGAATCTGCTGAGGCTCATGGTGGACAAGGGGTTCGAGGATCAGCTCCTCCTATCGCAAGACGCTGGTTGGTACAATGTGGGGGAACCGAAGGGAGGAAACATCCAGGGCTACGAGTATCTTGTCAAGGGCTTTGTGCCCCTAATGCAGCAGAAAGGTTTCAGCCAGGAACTGGTGAACAAGATCCTGGTGAAGAACCCTGCCAGAGCTTTCGAGATGCCGTGAAAGACGCAAGCGGGCCCAAGTTTTCTAGGAGACTCTTGACAGAAAATGCGATGAGAAGGACGGCTTGAACT
>Ga0209314_10000615_pt1 | contig 15831 bp, 13 predicted proteins | sample I19B2metaG_FD_184146 | JGI IMG/M metagenome (GOLD analysis project Ga0209314, IMG submission 184146) | Lake sediment bacterial and archeal communities from Gulf of Boni, Indonesia to study Microbial Dark Matter (Phase II) - ​I19B2 metaG... | ecosystem: Environmental > Aquatic > Freshwater >...
TAGCCACAGGTGGCACGGGCTATACCCATTACACATCCAACACCATCACATCCTTCGCATGAGCCTGTATAAAATTCTTTCGGGGCTCGACCTCTTCTCCCATGAGCACGGAGAATAACCAGTCGGCTTCCGCAGCATCCTCCAGGGTCACACGCTTGATGCACCTTGTAAGCGGATTCATGGTCGTCTCCCATAACTGCTCGGAATTCATCTCACCTAGACCTTTATACCGCTGTACTTTCACGCCGGCATCTCCTTCCTTTACGTTTAACTCCTCCAAAATCTTTGTATATTCGTTATCCGAGAACGCATACCTCGTTTCCTGGCCCTTTTTCACCATGTACAATGGCGGTAGCGCAATATACACGTGGTTCATGTTCACTAACCCCTGCATGTATCGATAGAAGAACGTGAGCAAGAGCGTTCGAATATGCGCGCCATCAACGTCTGCATCGCTCATAATGATGACCCTATGATAGCGAACCTTTTGTAAATCAAAATCTTCTCCGATACCCGCACCCAGAGCGGTAACAAGAGTGCGGATTTCACTGCTCTTCAAGATTTTGTCCAGCCTCGCCTTCTCCACGTTCAAGATCTTGCCCCTTATCGGGAGAATAGCCTGAAAGTTTTTATCTCGCGCCTGCTTTGCGGAACCGCCGGCGGAATCACCCTCTACGATATAAAGCTCTCGTTTCGCAGGATCTTTCTCAGAGCAATCGGCAAGCTTCCCGGGCAGCGAATCCGTGATAAATTCCTTCTTCCTCACTATTTCACGGGCATGTCGTGCTGCTTCCCGTGCCCTCGCCGCCTCCATGACTTTCTGTAGTATCGCAACCGCGTCGGCAGGATTCTCGTCCAAGAAATCCCAGAGGCGTTCCCGCACTATTGATTCGACAATACCCTTAACCTCGCTATTTCCAAGTTTCGTTTTGGTTTGCCCTTCGAATTGGGGCTCCGGGAGTTGCAAACTTATCACCGCGGTGAGTCCTTCTCTCACATCCTCACCATCCAAACTCACTTTTTTGAGCAGATTATTCGCTTTTCCGTACTCGTTAAGCGCCCTCGTGAGCGCAGCTTTGAATCCGCTGAGATGCTTACCTCCCTCTATGGTCTTAACATTATTGACGAACGAGAAGACGTTCTCCACATAGCTGTCGTTATACTGTATCCCGATCTCCACTTTCACGTTATCCTTTTTGTCCTCAAAGAGGATGGATCGGTGCAACACGTGCTTATCTCTATTGAGATATTCGAGGAACGAAGCAATACCCCCCTCATACTTGAACTTCTTTTCTTCACCGGTTCGTTCATCCTTCAGGTAAAGCGAAAGTCCTTTATTCAAGAACGCCAGCTCTCTCAGTCGCGTCGCGATAAGGTTCGCATCGAATTCATAGACCCCGAAGATCTTGCCATCGGGTTTAAATCGTATCTTTGTTCCACACGAGCCGTTATTATCCCCGATGTACTCCTCTTCCTTTAAGCCACTCACCGGATTACCACGTTCATATCGCTGGGAATAGCTATGTCCATTCCTCCTCACTTCGACCTCAAGCCACTCTGAGAGTGCATTGACCACCGAAATCCCAACGCCGTGCAGCCCTCCAGCTACTTTATAAACCTTATGATCAAATTTACCACCCGCGTGCAGTTTCGTCATCACGACTTCAACCGCAGGAAGGTTATATTCATGGTGAAGGTCCACGGGAATACCTCTTCCGTTATCATTTACCGTTACGGAGTTATCCGGGTGGATTATCACATCAATAAAGGTACAAAAACCTATTATCGCCTCGTCGACACTATTGTCCAAGACCTCGTTCACTAAATGATGGAGCCCCCTACTACTGGTATCACCAATATACATTGCGGGTCTTTTTCTGATTGCTGTCAGATCTTCGAGTACCTGTATGTCCTTAGCCGTGTAGCTTTCTTCTCCCATTGTTTCAGTAAGTATAAGGTATGCGATAGATTTATATAAAACTATCCCTCCCTCGCTTCGAACGCAGTGTTATGTATTACGTAATGCCCCACGTTAAGCGGCTTTCTAAGATGTAATTCAACATGAACGCGCAAATAATTCCTGCAATGTTCGAAAGCAGATAGTACACACCCAGGTACTCGGTTAAAAAGTACAGAACGCTTATATTGACGGCTAATCCTCCTGAACGCCACATATTGCTTTTGACGATGCGCGTAACGAATTGTTCGACATGCTGGGTTTTCTGTTCCTTGAATGTCCATCGGTCATTCATCAGAAATTGCAGGAGTATCGCGATTTCAATGGCAATCACGGATGATAAGAGATAATAGAGCCCCGCAACGTCAGTAAAGACCCATAAGAATCCTGTATTAATTCCCGCACCAATAACACCGACGATTGAGAACTTGATCAAACGAAAGATGTCCATCTTCAGGGCCGCTCCGCGATCGGATAGTTTCATCGTTTTGATCATGGTAGTATCTCTTCACAAAGCACAAATGATTTTTTTTCTTTATTTTATCACACTTTTCTTTATGTATCTAATAACAAGAGACGCGGTGCGGAGGTTGCCGAGAGGACAAAGGCGTGAGGTTCAGGGCCTCATCCTGAAGGGGTTCGGGAGTTCGACTCTCCCCCTCCGCATGCGGAAAGAAAGGGTTAATGGTACAAATGTCGCTCCACCTAGACCGAAGTCGTATGCGGCGATCGCACTAACCCACTCTGCCGGAATAACCGCCATAGTGATCGTTGAGAGCGGTTTACCTTCTGCATCCTTGACGACGGTGCCTTCTGGGATCGTCAATGTCGCCCCATCTAGGGATAACGTCGTGGTCGATGTTACCCTATCCGTTGCCGGGTCTATGGTAATGTTCGGGAATGTTATGGGTGCTCTTCCTCCGCCACCACCACGAGACGGTGCGGAGAATGAGTGGTCAGGGCAGGTGGCTGAACGAGAGACGTAAAGCACGCGAATCATTGAGGAGGAGCCAGCTTCTTTCGATAGCCGTTATAGCCTACCCAATCGCCCCTTTTTGGCAGTAATCGTCTTGCTATCGATCGCTACCGTTTCAACTGATATTTTATCCTTTATATATGCTTTGTTTTTCAATTGCTGCACAATTATGCCCCAAACTTCCTTTTCTTACCAGTTCCTGAGTCGTCTCCAAGCAGTCACCGGAGAACTGTAGGTAAATGGCATATCAGCTCATTTACAGCCCGTTATAAGGACGAAGAGAATGACATCAATCGTTTTTCTGTCATCTGCTTGAGGTCTACCAGTGGGTGTGGGTTTTGGAAGATATGGTTTGATAAAATCCCATTCTTCATTCGTTAATTCCTTGAATTTCAGATCACTCCATCAACTAGTGTTAGTTTATTATTCGGACGGTTTATAAGGGTTTTGAAATAGGCTCAATATCAAAGATGGATTCGAACGTGCATTTATGAAAACATGCAACGATTTTAAGGGGTAGTTATACGATTCCCGCTATTAAAGAAGGTTCGAGTAGCTGCTCATACTCGTATATCGCCATACAATTAGATAAAAAATAAAGGGAGTTAAACCTTATGTAAAGCGCCCAGGTCGGGATTTGAACCCGAGTCCGAGCCTCGACAGGGCTCAATGATAGGCCGCTACACCACCCGGGCTTGTATGCTTTATTATCCACTCCACCTTATAAATACTTAATACTTATATCTTTAACGAGCTAAGTGTTACCAAATAGCGAAAACTTCCTACCAAAAAAGAGAAAAGCACGAGGTGAAATGAAACGTAGATGGCAACACGAGGTAAAAAGGCTGCGGAAAAGATCAAAGGCTTGATGGACAAGACAGAAGAAATACGAAACATCGGTATCATCGCCCATATAGACCATGGAAAGACCACGTTGACTGATAACCTCCTTGCAGGGGCTGGCATAATCTCGAAAGAGTTAGCGGGCGAGCAACTCTTTACGGATGATTATTATCTGGAACAAGAACGGGGGATTACCATATTTGCCTCCAATGTGTCAATGGTTTATGATTACAAAGGTCAGGAGTACCTCATAAATCTCATTGATACACCAGGTCATGTTGACTTTGGTGGTGATGTCACACGAGCGTTAAGAGCCGTGGACGGTGCTGTGGTGGTCGTGGATGCCGTCGAGGGTGCGATGCCACAGACCGAGACGGTGCTGAGGCAGGCGATGAAGGAGAACGTGAAACCCGTTCTCTTCATTAACAAAGTTGACCGGATGATCAACGAGCTGAAAGTGGATGCGCAGGAGATGCAGGTCCGGCTCGGTAAGATCATCGATAAGGTCAATGAGCTGATAAGGGGTATGAAAAAGGATAGATATGAGGAGTGGAGGCTTGACGCTTCGAAGGGCAATGTTGCTTTCGGCTCTGCCCTGTATAACTGGGCTGTAAGCGTTCAAACTATGAAGAAGACCGGGATCGGCTTTAAAGAGGTATATGAGTATTGCAATCGCGGGAATATGAAGGAACTGGCAGAGAAGTGCCCCGCCTACGAAGCGCTCCTTGATATCGTAGTAACGCATCTTCCCTCTCCAATCGATGCCCAGAAGTATCGCGTTCCCACTATATGGCGCGGAGACGCTGAGACCGAGATAGGAAAGAATATGGCGAGCTGTAATAGGGAAGGAGACGTCGCCTTTATGGTTACCAGCATCTCGGTGGATCCGCATGCAGGAGAAGTTGCCACCGGGAGACTGTTTAGTGGCACCGTCGAAAAGGGCAAGGAATTATTCGTTTCTGGTACGTATAAAAAGGACAGAATTCAGCAGGTAGGTATCGCTATAGGCGAGGAACGGGTAGAAGTCGATAGGATCTCTGCTGGTAATATCGCCGCACTCGTCGGTATGAAGGATGCTATCGTTGGTTCTACGCTCTCCACGGTGGAGATGGTTCCCTTTGAAAGCATCAAGCATTACAGTGAGCCGGTCGTTACGGTCGCCGTAGAGGCGAAGAGTACGAAAGACTTGCCTCGACTGATTGAAGTGCTCAGGAAGATGGCTAAAGAAGACCCGATGATACGAGTCGAGATCAATGAGGAAACGGGCGAGCATTTAGTATCAGGGATGGGCGAGTTGCATCTGGAGATCATTACGTATCGGATCGAGCATGATGAGGGCGTTCCGATCATCGCTTCACCGCCCATCGTCGTTTATCGTGAGACGGTGGAAGGGGAAGCAGGTCCTGTGGAAGGGAAATCGCCAAATAGGCATAATAAGTTTTATTTTGAAGTTGAACCTCTGGGTGCGAACGTTGTGGAAAAGATTATAGCAGAAGGGATAACGGTGGGCAAAGACAAGGTGATGTTACGAGACAAGCTGATTGAAGCGGGAATGGACAAAGAAGAGGCGAAGAATGTCGTTGCGATTACCGAGGGAAACATTTTGATCGACATGACCAAGGGAATTCAGTATCTGCGTGAGACGATGGAACTGATTGAAGAAGCGTTTAAGGATGTGATGCTCAAAGGTCCCCTGGCAAAAGAGAAATGCAGGGGGATCAAAGTGAGATTGGTGGATGTGAAGCTGCACGAGGATTCGATACACCGAGGACCTGCACAGGTTATTCCAGCAGTACGAAGCGCTTTACTCGCGGCTATACTGCTCGGGAAGTCTACCTTCCTTGAACCGATCCAGGAGGTGTTCATAAGTATTCCGCAGAATTTGCTGGGCAATGTGACGAGAGAGTTACAGGGTCGACGGGGGCAGATATCAGACATAAAAACGGAGGGGGATATGGTTTCATTGAAGGCTGAAACACCAGTGGCTGAGATGTTTGGCTTCGCTGGCGACATACGGTCTGCAACCGAGGGGAGAGCGCTGTGGAGCACCGAGTTTATAGGCTTCAAGCCGATACCACAAGCTCTATTCGGCGAAAAGGTGATGGAAGTACGGAAAAGGAAGGGTATGAAGTTGGAAATGCCAAAGCCTGCTGACTTCCTGTCTTAGCGTTCTTCTTTTATCGGGCTGAGGAAGAAAGAGTGCTACCTGCACCATCTCTGCTATTTATTTTATGAAGAACGTAATACTATAAGCTAAGGAGAGGAGAAGGAATGGTTCATTCACATGGAGAGCGGCGGAACACGAGGAAGAAGTTGAGTAAGAAGAAGCGGGAACGAGGACTATCTCCAATCAGCAGAGCTATCCAGAGCTTTGAACCCGGGCAGAAGGTGCATATTCATATCGATCCGAGTATCCACAGGGGTATGCCGCATCACCGATTTCATGGCAAGACGGGCGAGGTGAAAGGATCGCGCGGAAGAGCATATATCGTGGAGATATCCGACGGCCCACGGCAGCGGAAAAAGGAATTGTTCATACGTGCTGAGCATTTGAGCCCTCAGCGATGATACTTCTCTTCATCTATTACGGAAGGGCGTGGGTTTGGAGCTCGAGTTTAATTTAATTTAAAGCCCAACAATGTTTGACCAATTTTAGGAATTTTGTCTAACTTCCTATTTTGGAACCTCCAACCATCCTTACACTAAAAGACTCGATCCTCTCAGGGGTTATAAACCTACCATTTGGTGTGTAATGGTAGGCTGTTGATAGAGCTATAAACTTTTATTCAAGCCCCGGGAGGGATTTGAACCCTCGACCTATTGATCTCTTGCTCCCTTTTTCCATCAACACTTTTTGAGCGTTGCGAGAAAAAGGGCTGCTACAAGTCAATCGCTCAAGCCAGGCTAAGCTACCGAGGCGACTTTCTACTCTTATTTCTATCCCTTTTTACCTTTTATTAAAATAAACCTTTACTTTTTGTTAAGTAAAGTTAGAGATTACCCAAAATTACTATAGGGAAGATATTTGTTCACCAACGAGAGCGGACCCGGCGGGATTTGAACCCGCGATTCCCGGCTTAGAGGGCCGGTGCTTTATCCAGGCTAAGCCACGGGCCCTTCTCTTTCCTTTCTTTTCTCATGCACCTTTTATTTTTATCTATAGATTTATAGCTCGCTCTCTTTAAAAGGAAAGGTTTATCACCGCCGAGTGACGGATTTTAACATAAAGAGGAGATGCCAACCCCTGACACAACCCCGATGATGGAGCAGTATTACCGGATCAAAGAGAAATACCGGGATGCCATCTTACTCTTTCGGGTCGGCGACTTTTATGAGACCTTCGGTGAGGATGCGAAGGTTGCATCCAAAGAGCTGAACATCACGTTAACCGCTACTGGCAGGGGTAAAGGACCGACGAGTAAAATCCCCATGGCTGGCGTGCCCTTCCACGCGGTCACACCCTACATCAAGCAGTTGATAAAGAAGGGCTATAAGGTTGCGATCTGTGAACAACTGGAGGATAAAGAGAAGAAGGATATCGAAAGGCGTGAGGTCGTGCGGCTCATAACGCCCGGCACGGTAATCGAAGATTTCTTTCTGGAAGAACGGGTCAGCAATTACCTGCTGTGCGTGAATATCATGGAGGGCAAGGTAGGCATTGCCATCGTCGACGTTTCAACCGGCGAGTTCTTGCTGACCGAAATGGATGATAATGCCACACATGCCTCGCTCTTCAATGAAATTGAACGCGTGAACCCGGCTGAGATCATACTGCCCGATTCGTTTGAACTCGGGCTTGAACGGGATAACTGCACCATTTCACGCTACGATGATTATTATTTTGATTACAAGAATGCGTATACCACGCTGATAAACCATTTTGGCGTTATCTCGCTCGATGGGTTTGGATGCGGGGAGCTCAAAGCGGGAATAACCGCAGCAGGTGCCGTGATTTCGTATCTCCGGGATACCCAGAAGAAGGTGTTAACACACCTCAAACCGCTCAGGACATTCTTCATCTCCGATTATATGGTATTGGACAGTGTGACGGTGAGAAATTTGGAACTATTCACTAATATACGGGATGGAACCCAGCGAGGTACACTGGTTAGTGTGTTGGACAGGACACTTACAGGGATGGGCTCGAGACTTCTGAAAAGGAGTCTACAGTTTCCGCTGCTTGATATTGCCGAGATAAAAAGAAGGGAAGAAGCGGTAGCTGAGTTCCATGCGGACATCCTGCTCAGGGAATCCATAAAGGCAGTCTTGAGGGGGATATATGACATCGAGCGAATTATAAGCCGAGTATCGTATGGTAATGCGAATGCTCGCGACTTGATCGCACTCAAACGCTCTTTACGCCAAATCGAAGAGTTGAGAGGAATTTTAAAGATTTGCCACTCAGAAAAGATTAAAAAGAGTTTGAGCACATTAAAGTCGACCAACTTCGCTGAGGTTGTAGATCTGGTGGAACAGGGCATCATCGAAGAGCCACCGGTAACGATAAAGGAAGGGGGGGTGATAAAAGAGGGATTTAACCCTGAACTGGACGAGCTGAGAACGATCAAGTATGAGGGAAGAAAGTGGTTAATCGACTTTGAAGAGCAAGAGAAAGATCGAACGGGAATAAAATCGCTTAAAGTGGGTTATAACAAGATTTTTGGCTATTACATCGAGGTGCGGAAGATTTGGACAGAGAAAGTCCCACCTTCGTATATACGGAAACAGACGCTCACCGAAGCAGAACGGTTTATAACTGAAGAATTGAAGGAGTACGAAGCGAAAGCACTCAGTGCAGAAGAACGGATAAAAGATTTGGAGTACGAGCTCTTCGAAGAGATACGGAAGGAGGTTGTAAAACGCGCGAAGGAGATCCAAGAAGCCGCAAATTCGGTCGCTGAGTTGGATATGCTCTCGGCGTTCGCAGACGCAGCGGCCGAAAACGGCTATTACTGCCCGGAAATAGATGACGGTGATGAGATTGTTATAAAGGAAGGAAGGCACCCGGTTGTAGAAAAAGGGGTAAAGGAAGGATTTGTACCCAATGATGTTCGACTTGATAAGGTTAACCGATTGCTCATTATCACCGGACCAAATATGAGCGGGAAAAGCACGTTCATGCGTCAGGTTGCGTTAATCGTGCTCATGGCGCAGCTCGGCTCTTTTGTACCGGCGAAGGAGGCAAAAATAGGCGTTGTAGACCGGATTTTTACACGAGTGGGCGCTTACGATGATCTCTCTATGGGTCAGAGTTCGTTCATGGTCGAGATGAGCGAGACGGCAAACATCTTAAACAATGCGACTGCCCGCAGCCTGATCATCCTTGATGAAATTGGGCGCGGCACCAGCACGCTCGACGGCGTCAGTATCGCATGGTCGGTGGGGAAATATGTTAATACGCGGATAAAAGCGAAAACGATGTTTGCCACACACTTTTACGAGCTCACTGAGCTTGCAGATATCCTCGAAGGTGCACGATGCTACAATGTTTCGATAAAAGAAGTTGCGGGAGAGATATTTTTTATACGCAAGGTTGTGGAAGGAAAAGGCTCAAAGAGCTACGGGATACAGGTTGCAAAACTCGCTGGATTGCCTGAAGAGGTCATACAATCTGCCAGAAGCGTTTTAAAACAGATGGAAACAGAGGCGGAACGAACAAAAGAAAAAAGCGAAGTGAGAGTAGAAGAAGAGAATGAAGTGGTAGTAAAGAAGGAATATATCGTCCAGGAGCATCCGGTGATTAAAGAGCTGAAGTCGATCAATGTGGAACAGATTTCACCGATAGAAGCATTAAATTTGTTATACGCGATGAAGAAGAGGATATCTGAGTTTCCGGGATAGGAAATTTTTTATAAAAGTTTTTATTTTCCAATATCATGCCTGCATCCCGACGAAAATACGAATCGAAGTATAAGCCCTGGCTTGAGCTTCAAGGAAAGGCGATACTGGGTGAGGGGCGAGCGAAGCTGCTCATGGAGATTCGCGATTCCGCATCCATTCGGAAGGCTGCAGAAAAGCTTTCGATCCCTTACCGAACTGCATGGGAACATATCCAGAAAATAGAGGATGCAATCGGCGCGCCTGTGGTGAAAACGTACCGGGGCGGTGCGAAGGGCGGCGGTGGTGCCGGGCTGACCACAGAGGGGACGCGCATCGTGCGTGAGTATGAGCGGTATGCACGTTATTTAGCAGGCTTAACAGCAGATGAAGGATATTGGGAGGCTTTATATCTAAAAATAAGCGCGCGGAATAAACTGAAGGGGGTGGTGAACGAGATCGAGAAAGGTGAAGTCGCTGCCTCCGTCAGAATCGAGATCGTAACCCCAACGGTGATAACCGCGTTAATCACTACCGATGCGGTCAATGACCTCGACTTGAAAATCGGCGATGAAGTGGAAGCGGTAATTAAAGCAACCGAAGTAATGGTCTCAAAGGGGTGAATTTGAAGGACTTATTCATTCTTCGACCTCGAAGCCCTCAATGCAGAGTTCCCCACCTTCCTTCTCCATCAACTTCTCCACTTTGTATCCCGCCTCGTCTAACTTCTTATGGCAGAACTTGCACAGCTCCATACCCTCCTCGAAGAGCTTCAATGATTCATCCAGCGAAAGATTGCCCTCCCCCAACCGTTCCACGAGCTCCTCTAACCGCTTCATTGCCTCTTCAAAGGTCATCCCTTTCCCTTCTTCCATTTCAGCTCACCATAGTACCGTACCGAACTTCTTACTACCAAGTGTTTGATGATTGAAATTTGTAGGTATGGGTAGTAAAAGGTTTTGAACCATAGCTCAAGTCTGACCCGCCCCAGTAATGGATTGGCGAAGAAACTTTATAGTCTTCGCTCGGTTTATTGGCGCTTCTTTACGTCCTTATCCTTCACTTCTGAAATCGCCGCTCCATCCTTGAATAAGACCTTGAGCGCATCCCCGACCGAAATATCCTGTATGCTCCTGACGATCTTCTCTTCCGGTAATTTCGACGCGATACTATAGCCCCGTTCGAGGATTGCCAGAGGACTTAACGCGTCCAGTTTGCCCTTGAGGGCTTGCACGCTTTTCCGCTGCAGTGCCACGAGGTGCGTAACCTCAGCAATTATACTCCGCTTGAGCTCATCCACCGTCTGCCGATATTGGTTTATACGCTCGAGAGGCTTTCTAAACCCTATACTTCTTTCGATACTCTCTAACCGCTTCCTGTGGTATTCAATCGCTTTAAAAAGATTCTGCCGCATCCGCAACTCCTGCGACCTCAAATTCTTCTCTATCTCACGTTCATCCGGCACGACGAGCTCGGCCGCTTCTGAGGGTGTCGCCGCTCGTTTATCCGCCACGAAATCCGCAATGGTGAAGTCTGTTTCGTGCCCGACCGCAGAAATCACCGGGATTGCAGATGAAAAAATCTCCCGGGCAACACTTTCTTCATTAAACGCCCACAATTCTTCGATCGAGCCTCCCCCTCTACCCACAATGAGCACATCGATCTGCTCACGTTCGGCACTATACCGGTTCATCAACTGAATCGCCTTCACAATCTGCGCAGGTGCTTCTGCTCCCTGCACGGCAACCGGAGCCAATAAAATGTGTACATGCGGGAATCGTTTCTTTATAATCGTCAGCATGTCCCGGATCGCAGCACCGGTTGGCGAGGTGATAATGCCAATTCGGTGTGGAAAGCTCGGTATCAGCTTCTTATACACCGCATCAAACAACCCTTCCTCCTTCAATTTCCTTTTTAACTGCTCAAATGCAAGATAGAGTGCACCTATGCCCGCTTCCTGTATCTCCTCCACATATAACTGGTACCTTCCGCGCTTCTCATACACACTGATATGACCTCTGACGATTACGCTCAGCCCATCCTCAAGAGTAAACTTCAGTTCGTGGTTTCGTTCCTTGAACATCACACACTGCAACTCCGAGAATTCATCCTTGAGCGTGAAGTATACATGACCAGAGGTAGGCTGGCTGAGATTAGAGAGCTCGCCCTTTACATAAATGTCCCCCAGCACCTCATCTTCGTCCAATCGCTGCCTGATGTAGCGCGTAACTTCCTGGACCGTGTATATACGCGGTGCCTCTTTCTCTTCCACCTCTTTTTCTTCGCCAATTCGTTCTATCTCTGGTTCAGTTTCTGGTTCACGTTCGCGTTTAATATCACAGGTCTCCTCAACCTCGTCCTCCGCTGAATGCAGGAAATCCAGTAAGGTCATACCCTTTCGAGGCTTCTCCATTCTTAGCCCACCAACCTTTTCACATACACATCCTCATAGAGAGGTCCTCTCGGCGTAAGCGTGCTCTTCTTTAATTTCAGTTCTTCGACGAGCATATTTCCCACCACTACATCTCTCAGTTCACTAACCTTCTTCACGATCCGTCCTATCTCATCTGACTTTAACGACCTTTTCACCCGACAGAGCGTAACATGTGCACTGAACCGTCTTTCAAGCGGAAAGCCGACCGCGTAGAGCTTCAATTCCACCTCCTCTTGCAACACGCGCAACTTCTCCGCTCCCTTTTCAATACCCACCCATATAACCCGTATCGTTCGTACCTTGTCGTGGGAAGCCTCAGGAAAGAACCCCACACCTCTTAGTTCTATGTCAAACGGTTCGTGACTTAGTTCCGCTAAGACGCTCTTAACTCGTTCCACACCAGCGTCAGGAACTTCACCGAGGAATTTTATAGTTTGATGAGCCTGGTGCGCAGCTACAAATTTTAATGCACCATGCAGTCCTAATGTACCTAATTCCTCCTCTAGTTCTGCTATCCTTGCTCGTATCCCCTCAGATAGATCAACTGCAATAAACGCTCTCATAATACCCTTTTTTCAAAAACCTTTATTCATGATTTATCGTTCTATCCTCGTACAGCATCGCTTCTCCTCGTAAAAAGAGGGCTAATCTTAACCTTCGTGAGTCAGTACGTTGCCGCTGTTCCTCTTCACGGTCCTGATAAGTCCTTATTGCCCTGAGGAGATCGAGCCTCCGGAACTCCGGCCAGAAGGGGGCACAGAAATACGCGGCACATTCATTCCCTAACGCCTGCCAAGGCACAAAATTGCTCAACCTCATCTCCCCGCCCGTTCGTATAATCAAATCCACACTTGTTTTGGCACCTGAATCCCGGGCTTCATCCTCTCCTTCAAGTTCGCTTATGTATAAATGCTTTGAAATCGTCTCCTCATTTATCTCCTCAAGCTTTAACAAGCCGCTTTTTACACGGTTCACAATGACACGCACCGCGTCAACGATCTCCATTCGTCCACTATAAGCCACGGCAATGAACAAGTTGAATTTGTTGTACCGTTCGGTTGCATGTTCTGCTTTTTTTATCGCTTCCCGCACCGATTCCGGCAGCAGGTTGACATTCCCGATTGCTCTCACTCTCACTTCATTCGTATGAATACGTTCATCCTCGCTTATCTTCTCAAATTCCACGCGCATGAGTTCAAAGAGCCTCTCGATCTCCTCTGCCGTCCGGCAAAAGTTCTCAATAGAAAAGGCATAGAGCGTGAGTTGTTTCACGCCGATATCGAAGCACCACTCGATCACCCGTTCGGTTATCCCCGCGCCATAAATATACCCCTCTTCCGTTGAAATCCCGATCTTCCTCGCGTATCTTCGATTCCCGTCCATAATCACCGCTACGTGTTCAGGTAAACGCCGCTCTACGATCTCCTCCTCCAGCCGTTTCTCGTATTCCCCGTAAACCCTCGCTCGCAACCAGGTATATGCTATAGCAGCTTGACGCAATGCGAAGAGCATCATTCCATGGTTTTTTGCTACCATTTCATTTCTTCACCGTTCCTCAACGTATTTACGCCCCTGATCTCCTTCCGAAGTCCATTACTTTTACCTTCAACTCATGAAGGTCCACAACCGTTGCACAGCCCGCAACTGGGTTTATACCCCTCTTTTTTTGATACGATGTCTGCGATTGCCACGTCCCGGAATTGATGAGGAGCACGTTCCGGTATTTAGCAACACCTACAGTGTGTGCATGTCCACACTGGAATATCGCCGGAATGGGATCAATGACACCATAGTCATGTCCATCAGGAACAATCGAAACACTGTTTCCATATATAGGTGCAAGATGTCGTCTTCTCAGCATCTCGATCATCACATCTTCCGGCTTTGAATAACTCAGCCTCGTGACCGAGTTGACAAAATCATCATACGATTGACCATGGTAGATCAACACCTGCCTGCAACCGATTTGTATATACGCTGGGTTGCTCACGAAGCAGGTATTCACAGGAAACAACTTCCTAATCTTATCTGGCAGAGGAGGCTGTGGCTCTGCACTTCTCACGGCATCGTGGTTTCCGGGCGCTATAACGACGCGCATATGTACGGGAATATTGCGGAGATAGCCCGCCGCTCTTTTGTATTGCTCTTCAATATCCATAATTGAGAGGTCCTCCTCCTGACCCGGGTATACGCCTATACCGTCAACGATATCACCCGCAACAACCAGATAGGCAATCCCAAGGCTACTGGCTTCTTCGTTTAGCCACTGCAGGAAACGATCCCAGGCCTCTTCCAAGAAGGTCGTGCTTCCAACGTGCAGATCTGAGATAAATACCGCATGTAATGAGGGCCGCCACTGCTCACTTTCGGACAGGGGTAATGATGCCTGCGACAATGTCGTGGGGATGGGCACATCGGGATATAGGATCCGCTCTGCAATGAGATAGCCCCCATGAGAGAGATAACCAGTCACTCCTATGATCTCATCAAGTATAAGCTCCTCTTTGTGGGGCACGATGACAGAGAGAGAGCCAGTAGTGTCTTCCAATTCCACCCGGATATTTCCTTTCGCCGTTTTAGTTATCGAAGAGACCATTCCCACCACGGAAATCTCTTCGCTCGTACTCCCATTCTTCATGAACCGTATCTGACCGCATTTTAACCTCTTCTGTATAATTCCACTCAGTCGCTCGTATCGGTCAATGAAGTGCGGTAAGAAATCCGTGTTGGCCGCACCTCTCCCATGCTCAGGATAGGATTTGACGATAACCAGTGCGTCCACGTTCCGCTGCTGTTTGACTACGCTCGTTTCACTTTCAGCACTTTTGCCTCCCTTCCTTTGGATAAAGTCCGCTATATGCTCCGGTGAAATGACAAAAATTGAGGGATCGACCGATTTCGTCACACATTCAGCGAGTTCACCGATTTCAAAGTCTTCTTCGCATTCGCCGCTACTGGAATACTGTGTGAGCAACTCAATTGCCTCTGGATCAACCTGGAATCCGAAATCCGCAAACTTCTTTACAATTTCGAGCTCTTTCAAGTCTTCTTTTCTCTCGCTGACATCTCGCACAACCATTGGTTTTTTGGTAACGAAAGGTTTTTTCACAGCCATTCCTTTATCTTCGCTTCCAAATACGGCTTGGGCAGAGCTCCCTGGATGACATCCACAGGGTCGCCACATTTGAAGATGAAGAGTGTGGGAATCGCCATTATTGCATATTCTGTAGCTATTCTTGGATTCTCATCTACATTCAGTTTGCCAAACACGACCCTTCCTGCGTATTCTTTCGCCAATTCATCGATGGCCGGCGCAATCAGTCGACAGGGACCGCACCAAGGAGCCCAGCAATCCACAACGACCAAAGGGTATTTTCTTACCGTTTCGACAAAGGTCTTGTCGGTTACCGTCACTGGATGGTCGATTAAAGCTTCACCGGTGCTTGTCCTCGCTTTCATCGCGGTCGCCTGTTCTTCCATCTCACGTAGTTTTCTCGCTCTTATCTGCTCTATCTCCCTCTCTCCAGTACTCGCCATCGTGCTTTCTTTCTCTTTTTTCTCGCTCATACTCATGCCTCCTGCACTCTCTCTTTTTGATCTCTTTAACAACCTGTGAATCATTGATGAACGTTATGGTCAAATTGTTGTACCGTATTGTGGTTGCCTCTCAACGGTCATCGCCATCCTTTTTGATGTGGCATACCGCAGGGACCGTGCAATACGGCTTGGGTTGTAGCCCTTTGTTTGCCATAGTAATCATCCTTCGCTCGTTGAGCGAGGTCATACTACTCTTCGTAAAGGGCA
>Ga0209314_10000616_pt1 | contig 15814 bp, 14 predicted proteins | sample I19B2metaG_FD_184146 | JGI IMG/M metagenome (GOLD analysis project Ga0209314, IMG submission 184146) | Lake sediment bacterial and archeal communities from Gulf of Boni, Indonesia to study Microbial Dark Matter (Phase II) - ​I19B2 metaG... | ecosystem: Environmental > Aquatic > Freshwater >...
AGGGGGCTTCGGAAAGACATTCGGACGCTCTGGAACACGGAGGTGAACATGGAATGAGCGAAAACACAATGCCTTCGTCGCAGACGGAAAGACCAGCAAGACCAAGAGAACCGATTCCTCCTGATACGATATTTGTCGGAAAGAAGCCTGTAATGAGCTACGCCACTGCGGTCATGATGCACTTCCAAACAGGAGCCAAGGAGCTCACTGTGAAAGCAAGAGGACGAGCCATAAGCAGGGCAGTAGATGTGGTCGAAGTCGTTTCTCGAAGGTTCTTCTCCGGCAAGCTAAACGTCAAAGACATAACGATAGGAACAGAATCAGTCGGCGAAGGCGACGACATAAGAAACGTGTCAACAATAGAGATCAAGGTGGAAAAGCTGGAATAGGCAAAACTGCGAGCCTACGGCTTTCTTTGGCTCCCACTTTTTGGAGAAGTCTATCGTGCCGAACAGAAGAATGACGCAGCATCTTGAGGGAGCGGACCTGCTGATTGAAGGCTAGGTCGATTCTTGGCATATTGATTGTCACTGGAGGAATTTCTTGTGTTGCACTATCATTGTACAACTTCAACGAGTTCTTCTTCCACAGAGGTTGGTTCACGTGGGAGAAGGTACTAGGAGTACTACCATTGTATGCTGTCTATGTGGCGACGCCATTCTTGCTAGGAATCTTGCTCGTAATCGACGGGAGAATCATCCTTGGGACAAGGAGAAAATGGACGCTGTATCTCCATCTCACTTCAAACCTCATATGGCTATATGGCACCAAACTCTTGTATGATCTCATGTCGCAACCGATAACGGACGCCAAACCTTACCAACAAGTGTTCTATCTCGTCATTGTGTCTCTGACCGTCTTTCTCATAGGCATTGGCATTGATAGCGCGCGCCGCTCAACGACAGAGAAGCTTACATAGAGTACCATATTTGCGATCACTTGATTGGGCCCAAAGAATGATTTAGGTCATCTATCATTCTTAAAAGGCCTTTCAGCCTATTGTGAAGGCTGGTGGTCAAATGGATCGTGTCCCGACTGGCGTGGCCGGCCTCGATGAACTCCTCGGAGGAGGCATTCCCAAGGGTAGGTCCGTGCTGGTTGTGGGTAGTCCGGGCTCTGGAAAGACAACTCTGGCTATGCAGTTCCTCCACAGCGGGGCAGAGACGCAGGAGAGAGGCCTGTACGTCACGATGGACGAATCTCCCAGCCAAATCAAGGAGAATCTTTCGGGCTTTCGATGGGATCTGGACACGCTAGAGCGAGAAGGAAAGCTGTTCTTCATAGACGCAACACCAATCCGGCGTGTTCGGACGAAAGCTGTTGAGTACACTGAATCGACTGAGTTGCCGAGTACATCCATGGTCTTCCCTGAACTAACAACCATGAGAGATCTCATTCGGACAGTCAACAAAGTAGTTGACGAAGAGAAGATCGAGAGAATAGTGATAGATCCAATTACTTCAATCATGCTGAGATACGATAACCCATCGAGAAGAAGAAGAGCGAGTCTGGCGCTTTTCGACGCATTGACCGCGACCGGGTGCACTTCTCTGGTCACAACAGAACTCAGAACGGCCATGCTCGACAGGGCCTTTCAGCTTGAAGAGTTTCTGTCTCAGGGAGTCATACTCCTTCACACGAAGCTCCATGAAGGCAACTACGTCAGAGCGATCCAAGTCGAGAAGATGAGAGGAATTCCCCATGACATGCAGCTGAGGCCTTACCAGATTACGCCTGAAGGAATCGAGGTCTTCCCAAAGGATAGCGTCTTTCGTTAGAGCCATGTTTTCCTGAGACATCTTCATTTGTAGCGATAGAATACGATGCCTTCGGGCGGTTCGACCGAGAACTCTGCCCATTTCTCGGAGTGCTTTCTGCCACGGACCTTCTTGACCCTCAGTCTTCTGGAGGAGACCCCCCGGCTCTCGACTTTCCCTAACTCAATGATGCAGTCTGACAATCCCTCCAGCTTCGATAATGTTTCCTTCTCGATTCCCGTTCCAACTGAAAAGTACATGCTTCCGCCCTGTCCCTTGATTCTGGCTCCCACAGAGTGCACAAACGTTAGGATCGCATCCGGCTTGACGACGGTGAAAAGTGGGCCAAGAGAATCTAGGAAGAATGTCGTCCCTTGCCCAAGCGCACTCACTGCACTGGAAATCTGCATCCCTAGGCCAGTGAGGTCTCCGAGAGTTTGAACAGTATATTTCTCAGAAGTAGCTCTTCCTGCTGTGCCTGAATAGCAGTCGATGAATGCAAGTTGCCTTCCCTCGAACGCGGAGACATCCAAGCCGAGGTGCTTCATGTCTTCAACTATCTTTTGCGGGAAGTCACTGTTGGTAACAAACACACAGGCTTTCCCAATACTCAGTTGATCATACATCAGCTTTTGCATGAGAACCGTCTTGCCGGACCCTGGGTCGCCTATGAGCATCACGGCTGCGGCCGCTGGCATTCCTCCTCCAAGCAGATCGTTCAAGAACTTGAATGGAACTCGTTGAGGTTTTCGTCGATGCCTAGAATAGACTAGGGCAAATCCCGCTATTATGCCAACAGAAGCTACCATTGTGTATTGGAACCAGAATGGAAATACTTCCAATGTCATAGAATATACTGTTGACTCAGATACCATGACGGTATCCCTAGTAACTCGAAACGAATCGTAGGTGAAGGCAAGCGCATAGCTTGCCTTTGGAATTTGTGAGAAGACCAGTAGCCCATCTGGTCCGGTTCGGCTTGACGCCATGGGCTTTCCGTCTGCCATCAAATCAACCTTGGTGTCTGAAAGAGGCATTCCGAGTAGATCTCGAACCACCACAGTCAGGTCATGCACTTCGCACCTAAGAGCGATGTGCATGTCTGCAGTCACATGGACGCCACTTGTACTATTTACAACGCCTCCTTTCCAGTAGACACGTATGTCATATGGGCCGACTGTGTCAGTTGAGGGGAGTATTGCTGCTACGTTGCCAAGAGCATCTGCATTTCCAGTCCAGATTCTTGTTTGGTTCCAGGTAACGGTAACGTTTGCGCCTTTCATTTCTCTGTTTGACATGTCTCTGATGGTCATGTTCACTGCATAGTAGTACCTCTCAACGAAAGAAATTGTCAGATGACTTGGAGTACTGCTGTGATCCCAATAGAGAAACACAGCGACTTTCGCATCTCTTGCCGTGACGTGCAAGGCAAGAGTTGACTCGCTGCCGATAGCTCTCTTGATTGGCCCAACAGCGAAGACATAGGGTTGATCCTTCAGGGTAGGTTCTACGAGTACCGGAGCCTCGATGCCAGCAACGTGAAATGCCTTTCCATCCTCTGTGATCTCCACCAGGGTCGCGTTGACTGTGACGATCGCAGAGCTAGACGATTTGAGCCAAAGCATGAACGTGACCGTTCCACCTATCCTCAGGATCTGTCCCATAGGCGGATGAAGAGTGAAGGCAACAATCTCCGTCAATGATGATGATCTTTGGATCCCATACGGAGGATCGGTGCTGAGTAGCCTTCCCCAAAGCAACCCTCCCACTGGTCCTGTATGGAGATAAAAGACAGTGGGCTCTACAGATGCAGGTTGAGAGAACACGAATCTGGAGAACAGCGTCGAATAGAGAACACATGCCACGGCCAAGCACAGCAGAGATCTCGGTCTAACCCTAGGTATCATTAGGTGCGCCAACACATTCAATTGAGTGCATAGATCGCTTCTTCGAGTTTACAATCCCATGGCTAGCTGCATATTCAGACTTTGACTTGTTCTGCAGCAACTCCTCCGTCTTTACGACTGTCAACAGAAACACAATAGTCCAAACCATGAACATTATTTCCCCGGCGGACTCGTGGAACGCTTTCGCGTAGCTCACCCCCTCAGTTGCCACATAGTAGCAGATGAGATAGATCCGAAATACGTTGATCGAAAATGTTCCGATGGCTCCCACGAGAGAATAGAGCACCTTTCTAGGTCGTGAGGCTTCAATCTTGGCGACAAGCACTGTAATGATCATGAAGAAGATTATCATGCTGTGAACGCCGACACACGGCCAGAAGAACTCTACTGCACCTTTGAACCATTGAATCTCCTCTCTTGTCGTGAAGATGTACAGCCTCGACGTTTCCGGCTGCCAGACTGTCTTGATTCCTGAAAATCCCAAAAGAGACGCAACAATAGGCACGATCACATGCACAATCGCTTGCAGAGGGCCAAGCGATGCATAGGGAAAAGCAGCATCGAGGAAGAATATGATCGCCATACCGAGCAGATATGCTATTGGAGTTATCATTCTAACGAGGTTGGACAATCCGTAAGCTGAGAAGAACAAGACGAAGACATACGATGCAAAGATTAGATGCTCCCACATTGAGACCCAGCTGAACATTCTGGGCATTTCAGGCAGTCCGAGCCCTATTCCAGCGTTCGCAATCATGTCATTCAAACCGACAAAGAAAACGGCAGAATAGTATAGCCCAAGGAAGAGAGCTGCTGATAGCCATACTATTAGCACCCTACAATTCAGTCTTCGCTGAAGCTCCCCTCTCCCGTCGTACCATTCCAAAAGTACAAAGAATGCGGCGAACAGCAGGCCGCTACGTCCCTCGTTCCAACCTGAGATGAAACTCGCGGGATCAGCCGCCCACAGGGCTGCAACAGGAATCAAACTCATGAGAAGAAACTCAAAACCATTTGGTAAGGCCATCTTTCCCTTCGAAAAGAGGCTGCCAGCATTGCGACAGGCCAAGTGAAATCGTGACATACTTTCTCGCACTCTAGGACAATGACGCCCCTTCTCGAGTTGCGATGTTATCGTCGCCTGAAAGTTGTGGGCCGTCAGATGCGGAGTTTCTCGGCAAGGCTGTGTCAGCGGGCTCAGCGCGTCTGCCGTCCCAGCTCCTCTCGCTCCTTCTCCCTTTCTATTCTTCTAATATAGTCTATGGTGAAGCATGAGAGGGCAAAGATCAAAACGACAAGCTTACCAGAGAAGACAACATTTATCGGATAAGGATTGTTCGGCCAAGGATTGACAATGATGTCCGGGTTCTGCAGGCCTTGAACTGCCAGAGCAGCGGACCAGAGTACGATGTGGTAGACTATCTCAAATCCACTTCCCATCGCAAACAGCCAGGCAGCCACATACAGTAAGCTTCTAGCTCGAGGGGACATCGTCGCGAATCGTATCCTTGTTGACATGGAGTTAAGGCCAAAGGCATACGAAAGGAAGAACAGAAAGGTGAACAATGTCATGGGCTTCATATAGATCCCTGGAAGCACGTAGACCTCTACCGACACGAGCGCGTCCCCCATGACGTATGGGGGAGTAGCCTTCAAGGTGTTGGCCAACAGCACGACGATCGCACCCACTCCGGATAGCCATGAAAGGGCAGTCATTAGATATCGTTCCGAGGTGACTGCTCTGAACATGCGTACAGTTCCTCGTTGCAGCATGCCCGACTCATACCGGTCGTCATGGCCTTGGTCTTTCATGACTGTTCACCCAGCCGAGACTCCATTGCCAACGCGATATTAATGCTTGGTGGAGGCATAGACCAACAGTCACATCATGACAAGCAGTTATCATATGATCCTCCTATTTGACGCGAATTTCGAGAAAGAAGCCGGCAAAATCCCCCTGATAGACTTTTGTTGCCCCGACCAAGAGAATCAAGGCAACCTCTGAAGGCGGCTTCCAGCCTGCGTCCGAGTAGTACTTTCCTATTTGCACCTCGCGATGCGACCACTGGTTCAGAGGCGTGCTGATTGTCACGATGCGATGATGTTCGATTTGATAGACTTGATCAGGCTGATCCGAGAAAACAAGCCATAACAGGTTTGTTCCGTCGTTGATCTCCACTCCAAAGACATTCATTGGATGTCCTGACTCGGGGTAGCGTCCGTGGCGAAAGGTGGGGTATACCCACATATCCAGGCTTCCTTCGAACAGCTTCCTTGTGGCTCTTTCACGAAGGTTTTGCCTTACGTGAACGGTAGCCCAATGATATTCGTCATTCGCACCGTCTTGGAACACATGCATTCCAAGACAGATTCTGCCGTCCACTGTGTCTTGCCTTACAAGGCCACGATCATATGGTCCGAGCAATAGCGAAAGCTCCCACATGAAAGGTTTCTCAAATTTCCAGATCGGGTCCGGCGTCCAATACTTGAATCTGGGATTCACTATCGCGGGAGCCTCTGATGTGGTTCCGTAAAGCTGTGTGAATAGGAGAGAGATGACGCTGAGGCAGACTACTATTGAGCATGGGGCAAAGAACCTTCTTACAGCCTTGATCATTCCTGACCTCTCCTTCCGAAAGAGAGCAAGAGCAATCCAGAAATCATTACTGGTATCCAATACATGAAATGGTTCTGCAGGGCCCTGTGAGAAAACCACATCGTCACCGCGGGAAAGACCCAGATCGCATGTCTCAATCTATCAAAGTACACGAAATAGTTCGCAACAAGTGTCACGAAGACCGTGATAGTGGTCGCCAGATAGAACATTGAAGGAAGAGGGGCAATTCCCGCCTGAGTCAACATCGACAAACCTTGACTCAGAAGTATCAATTCGCCTGAAGCTGGTGTCAAGACGCCAGAGAACCATGCGCTCGGATCCTTGACGATGAAGAGAAGGTTCGGTAAGACGAAGCTGAGCGCCGTCGCCCCTGCGAACTTCAGTGCATTCGACAGTTTCACAATCAAGCTTCCCTCTTTGAGGTTGAGCATCCATATCAGGCAGAATGGGGCGACAATCCAAGGTTCCTGCTTCATGGCGCATGCGATTCCGTAGAAGACACCACTTCGAAACGGGTCATTCATATTCAGAGCTGTCCACACCATAGGCAGCACCCACAGGAAGTCCGTGACAGATCCGGCGTTAAAGTCAATCGCGAGGTCTGCACTCACGAAGATAGGTAACAGCAATATGGGTTTCAGCTCTTCTGGTGACTTTATGTAAAGAGTCGCTACTGTCGCCATCTCGAACAAAAAGAGAACCCACCTCATATCTGGCAGCCCAAGTGCAACAAATGGAACGAAGACAATGAAGTGAAGCGATGGGTAAGCAAGGTTTGTGGATATGTCTCCTAAGGGAGTCAGAGTTATGTAAAGTGGATCAACCTTGAACTTGGACAAAGCACCTTGGAGATCAAGTGGGTAGGGGTTCAATCCCTTTTCGGCAAATATAGTTGCCGCATAGTGGGTAAACGCCAGCGCGTCAGTCCTATAGGCCCCCTTGTACTGTATTTGAAACAAGACGTAGGCGCTGAGAAGTGCAACAATAACCAATGATAGAGGGATAGAGTCTTTGAGCTGTTCAGCCCATGTTGGGCCAGCAAAAGCCAAGGCCAGAAGTGAGAAGGAGATCGCGTATATCACAATGCAATAAGTGACGACCTCTGGATTTGACTCGATCCGCCCCCGAACCCATGTCTGAAAGCCTTCGTAGAGGCAGAAACTGCCTGCGGATAGATACCCAACCCTAAGGATGGTATCGCTGTTCACTGCAAGATGGGTATCATGTTGCAGGGTCAACCACGGCGTCTCCGTCCAAAGATCTTTTCGTCGACAAGGCACGAGCCTAGGAGTAGAAGCAGGACCATCAGCGTGGCCAAAGAAACGTAGTAGGCCGCAGGATCCGCAGACTTGTGATAGAGCTTGATCTCCTGGACGCCTGACGGAACTTTGATTTGTATGAATCCCTCCGTATCCTTGCCGATCTCAAGAGTGGTGTCACCTGATACTGCGGCCCATGTTGGATAATACGCCTCTTTGATGACAATTCTTGAGCTGTCAGGGATGTTTGCAAGTTTCACCATAAGCCTATCAGGCCCCTCACGACTCAATGTTGCGCTGCCACCACCTGGTGAAAACAGCTCAACCATCCCGATGTCCTCTGACGATCTGTACACCGATATCATGCCCTCCTCATGCTGAAACTCTGCGTGCAGATTAAAGTGTGTGCCATTGAACAGGCTGAGTCTTGCTTCAAGCGGAACCTCTCCTACCAGAACCCACTTGATTCCTAGGAGTCTCGACTTCGAGATTAGACTTCTCCAAATCTTCGTTCTGTTCTCAAGGGATCCTGCGCATTCAAGATCCAAGATCCGGTAGTCGTTTATCTCGAGTATGTCTTTCAAAAGCTTCTCTTGGGGGTACCAGCCGTCGATCAATGGCTTGCCAGTATAGTACGGTAGTACGTATATCCAAAGCGGGCACCTTACAGCGAGAATCCTAGCGTAAGTAGAATCTGACCTGAAATAGTCGATCAACTCAGCTGGAATGTTTCTATTCACAGTACCAAACGGCAGAAATTCGCTTACGTTGTGGGTCGTCGTATAGATGACCTTGACGCATCCTCCGGTCACAGCTATCCCTATCAGGAAGATGGCGAATAGACGGGTCCTATTTTTCGGAGGGCTGGCTCTGGATCCGAAAAGCTGCTTGAAACCCATGGCTGAGAGTATGCTCATGGGCAGACTCAGGTAAAGCCAGAATCGATGCACGTCGAGCGCCCGCCAAAGGTAAAGTATCGGAGGAATAACGACGAATGGTAAGGCAAAGCTTCCTAGACTCAGCCAGAGGAAAACGACGAATGCAATCTTCAGAAAATACAATCCAGAGCCTTCAGTCGGATTCGCCTTGCCGCCTTGCCAAACAGCGCAGAAGAGGCTGAGCAGGGAAAGAACGACTATACCTTGGCCGATAGTTGCAATTGGCCCAACCACAGCCTTCTCCCCCAGTTCAAACAGGGCCATCCCAATCAGCATCGAGGTAATCGAAATCGGCACAATACGTTTCCTGGCCCGTGAATCATAGGAGTCTTTTCTCAAAGCAAACAGAGAGAGAGCAAGATGGGCGAGTCCGAAGGCATAGGTGGCCACATTCGTGGAGAAGTAGCTCAGCCTTATGAACGGAAATTCAACATTGCGGTTATAGAACGGGTTGCCCAAGAGCTGATTGGACGCCGCAATGAAAGGAACTGCCCAAAATGCGGATAGCAGGAACCCCATAAGAAAGACCGTTGCCAAAACAACTGCAAAGTGCTTGATGTTGCTTCCTTTAGGATTCGTGAAGGCTTTTGCGGCAACCAGTACAACTCCGAACAAAGCTGCACACAGTGCCGATAGATGATGAACAAGGATGATCGTGCCCAACAACATCCCTGAGAGTATTAGGAACATCTGGCAGCGTCTATTGGCTAGAGCTTGAGATAGAGTCATTACAAAGAAGCAAACAAGCGGAAGAGAAACAATGCTGGAAAACCTATCATAGAACAAGTAGTTCTCCAGTATGGTTGGGGAGAACGAGTAGAAAAGCACTGCCAAGATGCTCGTTGTCTTGCCGGCCCCGCTATGACGTGCTAGAAGATACACCGCCAACAGTCCCAGGGCGTAGAAGACTGACTCCACGAGCTTGTATGCCAGAATTGGACCAAGACCAACTACTGATAGAATGAAAGTGACGTAATGACTTAATGGAGGATAGAATACGAAAAGAGTCGTTCCTCCGTACCAGTCAGGATTCCATTGAGGGACATACCCATTCTCTTGGTACGACTTCGACATGAGCATGACTCGAAAGAGGTGGCTCGTAGAATCGACGCCAAGCGGAAGACCGTTCATAAGCCGAATCGAGACCACTGTCAAGTTGAGTGCAACGACTGCCACAAGCGACAATCTTGAAAGCTTCAATAGGGATGTCTCTGCAGGCGTGTCATCCATATATGTTGGTCCACCGATCCCTAACCAATGACTCTTAAGACTATTGCACTACGCGCATACAGAAGCGTGGACAAGTAACGAAGAGTTTGATCCTGACCTGTTTTTGGAGACCTACGGGCGCTTCTAGGGATCACCGGGCCTAGGAGAATCATGACCAGTATTACAATCAACACGAGAACGATGATCGATGTTGGCGAGATTTCCCATCTTCTGAAGAACGAATCTATCATGACATACCTTCTCACATGTCTTGTGTGGCCTGTCCCTGACAGAGTTTCTTCCCAAACAGTGTATCTCTCTTGAAGGTTTGTCAGTTCAAACGTTGTAATGCCCTGGCCGGCTAGCATCAGCCAGACATATCCGGTTATCGTGCCCATGTCCGTTTCGAACACTATATCGGCGTACATCTCTGTGTAGTCGAAATCGTCCCTTTGCTTGTTGAAGGCTACTATGTCTCCTGTCTTCTTGACAGTCAAGTTGTACAGTACATCATACCAGTCGCTTTTTCCCACGGTGATTTCATCATCGCTGTCGTTCCCCTTCGTCCAACCAAACGAGAGTATGTACTTGAAGCGAATGCCGTTGGTGTTGTTTCCAACTTCGTCGTCGAACATTATCCTCCCCCAGTCAGCTGTAGATCTCATGACTATTCTTATTGGAGGGGTTTCACACCATCTTGTCCCAGGGCTCACAGGCTCTCTTACCAAGCAAGCGGCCCCGTAGGTCAGAGTGAGACCCTGTGGAATGGCAGACGCAATGAGAAGAAGGCACTTTACTGCCGCCACTGCTGCTAAGATCTTTCGACTATTCATCTATTCCTACGAAGCTGGGATGGGTCTGTCATTCTAATAAAACCATCTGGCGACTAGTGTGCGTCCTACTACCGGGGCAACACTTTAACGGACGTGAGAAGTACACCTTTGGTGCGCTATGCGTCTGGAGCCTGCGAAGCGTGGCCTTTGATTATCACGCAGAAGCGATTCGAGGCTTGTGCAGAGAGATATCAGGCGACTCCCCAACCGTCGCAATTTGTCTCTACGGTTCAAGAGCGGGGGGCTATGCGAGACAAGACAGTGATTTCGACATAGCCCTCGTCCTTGAAGTCTATCCGAAAGGAGCAGGCTTCTACTACGAGAAGATGAACGAAGTCCACGCGGCAATCCTCGCGGTAGAAAGGAACTTATTTGAGCTCGACGCGAAGACTGGCGCTCTGGGGGAATTTCTGTGCACCAGACTGCTGGGCCCATACGTAGCCCTAGATGGCTCAGACATTCTGAAAAGGATAGAGATACAAGCAAAGCGTAGGGTCATTGAGGAGGAACTGAAAGACCTAGTAATAGAGTACGGCGAGATCTCACGCGGACTAGTGATAGACCCAACCTACTTGGCCCTTTCAAGGTTACGCAAGAGGGCCAGACATTATCCAGCTCTTCTCTACGGCTATGTCAACATGCTCCGCGGGGATTCGAGAGCAGCCAATCTGACATCTATCTTGCAAGGTTATCAGGTTGCCCTGCAAGACCTCAGCTCGCGTGGCGTGATTAAGTACCAAGACGACAAGATAGTCTTAGGAGATAAGTTCATAGACGAAATCCTCTCACGAAGATCATATGAGAAGGCCGTCAATGTTGTGGAGATGAGCAGGAGAGCTTTCTACTCTTACCTGACCTATGGCCGCAGTCGGGCACGCAACATCGAGCTGATATTGCAGGAGCTTGGATCAGCTCTACAGAGAGGGATTCAACCAGGCTTCTTCTCCGAGAAGGCTGAGGACCCAAGGAACTATCTGTTTCTTCAGACATCGAGAGGACTAGTAGACCTGAACGAGAGATCCTCCATTGTTGATGTCGCGCACAGGCTTCGGCCGGGAGCAAAGATAGCGATCACGCCGTTGGCAAGTGTCATCAACGACGTGTACTTGGTTTCTGTTGATGAAGAGCAGCTTGTGGCGAAGAAGTACACCGATTGGTTCAGCCTGAAATGGTTCACAATCAATCTAGTTACACTTGGAACGAAGAAATTCTCCGTCGTAGGAAGATCTAGACTCGCCAATGAATATGGAATGAATAGAATTCTTTCAGCCGAAGGCATTGCTGTGCCTGGCATAGTGCATATCAGCGTCCCAGATCGCGTTCTCTTAGAAACATACGTGGAAGGGAGAAACATTGGAGACCTGGCTCGACTTGCGTCTTCATCTGATCAGGTCTCAGCTGGAGAATATGAAGTCGCTTCTCAAATGGGGAAGACTATGGCGAAGATCCATTCGATCAATGTTACGCTAGGCGATTCAAAGCCTGATAATTTCGTGTTTTCTACTGACGGCAAAGTATATTCACTGGACCTTGAGCAGGCTTCGAAGAGAGGGGACAAGGCATGGGATGTATCGGAATTCCTATTCTATTCAGGGCACTATTCTCCCTTAATGTCTCAAGGCCTAAGTCAATTCATTGACGGATTCATTGAGGGATACTCTGAAGCTGGAGAGCGTAGCGCATTGAGACGGGCGGCCGGAATCAACTACATGAAGGTGTTTTCACTCTGGACAGCCCCACCTGTGATGTACAGGATAGCAGAACAGCTTCGTCGAGCCTAGAACGACAGCAAGGCTGATGATGCGGTTTAGTTCCATATGAAGCAGGTTCTAGCGCTCACAAACTCTCGAGACTGATACTCTTGCGAAGGTCCATTCAATTGGTGATATTCGACCTTGACGGAACATTGACCAAGATAGAGAGCACGTGGCAATATGTTCACGAAAAGCTTGGAACTTGGCACCTTGGAAAGCTTTCCGCGGAGGACTACTGGAGGGGTAAGATCGACTATCTCAAATGGGCTCAACTTGACTCCCTCATGTGGCGTGGATTGGAGCTGGCTCGGCTCAAATCGATTGTCGACACGATCCCGTACGTCGACGGTGCTAAGGAGACTGTTGCTGAGTTGCGCAGAACAGCGAAGCATTCAGGGATAGTCAGCGCCGGAATATCACTTCTCTCGGATAGGGTACGCAAAGAGTTGGGGATGGATTTCGCCGTCGCTAACGAGCTTCACGTCCATAGGGGAAAAATGACAGGGGGCGTCACAGTCAACGTATCCTTGGATGAGAAGCCATTGGTAATGAAAAAAGTGGCGCACGATTGGGGGTGCTCTCTTAGTGAATGTGCGGTGGTGGGGGACAATACCTTCGACTTGCCGAGCGGGGCAGGGTTGCGGATAGCCTTCAACCCAAAAGATCAGAGGGCTCTCGATGCATGCGAGGTCGTGGTGAGGGGACCAGACTTGAGGGAAATCCTCAGGCACATACATTGAATCACAAGAGTGTCGTCGTATCAGTTATCTGAGAACAGCACCTGACATGACAGCTCATGGTCAACACTACCTCCTCCACAGCAGACATCAATATCATTTGAGATGGCATTCTCCTCCTCGATGCTTTGAATAGGTCTGCGCTTCCACCAGCAATACGCAACAGCTGACCCCAAGACTTTTCGCGAATAGCTGAACGTGGAGGCTCTCCCTCCTCATCCCGCAATGCTTTAGTCCAGACTAGTGCATCTTATTGAAATCCCAAATCAGCTTCGTAAACCTTAGCAAGGTGCAAGGGGCAGGTGAAGGTGGAACCTCAGGTAATTGAGAGACAGATGAAATGTAGAGGTTTGAACTTCAACGTTTCACTAGAAGGCAAGAGAGTCATTGTCTCTCGAGTGGTCCCCCTGACAACGATAAGCATTCCTCTATCACGTATCAAGGCAGTCGAACTAGTGGTGAGCAGCATCTTTCCACCAATCCTGGTATCCTTGGCAAGCCTTACCCTTCTTGTCGGCATGTGGTGGTTCGCGGGTGGACTTTCATGGCCCGTGACACTTCCTCAACCGTACAGGTCTCTCTCCTCATGGGCTGTACTTGCGATCGCACTTGGACTGGGTGGAGCCGGATATGCTTGGGTCTTCGCCAAGATCAGTATTATGACCATTGACAATCAGCGAGAAATTACAGTATGGATGGTGCCGAGGCGTTCTGGTGAAAGGTTTGTCAATGGCTTGAGAACCAGGATGCGGAGGATCGAAGAATGAAACTGGCGAAAGAAGGAGACTTCGTACTTCTATACCTCAACGAGAGAAAGAAATGGCTTGTTCAGGCAAGAAAAGAGAAAGAATTTCACACAGACAAGGGAATCGTAAACCTCGGGGAGATAGTAGGGAAACCTTTCGGTACTTCCGTGAGAAGCACGTTAGGATATGATATCCACGTTCTTCTGCCTACTGTAAGAGACCACGTCACGAACATGCAGCGGCCAACCCAAATATTGTATGACAAGGACATCGCAATTGTATTGTTCAGGCTAGATATCAGATCGGGCAGCATTGTCATTGAAGCCGGAACAGGGAGTGGAGCCATGACTGCTAGTCTCGCCAACGCTGTTAGACCTGACGGCCATGTCTATAGCTACGAGATCAGACGCGGATTCGCAGAAATCGCCAAAAGGAACGTCGCGAAGATGGGCCTGGAGAAATTCGTAACCATAAAGAACGCTGACGCTAAGCTTGGCTTTGAGGAGAACGATGTCGACGCTGCAGTCGTGGATCTTGAAGATCCTTGGGAGGTTGTGGATTTAGTGTATGAAGCGTTGAAGGCCAGCCACTCCGTGGCTAGCTTCAGTCCCACTATGAATCAGTTGGAAAGAACTGTGGAGGCGATGGAGGGCAAGTTCGTCGATATAGATAGCCTCGAATGCCTTATGAGAAACATGCGTGTCGAGAGAGGAAAGACGAGGCCGAGGACATTAATGATAGGCCACACAGGCTACCTCACATTTGCAAGGAAGATCGTGAAAAGCAATCTGCAAACCGACAGCAACTCTGGCTAGGGGAATGTGGGTCTGATCGCCCTGAGGCTACACGCATCGACACACTCGAGACACATTATACATTCAGGATCAGTCATCTTCTCCCATGGCTGCTCTGTTATTCGCACCAGCATAGGACAAACCCTCACGCAGTCTCCGCACCTGTCACACTGAAGCAGGTTTCTCCTAAGACCCAGGAAACTGAATCTACTGGAGATGGCCAAGAATGCTCCTGCCGGGCAGAGGTATCGACACCAAGCTCTCATAATGTAAAACGACATTACCACAACGAGGATCAGCACCGCCAGCCTTATGGTCAACAGCCAACTCATTGAACTCAGTCTGTTCCAAACAAGATCTAAGCTCAATGGGCTTGCTACAGGCGGTATGCCCAGAAAGTAAAGAAGAATAACCCTCGAGAGAATAGGAAGGACTCCTAGAAGAGTGGCTTCAGGAGATAGCGCAGAAAAGGGCCCGCGCGCCAGCACGCCGAGAGCAACCTTGTACTCGCTTCCCAAGCCGTAAAATAGAGATAGTCCAAGAGACCCACTAACAAAAAGAGTCATCCCAAGTATTCCATACTTGAGCTTGAGTGACCCCTTATGAGTGCGAAGCGAAACCTCTCGCCTCTTCGGGTTGATCTCGGCGAGCAGATCTTGCACCAGCCCGAATGGGCAGATCCATCCGCAAGTCGCGCGGCCCGCAAAGATTCCAAAGAGCAGGAAGACTGCGAGGGCCATCCAGGGCAGGATGGGCTCTGCAAGCATTTCCTGAATTGCATCAAGAGCGTTGACAACTGTCTTCTCGCTGTTCCCCAATGTCAGCAAAACAGGAAGAACTATCGGTGTTCTAGCAACACCCAGGGTCGCCCCCATTAGCAGAACCGTGCTAGTTGCTTGAACAGACTTTCGTATCCACCAGATCCGGGTTCTTTGCTTTGGGGTCTCCTGCAAAAGCATTTCCCCTACGGTATGCCCGCGATACACGTTTCGCTGATTGTTTTTAGAAGTTTCAACAACTCGTCCAACTGCTTTTCGCCTGTTCCGATATAGAGAAAGGTCAGCCCAAGAGTCAGCAAGAATGACGCGAATAGTCTCTGCCTCATGGATCCGCCTCAAGCCAATTTGCCTATCCCTCCTGTCAGCCCTTCATTTAACTATTTTCCGATGACGAGTAGAGGTCTTTTGTGGTTCGTGACGTGCGCAGGGTTCAGCACCATGAGAATCACTATTCAACAGCTAAATACACTTGGTAAGAATCAAT
>Ga0209314_10000618_pt1 | contig 15792 bp, 12 predicted proteins | sample I19B2metaG_FD_184146 | JGI IMG/M metagenome (GOLD analysis project Ga0209314, IMG submission 184146) | Lake sediment bacterial and archeal communities from Gulf of Boni, Indonesia to study Microbial Dark Matter (Phase II) - ​I19B2 metaG... | ecosystem: Environmental > Aquatic > Freshwater >...
TGTGTACTTAGTATGATGCCTTGGTCCCTCATCGAGGCACAGTACTTGCTGTACGTCTCGGCATCGTTGCTAAGGACCGATGGATAGTTGTAGATCTCAGCGTCCGTGAAGTAAAGAGTGAATATGGAGTGAAATCTCCTCACTTGGGCCTTCAATTTGTGGTCCTGTATGAGCTGGTTCAGCCCCTTCTCTATCACGTCCACGATGCCGTCCATGTGTTCATGGACCCTTCCGTTCTCGAGCTCACCTATTGTAGCAAGGCTTGCCGCCACTGAGATCGGGTGCGAATAGTAGGTAGCCGCCATGTGAACGTCTCCCAGCGGCCTCAGACGGTTCATGATGTCGGCGCGCCCGGCCAGACCGCCGATCGGATACCCGTTCGCCATTGCCTTGGCAAAAGCCGTGAGGTCAGGCCTAATCCCGAAGAGTTTCTGTGCGCCGCCTAGGCTGTGTCTGAACGCGGTTATGACCTCGTCTAGGATGAAAATGATCCCGTGCCGTTCTGTGAGCTCTCTTATCGTCTGAATGAATCCTTCCTTCGGCATGACAACTCCGATGTTGTGGAGGATCGGCTCAGTGATAACTGCCGCGAGCTCATCCTTGTATTGTGCAATCGCTCGTCCGAGAGCGTCCACATCATTCCAAGGGATAATGATTGTCTGCGCCATTGCTTCCGGCAGAGTCCCAGCCGATACAGGCCAAGGCGTTCCAACCTTGTCGGCAGGAGGCATGACGCTAATGTCCACATAGTCATGCCAGCCATGGTATCCACCCTCAAACTTCAGGATCTTCTTTCGTCCGGTGAACGCCCGGGCGAGTCTTATGGCGTGGAAAGTAGCGTCGGAGCCTGCGTTGCAGAATCGCACCTTCTCCGCAGACGGAACGTGCTGCGTGATCTTCTCGGCGAGTTTGTATTCAAGTTCGGTAGTGCCGATTCCCCACAAGTCACTGACTGCGGCCGCTCTCTTGACGGCCTGCACCACTTTCGGATGGCAGTGACCCAGAATCAGAGGCCCGTAGCCTAACAGAAAATCTGTGTAGGTCTTTCCGTCAACGTCGTAGACTTTAGATCCCTTCGCCCGCTTGAAGAAGATCGTGTAAGGCTCAGTGTAGCGGAGTTCATCGTGGACTCCGCCGACGGTGACAGATCTCGCCTTCTCCGAGAGGGCCCCGGACCGTTTTCCTGAAACCATTCTGTATACACCGCGGTCGGCACCTATCGCGTCCGCTAATATAGAAATTTCCATATACGAGCTGACCACAATACGGCGGGCGTCTTCCAAAAACATTCAAGATCTCAAGGTGTGTTGGCAGTATGAAACCATTAGTTGCGAAATCATGGGAAGCAGACTTTCTGTTCACATCTGCACCCTATGAGAGGTGCAGGCAAGTTCTGTTCTCGCCGAAGATTCAAGGAGTCAGCTGCGCCTCTATCGGCACGGTCACAGTGCCGCCTGGAAGCAAGAGCGACCCGCACCTACACGAACGAACCGACGAGTTCTGGATAGTCACCATGGGTCATGGAAAAGTGACCGTGGATGGTAGCGAGGCGGATCTTGAGCCCGGCGTGATCGCGTACGCCCCGGCCAAATCAACGCATCAGATAATCAATACGGGAAAGGAGACTCTCCACGCATACTGGGTATTGGTTCCGCCTGGACCTGAAGAAGACCTACTCAAGATGATGGGCAAACTCTAGCTTGCCCAAAGATCCGGGCGCGGAGCTACGGGCACCACTTCTCCGCACTCGAGAACACCGACTCTTGCATGGTCCCCGTGTCTTTTTAACGCCATTTGAACTGCCTCTTCAACGGTCGAGGCATGCTCGAAGCCGAGAGACCGCTTATCCTCGTCTGTCAACCCACTCGAGTAGCATATGATGTTTGCATGTTCACGCATCTGTGAATGCATCAGCAATGCCCCAGCTGCAGGGAGGTCCTCGATCTCGTTCTTGTTGACCGCGTCTAGTAGCTTGGAGTAACTCTCTGTTGCACGGTCTTTGAAAGTAGGGTGCGTCGGCGAGATACGCTCAGGGCACGGTGTGATGAAAACGATTGTTCCCCCTTTCCTGACGCCCACGTGGGCGAAATCCAGGGCTTTCATGGCCTGCCAATAGTCGATGTCTGCGGGGTAGGTTGAGAAGATGATCACATCGGCTACCTCGGGCACGTCTTGACAGAACACTTGACGAGCCATTCCGACACCCTCGCGAAAAGCCTGGCCGAGTTCGCCCGCGACCACGCGGACCACCTTGTCCTCATTGTTAAGGACTGTGTTCACGATCGCCTTTAGACCGGCTTTTCGAGCAATTATCTCGATGTCTCGCCTCATGGAATTCTCGACCGTCGCCACCAGCTTCCCGATGGGCTTGACCTTTCCCGCCGCTATGTGAAGCATCCCGACCGATTCCTCGCCACACACGCCAGGAAGGATGATCTTTCCTCCCCCTCCCCATCCTGCAGCATTGTGTGGGACGACATTCCCCACGCCGATGATCACATCCGCGTCAACCACGGTTCTGCTTACAAGGGCGGGAATTCCGAGGTCAGTCTTCCCCAAATTCACGAGCTTCCGATCGTCCTTGAAGTCATGGTTCGAGACTGTGAAGCGTTCCACCGGCTCCGGGCCGAGATGTTCCAACATCTCTGCGTCAGTCATCTGCCTGTGCGTGCCCAGCGCCACTATGATCTCGACATCATCGTCTCGCACGCCGCTCGAACAGATCTCATTGAGAACTGTCGGAAGAATCTCACTCCGGGGAGTTGGGCGAGTGAGGTCGTCGACCAAAACGATGACCCTATCACCTTTCTTCGCGATTCTGCTAAGCGGACCGGTGCCTATAGGGTGCTCAAGCGCCTCCGCGACGGATTGGCTTACATCCGCCACGGGCAACATCTTTCTTCTCTCGACATAGAAGGCAAGATTGCGATCCGGAACGTCGAACTCCACCTTCTGATGGTGACCATACGGGAGACGGAAGTGCATGTCAACTCGCTCCAAGCGAGGAAGCTACTGCTTAACAACCCACTTCAATGTCTCGTTTCTTCTACACCTCAAGCGGACCCCTTCGGCACCATCGTCTCGCAGGTCTTCTTCAGTATCTCATCAATCTGCTCGATAGTTTCCCTTGGCAAAGGCGGGACCTTGTGCTCCTGCAGGATAGCCTTCACTTTCGACTTTGCTTCTTCTCGAGCGCTCAGCTCGCCTCTTGCTTTCCAGTCAGCTATCGCTTGGCGATTGAAGAGTTTGGGATGTAGGATCTCGCCTCGTCCCAAGTGCGTGCGAGTGTGCTTCTCAGCCATGAAGTGCCCTCCAGGTCCCAGTCTTCTGACAAGGTCGACGGCTAAGGTTTCGTCGTTGACTTCGATCTGATCGAACAGTCGCCGAATGTAGTTGATTATCTCGTCGCAGATAACCCCCATCTCGAGGCTCCCGGAGGAGCCATGCGCGATCGTTCCACAGTTGTGGATGAGGTTGATTCCTGCAGCCACGTTTAGGTATGCGTTCATGAAGGCCTCAGCACCTGCCTGTGCGTCTGGAACCTTCGAGTCCGTGACACCCCCTGAGCCGAACGTTGGAATCCCGTAATAGTCAGCCAGCTGACCGACCATGAGCCAGCCGAGACTCCACTCCGGCGCTCCATAGCATATGCTTCCTGTGCGCATGTCCATGACCGACGTGTGGATCCCGTAGAGAACCGGTGTTCCCGGAGAGAGGAGTTGCGCGAGTACAATGCCTGCTAGACACTCTGCGTTGCAGACAGCATGCTCGCCCGCCAGAGTTATCGGCGTTGACGCACCAGGCATGGCGCCGGGTGCGTATGCTATGGGGACTCGCGCCTTGGCGAACTCGATCATTGCTTCGTTTATTGAAGGCATTACCAATGGCGTTAGCGGTTCACTGAAGAGGGTGACTATCGGCCGGCGTCTGAGAGTATCAAAACCTCCCGTGACAGCTGCCGCAATATCAAGCAGATGCTTCGCGCCCTCTGAGCCCGCCGCAGCATAGATGATCGGCTTCTCCGTATTCCTGAGCATCAACGCAGCCTCGTGAAGCCAAGCTGTCTCATGCGGCATGTCCGAGGCGCCGCCGAGCGACATCACAAAGGACATGTTCGGCAACGCATCGCCTAAGATAGCTGTGTTGACAACATCGTCGCTCGTCGAGGGCCTGAAATCCTCCGAGTCGATATCGAGCGTGTAGGGGGTTGGCGTTCCTCCGAGCCCAAAGTACGCCCTGCCGTCTTCCAAGGCTAGGTCGTTTGCATCAGTTCGGCCGCCGAGAACTATCTTCCGAGGCGCCTTGCTGAGGCAGTCCTTCACAATGTGTTCAGGAATTCTCACGATGTTCTGCGCTCTGTCGACCTCGGCTCCTCCAGCCTCGAATACCTGGATCATACGCTCGGACTTGACTCTCAGGCCAACTTGCTGTAGGATCTCGAGGGAGGCGCCGTCGATCATCTGGATCTCTGAAAGTGAGAGCGGGCGGATGTTTCCCCCGCGAATTCCACGCTGCACCAAGACCACAAAACCACCTATGCAAGACCCAATATGCTCTTGGCCAGCTTCACCGCGTCGACCGCGTTGGGAGCGTATCCGTCTGCCCCGATATCATTGGCCCACTTCTCGGTTGCTGGTGCTCCGCCGACCAGGATTTTGTACCGGTCGCGTATCTTCCTCTTCACAAACTCCTTCACGATTTCCCTTTGGACCGGCAGAGTGGTGCTGAGCAACGCGGAGGCCGCCACGATATTGGCCTGGACATCGCCCGAACGTGCTACAAAACTGCCAACAGGGACATCGGTTCCCAGATCAACGACTTCGAAGCCTGCAGCAAAAAACATCGCAGCTACAATGTTCTTTCCTATGTCATGTATGTCGCCTGCGACAGTTCCTAGGACTACCTTTCCTAGCGATGGCTGACTCTTACGAGCCTCGTCCATAGCAGGTTTCAGTATTGCATCCAGTGGTCCCTTTGCTGCGGCTGCGGCACCAACTAGGTCCGTCAGGAACGCCTCGCCCTTCTCGAACCTTTCGCCGACCTTTCTTAGTCCTCTCGCGATGCCATTTTCCACAATCTCAACGGGGTCCATGCCAGAATCGACGGCGAGCTTCGATAGCGCCATTACCTTGTCAGGATCTATCTCTTCAACAGCGTTGGCAACCTCTTCAAGAATCTGTTCAGACAATGCAGGTCCTTCTGGAAGAAGCCATTCTAGGACCTATTTCTTTGCTTCGCATGCCGAAACGTCACTGACAAACGGCTGACCTTTGAGCTCTGAACCCGATGCTAGAAGGCCTCGGAGCGGGTGGCACCTAGAAGCCGCACGCCACCAATATGAAGACGATAGAATCTACGCTCGTTCAGTGATTGCTGCCTCGCGCATTCTAGAAGCTGGGAGGTGAGCTGAACTCCGGGCATAGGATCACAGGGAACCACGCGGCAGGCTTAACCACTCATATGGCACTGAGCCTCCGAGAGCTCTCCCGAGTGAATGTGGAAGCTCCGCCTCCACCAAAATTGTCAGAATGCACCCAAGAGTGCTTATGGTTGCTTGTGGACAAGGCGGAGCTGCAGCTTGCCGCGATCCCCCCAACCCAGAGAAGTATCAGCTAAATATGCAACAGACCTCAACCAAGCTGAGCGAAGAGGCAGCCTCAACGCATTACATGGTTGTGCCAAATGTCGTGGGCTACTACAGTGCTGCTGCAGAAGCGCCTGTGTCGCGGCCTACCTGACTCGATTATGGACTAGACAAGGATCTGTGACGTTAGAGTGTCGATCGCTACTCCCGATCTTTTTCTCAAACACAAGCCATAGAGCTTTGTGGAACGGATGCCTGCTCCTAGTTTGGCCACGTCCCTCAGGCAATGGAACACCGGAGTGAGTCAACTGCCGCGGACGGCCTTGCCCTGCTGCACGATCTAGGTCTCAACTCTTAATAGGAGTCCTTGTCACGCACAAATGGAAAGCGAGCGACATTGAAGAAGGTTGGGTTCATCGGTCTAGGTGTAATGGGAAAGCCCATGGCGAAGAACCTAGTGAAAGCAGGATATCCTCTGACCGTTCATGATGTCAGCAGACCTCGTGTAGACGAGCTGGTAGGGGAGGGAGCCGCTCCCGCGTCTTGTCCTAAGGAAGTGGCAGAAAATTCAGCGGTGATCATAACCATGCTTCCGGGCCCGCCGGAAGTAGAACAGGTGATTCTGGGCGACAACGGTGTGCTGAAGAGTGCACAAGAAGGATCAATCATAGTTGATATGACTGCGGGCAGCCCTTCCCTTGCGAGGAAGATCGCTGATGAGAGTGCAAAGAGACACGTGAAGAGCCTTGACGCGCCCGTGAGCGGTGGAGAGGAAGGAGCCATTCATGCAACACTGGTAATAGCAGTGGGAGGAGAGAGGTCGACCTTCGATGAATGTAGCGACATCTTCGCTACGATGGGTCGGACCGTGATTTATGTTGGAAACGCGGGGGCGGGTCAAGCCGCAAAGCTAGCCAACCAGATTGTAGTCGCCATAAACATTGCCTCGCTGGCTGAAGGACTGATATTTGCCGTGAAGGCAGGCGTCGAGCCGGAAGTGGCATATCGTGTCATGAAAGCAGGTTTGGCCGGAAGCGCAGTGCTGGATCTGAAGGGACCGCGCATCCTAGCTAGGAATTTCGCAGGCGGTGGCAAACTCAAGTACCATTTGACACAGTTGGACAGTGTTCTGCAGACGAGTAGAGAATTGGGATTTCCTTTGATACTGACCGCCGTCACGCACCAAGCCATACTGCAGCTTTGTAAAGAGGGGAAAGGCGACTTGGACCATTCATGCATAGCGAATTTCTTTGAAAGGCTAGCGAACGTTGAGATTAGGGCAAGAGGCACATCTATGTGACCTGCCAGCCCCCGTCAACGCACAAGATCGCACCGTGAACGTAAGTCGACGCCTCCGAGGCGAGAAAAACGACCGCTCCTTTCAAATCATCAGGTGTTCCCCATCTCCCCGCGGGTATCCTACTCAGAATCCTCTCATTCCTAGCTGGGTCTCTCATGATGGCTTCCGTCATCTCCGTCGTGAAGTATCCTGGCGCAATGGCGTTGACGTTGATGCCGTAGGGGGCCCACTCACGGGCCAGAGCTCTTGTGAGACCGACAAGACCGCTCTTTGCGACTGTGTAGGCCGATATACGTTCCCCTGTCTGGAACGACTGCATCGAGGCGATGTTTATTATCTTCCCTTTTGCGTCTTGGCGTATCATTTCTCGTGCTACGGCTTGCGAGAGCAAGAAACAAGCTCTTAGATCTACGTTCATGACGTCATCCCAATCTGCGATTGGAAATTCTATTGCGGGATATCGCTTCGTGATACCCGCATTATTGACCAGTATGTCTATCCTCCTGTAAGCGTCCAAAGTGCCTCTGACAATCTGAGCGATGCACGTAGTCTCCCGTAAATCACAAATGATCGATCTTGCGGATCGACCTAGTGCTCCGATTTCTCTCTCTGTCTGTGCCGTTGGCAGAGCGTCGACCAACATGATGGAGCAACCGGCCTCCGCGAGACCAAGGGCCAGGCCCCTTCCAAGTCCCTTGGCAGAGCCCGTGACTATGGCGACTTTTCCGTCCAGATTGAATTCTTCGAGTATCATTTTCAGGGCGTGCCAGCTTGTCTAGATCGACGTTTCGGGATCCAATGAGACGCTATACTGCTTCACACGGCCCGCCAAGGCCCACAGTGCAAACAGTCGCGTATGGGGCGCCGCGACGGCGCTGTGATACCCTCTAGTGATTATGACCGCAGTATCGTTCTCCAGAAGATGGAGCTCGTTGAAGGATCTGTCGTACAACCTCATAATTCCGTATCCGTGGCGGGGCTCTAGTCTGTAGAAGTATATTTCCTCTAGAGCGTTTTCATTCTCCGAAATCGTATCATGCTTGTGGGCCGGAAACCCCGACCAGTTGCCTCTAGGGCAAACTATCTCTCCCACGATGAGTCTACTCGAATCCGACTCCGGGGGTAAAACCTGTCTCACATCACGGGACCAGTTCTCCTTTCCAACGGTTTTTGTGACTATCTGATTCGAAGAAATAACTTCGACCTTTCCGTCCCTGTCAGCCGGTGCGTGTAGAACCGCGATCTCCACTGCGTCTGTAGTCGTCAGAAGAAATCTCGTATGTCTAGGAAGAAACATGGCGTCAGGAGCGACAAACACGTCCTCGCGCGCAAGGGAATACGCCTGGCTTTGGAGGTCATGACGTTCGATGAGGATCGAACAATAGCCTTGAAGTATGTCTAGCAGAAACTCTTCCTCTCCGGTGTGTCCGTCATATTCATGAAATGTTGAGTTCAGTCTGAGAAAATCCATCTTCAGGTACTTCAGCGGAGAGTCTTCTGCCGACACAACGGTCTGGTATCCTGCTTTCTGTTGCAGTTTCACGAGCATGTTTGCACCGACCACATCAAGTAATGTGCGCGCTCGCCTTGATTGACACACTCCAAATCAGGCCTCACTTTCTCAAGAGCATTACTGGTTGTCATTTCTCGTCCCTTCTCTCTCATATACCGACATGTTGAAGACGAACGGTGGTCTCTCGTTGCTCAGCACACTGAGAACGCCCTCGGCGACCATCGCTGAAGTCCTCTCTAGGGTTTCTCTGCTGAAGGCGGCGATGTGCGGGGTTGTAATGATATTGTCCAGACCGAACAGCCGGTTACGTCTGCTTGGCGGCTCTTTCTCAAAGGTATCAAGAGCAGCTCCTGCTATCCGCCCCGTTCTAAGTGCTTCCAGAAGAGCTCCCGAGTCCACGATTCCTCCTCTCGCTGTGTTTACTATGAAAGCTTGAGTCTTCATCATGCTGATCTCTCTGTGTCCTATTAGCTTCCTTGTCTCGGCCGTGAAGGGCACGTGGATGCTGACAAAATCTGACTGGCGAAGAAGTTCCTCTAAGCTGACTGGGCTAGCGCCGAGCCCAGTGACGACTGCATGATCGACAAAGGGGTCGTGAACCAAGACCTTCATGCGGAATCCTTTTGCTCTTTCTGCGACAGCACGACCAATTCTTCCGAACCCTATTATCCCCAATACCTTCTGTGAGACATCTGTCCCGACGAATTCATGTCGTTTCTGCCATGATGCATGTCGTCTCAGAGCGCGATCTGCATCAGATATCTTTCTCGCCATACAGATGATCAGTCCTAGGGTGAAATCTGCCACGGCTGCGCAGTTTGCTTCAGGCGTCCAGACAATAGGTATTCTGAGCTCTGTCGCTCTCTTCACGTCGATATTGTCTATGCCGACTCCGAACCGGCCTATGACCTTAAGTCGTCTTGCGGAGTCTATCGCTTGCCTGTCTACGTGCAACATCGCCCTTATTATGACTGCGTCCACGTTTCTGATATGTGCAAGTAGCAGACGCTGCGATAGTTTGGGAAGAATCTCGATGTCCGTCAGTTCTTGGAGCATCCTCGTGCCCGGATCGCCGATTGGTTCTACAAGCAGAACTTTGGGACGCATTTTCATCCATCTTTCTTGAAAAGCTCGCAATCTGCGAACGCACAAAACTACTCCATGGACAAGAGTGATTTCAACTAGTGCAACTGCCCTTGGAGTATTCCTCTACGAGATCCAAGTCTACCATTTTCCTGATAGTTGGTCTGCCGCCTTTGTCCCAACCTCTTGCCCCGAAGTACTGGTCAACCATCGCATCAAAACGCTCGGACTCGCTCTCTCCTTCACATATCGTGTCAGCGTGAAACCTTTTCGGCAACACATCATCCTTTCGACTCAGTCCCTCGCGGATGTTGTACAATCTGCTGAGGTTGATCACGCGTTCTCCTATCTTCAGCAGGTCCGTAGGCAGGATTTCTTCACCTAGCGTAGCTGATAGCATCAGTGAGTACTCTTCCAAGTCGAGCTTGCTTGGAAGCAAACACACGATTAGGCAATCTAGCACAGTCTTGACGTCCTGCACCATTGTCGCGACATCTCCCTTACTCTCACTCGCGGACTTGTCCACAACTACCGACCCGATCCCGGGAAGCACCCAAGGTTTCTGCTCAATCCTCATCATGGGTCCTTGAAGATGATCGCCGCCTCTGTCTCCTATGGCGTACATTAGCCCCATTCCCTTGAAAACTCTCGGGCTCCACGCGGGAAGTTCCATCCCCTTGACTTGCATCGCATACTCTGTCGTTCCCTCACCAAGTTCTCTGCTGGCCTTCAATGAACCACAGGAAAGAACCCTCCCGATTCCTTCCCTGAGTGATATCTTGCGGATGAGTTCTTCAACGGAGCTCTCGTTGCCCCATTTCAGTTCAAGCCCGTCGGCTTGTTGCCTGGAGATCGCTCCCTTCTCGAAGCACTCCATTGCGAAGGCAACTACACCACCAGTCGAAATAGTATCGATGCCGAAATCGTCGCAGAGCGCCATGAAATGGAGCACGGACTGCAGGTCGGAGATGTCAAGATTCGGTCCGAGCATCGCGAGACTTTCAAACTCAATCGAGAGTTCCTGCCCCGCGTGCTTTCCTCGTAAGATCCTTATCGACTTCTCGCAGCCAACCGGGCACATCCAGCAGGACTTCGAAACTAATTTCATCTCGCCGTCCTTGATTCTCTCTTCGATCTGATGAGGAGTAAGTTGCTCGATGCGGTCGAAGTAATCCACTTGGTAGTTTCTCACCGGCAAGGCTCTCATCTCGTTCACGGCAGAAATTGCGTTCGACGTACCATATTTCCTAAGGTCAACCAGACTCTCGACGATCCGTCTGATCATATTTCGACATAGAGGCTGCAGTGCTTCCGGCTTTGCGACAGGAACCTTGCCGTCGCCTCTGACAGCAATGGCCTTGAGTCCTTTGGATCCCATTACAGCTCCGCAGCCCCCCCTGCCAGCCTGTCTGCTGCCATCGAAGCTCGTGCACGCGAAGGGTACTTTCCGTTCTCCGGCTTCTCCAATCACTGCAAAATGGAAATCCTTGGAAGCATGTTTCTGTTTCAGCCTTTTCAAGGACATGTAGCAATTGAGCCCCCAAAGATCCTCAGCAGACCTGATTTCGCATGAATCATTCTCTATGAACAAGTAGCAAGGATCTTGTGAGAGGCCGTCAACTATTATGGCGTCTAGCCCAGCCATTTTCAGGGAGGAACCAAAAAACCCTCCCACACTGCAGTGCCCAATGAAGCCTGTCAGCGGAGACTTGAATGCCACAGCGAGTCTGCCTGTGGTTGGAGTGATCGTGGCGGTCAGTGGGCCCGTGGCGAGCACGATCTTGTTGGAAGAACCCAACGGGTCGATGTGCGCCTTTGTCTCATCGAACAGGATCTTGGTGGCGAGTCCCCTTCCGCCCAAAAAATTCTCCAGAAGACGAGGAGTGATCTTTTCATCGAGCGTCCTACTCGCTGTCAGGTCAACCCTCAGCACTCTTCCAGTATATCCGTAGGACAATTCCTGCAAGTCTAACGCCGCCAGAGTATGTGACCAATGGTGATGGCGATTGCTGATCGGCATTCCGCTGACTGTCGAATCCTCGGTTTCTCATCAACCGGATGCGCCTCACAGTACGTGTACACCGGTCATCGCCCTTGCTGATCAGAGGGCCTACTCAAGTCGGTTCCCAGCGCTCCCAAGTCTCTTAGAATCTCGACCAACTGTTTCCTCTTTTCTGGTTTCATGGTTGTCACAGGCATCCTAGAGTGCCCCACATTGAAGCCCATGAGGTTCACCGCCTCTTTGATTACTTCTGGAAAAACACCCAGTTCGAACGCTGCTCTTAGGCGACCGACCCTTTTCTGAATATCTAGGGCGCCTTCATGGTCCCCTTTCTGAACGGAGTCGTACAATGAGACGAGCGGTCTCGGAATCACGTTCGCGCACGCTGAGACTGCCCCCTTACCTCCACAGGCGAGCGTTTGATATATGATACTGTCCCGCCCAGCTAGCACCGAAATGGTTTCACCACATCTCGTTATGTATTCTAGAGTCAGGGTCATGTCTCCCGAACTGTCCTTTATGCCCACAATATTGCTGCATTCTTCCCTTAGTTCCCTAAGGTGGTCGGCGCTCAGGATCACTCCTCCCGTTCTGCTGGGATTGATGTAGATGAGAACAGGTATGTCAGCTGCACTTGCGACGACCTTGTAATGTTGAGCGAGACCCTCTGCATCAGGCTTGACAAAATAGGGCGTGATGATCGAGACAGCGTCCACTCCGGTATCCTTTGCCATTCTCGTCAGTCGAATGGCTTCTTTCGTTGATTCGGCGCCGGTACCCGCATAAACGGGGACCTTCCCACTCACTTGATCAACTGTGACCTGAAACAACCTTCTCTTTTCTTGTGGGGAGAGAGCCCAGAACTCCCCCTGGCTGCCCGCTGCGAAGATTCCGTGGATGCCTGACTCGAGAAGAAAATCGACAAGTTGTCGGTAAACGACCTCGTTGATTTCGTCCTTGCTATCAAAAGGCGTGACGATAGGTGTGATTATTCCCTTTGGTTCAAAAGGCAAGCAGCCCACCTGTTCGGTTTTCCAACCTCGCGGAGCATATATCAAGGCTTCCGCAACCTCAGGCGTATCTTGGCTAGGTTGGTTCGACAGTGATTGTCTTCGCCGTAATCACGTACACGACAGCCAGCACGGGCTCCCGCAGACCCAAGGCTAATATTGAGACTGTCTGAACTCTTTGGGTCGAGAAGTAGGGCGTTGCGAAGATGACCTCAAGGAGTTCCGACATCTTTGACCGGCTCAGGACGGCTGTACTCGAACTGGATGTGGATCGGGTTAGGGCCGTAGCTGAAGAAGCTGTTCGACTCGGGGTTGACCCTGTGGAAGCAATCGACGAGGGCCTGTCAGAAGCAGTTCGTGCGATTGGCGACAAGTTTGCTGCGGGTGAAGCTTTCTTGACGGAGCTTGTCATGGCAGGGGAAGCCATGAAGGCGGGAGTCGACGTACTCAGGCCCGTGATTCTGGAAAGAAAGCTGCAGCGCAAGAGTTCGGGAATCGTGGTTATTGGTACTGTGCGCGGAGACATACACGACATAGGCAAGAACATTGTCGCGGTAATGCTGGAGGCAGCTGGTTTCGAGGTCAACGACCTCGGTGTGGACGTAGCTCCAGAGACCTTCGTGGACAAGACCAAGGAAACTAAAGCTCAGATCGTCGGCATGTCAGCCCTGCTCACTGTCACGACTCCAGAACAGAAGAATACGATAGACGCGATCGCCAGGGCGGGCATCCGGAAGGCGGTGAAGGTCGCCGTCGGAGGAGCTGCGGTGACACCTGAGTGGGCTCGTGAAATAGGAGCAGAAGGCTACAGCGACAACGCTGTTGATGCCGTTGAGCTCTTTAAGAGACTCGTCGCTTCCTAGAAGCTGGACCTTGTACCTCGGATAATCAAATCCCGTGCACCCTATGCCTTCGATCCCGCCTCGAACTCTCTAACGATTCTCGCGAGTTTCTCTCTTGCACTTTCGGGCAGCTGGCGTGGGTGATGCTCACGGAGTATTCTGAGCGCTTTCTCTCTTGCCGATTGCACTATGTTATGGCCTCCCTTGTTAATCCACCGTCCGAAGGATGTACGGCAAGTTATGCTGGGGATCCAGTGCTCGCTCTTCAGCTGTCTCAAGGTGTGCAGTTCCTTCAGGAACTGGCCGCCATGACCCACCTTTCGAACAAGATCCACCGCGAGCGTTTCCTTGTTTGCCCGCATTCCTCGGACCACCCTCTCAAGGTAACCAAGGATCTCATTGTCGATTACCAGTTGCTCGAAGCTGACTATCATCCCGCTTGAGAACATGCCCGGGTTCAGCAGGAGATCTGCGCCGCTTAGGTAGATCGCGAAGCCCGTCATCGCCTTCTCCCAAGCCGTCTGTTCATCGTGGACATGCGCGTCCGTGTCCGGCCCCGCCGATAGACATGGCAGCCCGTAGTGCTTAGCGACCTGCGCGCTTGCGATCCTCATGATGGCGCCTTCGGGAGATGCTATAGCCGCATTTGCCTCACGCATATCGAGAACAGTGGGAACGTAACCATAGATCACATGGGTCCCCGATCTAACAAGCTGGGCGACCACCAGACCGGCCAACGTCTCCACGTTCTGTAGAAGAAGTACCCCGGCCAGCGTGATTGGCGCTGTGATTCCTGCGATCGGCTGAGATATTATGTGAAGCGGGATCCCTGCCGTGGCCGTCTCCATCAACGTCTCGATCGCATTCTTCTCCCACCGCAGTGGGCTGGTGGGGGAAGCCATCGAGGTGATTGGCGGTTTGGAGGTAACATCATCTCTCCCGCAGGCGAGCCTTACCATCCTGAAGACCGCTTGAGCAACCTCCGCATCCGATGGCGAAAAGTGACAATGCTTCGAGGTATTGTTCAGTATGACCTCGACGGCGTGAAGCTCGGCGGATCTTGCTGGCACATCCTGAGGAATTGCCTCCGTGCCAACCACGTGAATGTTGGGTAGGGCGTCCGCGATCTTGGCAAACTGTCCAACATCGCGCTTAGTAGACGGACGCCGTTCTCCCGTATCTGAATCTAGTGTATAGGTTGCGTCGAACCCACTAATGTTGTAAGTTCGCTTTCCTTCAAGTCTCATGAATGATTCCCCGGATCTGTCATACAGATCCAGAGGCGTCCGGACGGATGAGGAAATCGATCTTCTGATGAGATCTTCCGGAATCTTAGCGATACCCGTCTTGTGATCGACCTGGGCACCCCCGGCATCTAGAAGTTGGCATGCTTTTTCGCTCGCGATTGAAACTCCAACTTCCGAAAGGACTTGAAGTGTTGCTTCATGGACCTCCCCAATTTCGTCGAGAGAAAGGACTTTTGCTCTCAATTCCAACGATGGTTCCCTCTCGTGCTTCACTAGTCTATGGCTAAAGGTATTGAAAAGACTTCGACCGGCACCTGGGGCGACCTACACCCAGACCGTTGAGCACGCTGCTCGGCTCTGTCGAAAGTGCCTTATACCGAACGTGCTGACCTATCCTGCACGAAAAAGTGAGCAACAATGGCAAGTAAACCAAAGGTTTTCGTTAGAGACGCAACTGGGCTCGTTCGAGAGTTAAGTCCTCTGGATTATGCAATCACGACGATGAACGGTGTTGTCCCGATGGCCGCCATCGCAATGACTCCATTCTGGATTCTAATCGCCATCCCCGGGGGCGACCCAATAATCGGCATCGTGATGGCTTGCATCTTCTCAATCTTCGGAACTATCTTCACATATGCGCTGACCTGTGCTACGTTCCCACGGTCAGACTCGCCCTATGTCACTCAGAGCCGGGTCCTCGCACCCTGGATCGGATGGCCGAGCGAAACGCTCATGTGGTTCGGGTGGGTGATCGCACTGGCGCTCTATCCAAGCGGATTCTTCGTCTACATGGCTCTGATCCCGAGCCTGTACGCGATGGGGACATCAACAGGCGATACAGGCCTGATTGCAACGGCGAATTGGCTGATGGCGGATCCGATGCCAACGCTCATACTCGGAACATTGTTCCTGATATTCTGTCTGATCATTGCAGTTGCTGGAACGAAGATTCTGGTGAGGGCTTTTCAATACCCCATCACAGTCATCATGTTCATCGCCATATTCCTGATGATCGGATTGTTCGCGACCATGACTCCCGCGCGCTTCGCTGGATTGATGCCGAAATACCTGGGGAACACACTGGAGGGGATTGTGTCAGCCGGAAAAGATCTACCGTCCATGGTGCCAATATCAGGTGATTTCTACCCACTGATGGCAGCGGCGGCATTCGGAGCAGGTTCGGCAAATACATACTGGGCTGGATACGTTGC
>Ga0209314_10000619_pt1 | contig 15783 bp, 15 predicted proteins | sample I19B2metaG_FD_184146 | JGI IMG/M metagenome (GOLD analysis project Ga0209314, IMG submission 184146) | Lake sediment bacterial and archeal communities from Gulf of Boni, Indonesia to study Microbial Dark Matter (Phase II) - ​I19B2 metaG... | ecosystem: Environmental > Aquatic > Freshwater >...
GGTTCAGGGTGCGGGACCTGGTGGTGCCCGATGGGGAGGAGGCCAAGAGCCTGGAGGTCCTGAGCCAGGTCTACGACGCCTGCGCTGAGGCCGGCCTGGACCGCGGCGACCTGGTCGTCGCTCTGGGCGGCGGCGCCGCCGGCGACCTGGCGGGGCTGGCCGCGGCCACCTACATGCGGGGCATTGCCTTCGTTCAGGTACCCACCACGCTGCTGGCGCAGGTGGATGCCAGCGTGGGGGGCAAGGTGGCGGTCAACCACCCCCGGGGCAAGAACCTCATCGGCGCCTTCCACCAGCCGCGCCTGGTTCTGGCGGATACCGAGACGCTGTCCACCCTGCCGGAGCGGGAGTTTCGCTCCGGCCTGGCGGAGGTGGTCAAGCACGGAGTCATCGCCGATCCGGCCTATCTCGATCTGACGAACGGCAGCCTGGACGCCGTGCTGGCCCGCGACCCGGAGGCCCTGGCCGCCGTTGTCGAGGGCTCCTGCCGCATCAAGGCGGCGGTGGTCGCGGCCGATGAACGGGAGGGGGGCCTGCGGGCCAACCTCAACTTCGGCCACACCGCAGGCCACGCCATCGAGGCCGCGGCTGGCTTTGGCGGCCTGCTCCACGGTGAGGCCGTGGGGCTGGGCATGCTGGTGGCCGCCCGACTGGGCGAGGCTCGCGGCTGGGCCGCCGGGCTCACCGTCCGGCTGGCGGACCTTCTGGACCGGGCCGGCCTGCCGGTCCGCATCCCGGACCTGCCCCTGGGGCTCATCATGGACTACATGCAGGCGGACAAGAAGGCGTCGGGCGGCCGCCTCACCTGGGTCCTGGTTCCGGAGGTCGGTCGGGCGGAGCGGGTGCAAGACGTTGATCTGGCCGACGTGGAGCGGATCTTGCTCGATCTGGGGGCTCGCCGCTGAGGCGCTCGCCTCTGTCGACCGGGGAGGAACTGGGCCGCAGGGTGACGAATACTGGACCTGCCTCAGAATCTGGGCGGGCTGGAATTGTTGCCAGCCCTGAGTTCCAGGGCCAGTCCCCGCCTGGGGAGGAGCGCGTCATGTCGGAGCAACAGGATATGCCACTGGTAGAAATCACAGCACTTGACCGCGTCCTCAAGGAGACCGTCCGCTCTCTCGAACGCGGCAAGGAGCAGATCTTTGAGATCGCCGAGCAGGCCCGAGACGAGTACCGGACCGTGCAGCGAGACGTGGAGCGGCTCAAGAAGGACGTCTACGACAAGATCCGCGAGGTGGACCAGCTGGAGAAGCGTGACCAGCAGGCCCGCCTCCGCCTGATGGAAGTCAGCCGCGACTTCAAGAAGTACAGCGAGGAAGACGTCAAGGACGCCTATGACCGGGCCCGCGAGGTCCAGGTGGCCCTGTCCGCCGCCCGCGCCGCGGAAGTGGCCCTCCGGGCTCACCGCGACAACCTGGAACGCCGGCTGAAGGCCCTGGAGGTCATGGCCAACCGGGCCGACGCCCTGGCGGGCAACGTGGCCTCGGCCATGGGCTTCCTCACCGGCAGTCTGAAGAACATCTCCGTTCACGTGGAGAACATCAAGCAGCGCCGCGACCTGGGCCTGGCAGTCATCAAGGCCCAGGAGGAGGAGCGGCGGCGCGTGGCCCGTGAGATCCACGACGGCCCGGCCCAATTGCTGGCCAACGTGGTCCTGCGCATCGACGTCTGCCAGCGCCTGGTCGATCACGACCTGCAGCGATTGCGGGACGAGCTGCACCAGTTGAAGGACCTGGTCCGCGTCAGCCTTCAGGACGTGCGCAAGGTGATCTTCGACCTTCGCCCCATGGCCCTGGACGACCTGGGCCTGGTACCCGCCTTCCGCAGTTACCTGAAGGATTATCAAGAGCGGTCGGGCATTCTGCCCGATCTGGTGGTCACCGGCGAGGAGCGCCGCTTCGCCCAGGCCTACGAGGTGGCCCTGTTCCGCCTGGTCCAGGAGGCCCTGAACAACGTCTGGAAGCACGCCCAGGCGGAGCACGCGTGGGTATTGGTGGAGTTTTCGGAGGCCGGCATCCGCATGGTGGTCAAGGATGACGGCGTCGGGTTCGACCTGCAGCAGGCCCGGGCCGAGGGGGCCAGCCGATTCGGCCTCATCAGCATGCGCGAAAGGGCGGAGCTGTTGCAGGGGCGGGTCCAGATCGACACGGCGCCAAAGTTGGGCACGCGCGTCACCTTCCACATCCCGTACCCGGAGGAAGAACTGATAGAATGATTCGAGTCTTGATCGCCGACGACCACGCCATCGTCCGGCAGGGGCTTCGTCATGTCCTCTCCTTCGAACAAGACCTCGAGGTGATCGGCGAGGCCGCCACGGGCGAGGAGGCCGTCCGCCTGGCCCAGGAGATGGTCCCCGACGTGGTGCTTCTGGACCTGAACATGCCCACCATCAACGGGCTGGAAGCTGCGCGCCGCATCAGGCAGCAGGGGAGCACCCCGGGCATCGTTGTTCTGACGATCCATGACGACCGGGAGTACCTGCTGGAGGCCATGCGTGCGGGCGTGACCGGATACTGTCTGAAGGATGTGGAGCCCTCCATTCTCGTCCAGGCCATCCGTCGGGCCCATGAGGGCATGGTCTACGTGGACCCCAGCCTGGTCGGGTCGCTGGCCATGCACGCCGGCTCCGAAGAGGGCCTGACCAGCCGCGAGATGGAGGTCCTGGCCATGATCGCCCAGGGCTACAGCAACAAGGAGATCTCGGAGAAGCTGGTCATCAGCGAGAAGACCTGCAAGAACCACATCTCCAGCATCTTCGCCAAACTGAGCGTGAACGACCGGACTCAGGCCGCGCTCTACGCCATCCGCCAGGGATGGGTCAAGGTCCGCACCCTGAGCCGCGATTAGCCGGATTCGTCGGGTAAAACCCCACCGCTATCAGGTTGGTGGGCTTTTTTTTTTGACCTACCCCCACATAGGGCTCGAGTCCTGTCGAAAAATAGGACCCCAGTCCTATGGCAACAACCCCCAGCCCTGGGTAGAATGAAGCCACGAGGTCGGTGCTGAACGGGCCGGCCAAACCGAACAAGGCTTATCGCGCAAGCGATAAAGGCTTACGCCGCGAAAGCGGCGGACGCAAAGCCCTGGGTCTAAAGCCGACAGGCCATGATTGCCAGGTTGCCGAAGGGGTGCTGAGCAAGGGACAATTTGTCCCCACCCACTGAGAGCTCTAAGCTCTCTGCAGGCAACCTGCAGAGAGCTTTCCTGTTCTGTGAGGGGGGTGAGGTTGTGATTCCGGTCCCGGCTTGGCCCAAGGCGATGACAGTGCTGCGGGCCCTCGCCACGGAGTCTGGTTCCCAAGAGTCCGGTCAAGCTCTCATAGAATACCTCTTTACGATCGTGTTTGTGGCTCTGGTGGCGATGGTTGGCCTCAAGGCTCTGGGACCGAAGGTCAGTGACCTGATGGCAAGCATCACGTTCTAGGCTTCCGGTTCCCTGGTTCCCCGGCTCCCCGGCTCCCCGGCTCCTGGGCTCCTTGGCACCAAGTAACGAGTATCGCTGGGTTTCCACTCTAACTGAGTTCCCTATAAGCCGGCAGCCCCGGCTACATTCTGAAGGAGGTTACCGAAGAAATGGAAAGCATGAAGAACCTGTGGCAGGATGAGAACGGGCAGGGCATGGTTGAGTACGGTTTGATCATCGCGCTGGTGGCCGTCGTGGCCATCGCCGGCCTGACCCTCCTTGGCCCCAAGCTGAAGAGCCTGTTCGAGACCATCGACAGCAAGATCGTCACGCAGTAGTCAAATCGATCTGCCGCCCCCAACGGATGGCGGGAAGGAGGCCGGGGAGATCTCTCGGCCTCCTTCCCTGCCTCTGCCAAGCGAGGTGAGACAGCATGTTGAGGCGCTTCGGGCGGGATCAGAAAGGGCAGTCCGTTGTGGAATTCGCCCTGGTTGTGCCGATTCTGCTTCTGCTGGTGCTCGGCATCATGGAATTTGGACGCGCCTACAGCGCCAACCTGGCCCTGCAGAATGCGGTCCGGGAAGGTGCACGCCTGGCAGTGACCGGCGCCACGGACACGCAGATCGTGCAGCGCGTGAAGGACTCGGCGCCGACTCTCGATTCCTCCCGGCTGACGGTAACCGTCTCGCCCGCCACCCGCCGGCAGGGAGACAATGTGGCCGTGGTTGCAACCTATGAGTTCAAGTACATCACGCCGTTCATTCAGGACATAACGGGCTCACTCAAGACCTTCAAGCAGAAAGTCACCATGAGAATGGAGTAAGGGGGCCTGGCGATGAATCTGCGGAGACTGTTCGCTGACCAGCGCGGCAACGCGCTTGTTCTGGTGGCGGCCGGCATGGTTGCCCTGCTGGGCTTCAGCGCGGTGGCCCTGGATGGCGGCGCCATCTACGCCGCCCGGGCCAAGGCCCAGACCGCGTCGGACGCGGCTGCCCTGGCGGCCGCCCAGTTCCTCCCGACCAACCCCGGCATGGCGGATGCAGCCGCGCGGGACCTGGCATTCCGCAACAACATGGATCCTACCATCACCCGGGTGGACATCGCGGCGGACGGCAGCTCCGTTCAGGTGGCCGCCGGCAAGACCGTCACCCTGGGGCTGGCCCGGGTCCTCGGCTTCGCCAGCACGCAGCAGGGAGCGGTAGCCAAGGCGAAGGTCGGCTCCGCCGGAGCCGTCAAGGGTGTCGCCCCGCTGGGCGTGCCCTCGTCACAGTTCCAGCCGGGCCAGAGTTACACATTGAAGGACTCCAAGCCCAACAGCCCCGGCAACTTCTTCGCCCTGGCCCTGGGGGGCCGCGGCTCCTCCAACTATGAGGAAAATCTGAAGAACGGCTACCCCGCCCGGATCCAGATTGGCGATATGGTCTGGACGGAGACCGGCGACAAGACCGGCGGCACCCGCCAGGCCGTTCAGTGGATTCTGGATAACTTCCCCTCGGACGCGGACGGCAACGGCACTCCGGACGACCAGCAAGACCTCAACGGTGACGGCTACCCGGACCTGCCGTCGAACACGCGCCGGCTTGTCATCATCCCCATCGTTGACGATTTCCCCAACGGCCGTGACCTGGTCAAGGTGGTCGGATTCGGGGCCTTCTACATTGAGGGATTCGGCGAGGGCATCGACAGCATCAAGGGACGGTTCGTCCGCTACGTGGACGACGCCGAGCTGTCCTCTACGGCTCCGGACTACGGCGTGAAGGTCATCAAGCTGACCAACTAGCTCCCGGCGCCCCACCCGGGGCGCCTTTAACCCAGGAGGCAATCCAGTTGAGCAAGGGACGACTGTTCAAGGTCCTGTTTCTGCCCATCTTCGCCGGCTTGCTGGCGACCGTCGGCGTCTACGTCTACCTGCAGAAGGCCCAACCGGCCCAGGCGAAGGCAGAAACGGTGCCCGTCGTGGTGGCGGCCAAGCCGGTACCGGCCAAGACCGTCTTGACCGCGGACATGCTGACGACGAAGAACTTCCCCAAGAGCCTGGTTGGGCGCAACGAGATTACATCCGTGTCCGGCGCTGTCGGCAAGGCTACGACCGTGCCCCTGGCACAGGATGAAGCCGTGCTGGTCACCAAGCTGGCGACCAAGGATGCCAAGGTGGGATTGGCATACCACATTCCCAGCGGCATGAGGGCCATCACCGTGAGCGCCGGCGAGCAGCAGGCGGTCGCCGGGTTCCCGGAGCCGGGCGACCTGATCGACATCGTCTCCATCTTCAATGTCAACGGCATGGCCCAGTCGCGCATCATTCTGGAGGGTCTGCCCATCCTGGCCGTGGCCCAGTCCATGGAGACCACGCCCAACGGCGAGGCCCGGGTGGTGCCTACGGTCACCCTGGCTGTGACACCCCAACAAGCCTTGATGATTACCACGGCGGAGCAGAAGTCGGCGCTGCGGTATCTGCTGCGGCCCGCCAACAAGGACGAGAAGAACGCCGGGAACCTGCAGTTGGACGAGACCGCCGTGTTCGGCACGCAGGTCTCGGGCGGGAACAAGTAGAGAGCGGCCGGACCCGCGCCAGGCGCGAGGGATAGGAGGACGCACCATGGGAGAGCGCATTTCGGTTTTGATCGTTGACGACAGCAAACAGCTGCGCGACAGCGTTCGGACGATGCTGGAGTTCGAAGAAGGCGTCGTCGTGGTGGGCGAGGCCGAGGACGGCGTAGAAGCCGTTGCCAAGGCCAAGGAGCTGAGGCCCCACGTCATCCTGATGGACATCAACATGCCGAAGATGGACGGCCTTGCCGCCACCCAGGCCATCGTCAAGGACATCAGCACGAACGTCATCATCATCTCGGTACAGGGTGACGCGGACTACCTGCGCCGCGGCATGCAGGCCGGGGCCCGGGACTTCCTGGCCAAGCCCTTCACCGTGGACGAGCTGGTCACGGCAATCAAGAACGCCTGCCGCACCGGCGAACTGAATGCGCTCTACACCCGGTCCGCCCCTCCGACGGCCAAGACCGGCAAGTTGATCACCTTCTTCTCCACCAAGGGCGGCGTGGGGAAGACCACCCTGGCCGCCAACCTGGCCGTGGCCCTGGCGATCAAGACCAAGGAGCAGGTGGCCCTCGTCGACCTGGACCTGGAGTTCGGCGTCATGACCACCATGTTTGGGCTGAAGCCCAACACCAGCATTGTGGACCTGTGCCACGTGGATGGACCTCTCAAGGCCGAACTGGTGCAGCGGGTCATGGTCCCCTCCAGCAACGGACTCGTCTCCGTGCTGGCCAGCCCGCCCAGCCCTGAGCAGTCGGCCGAAGTGGACGGCGACGCCCGCATGGCCAAGGACCGCAACTACGTTGGGGAAATTCTGGGGCTGCTGAAGCAGACCTTTTCTTACGTGGTGGTGGACACCGGGACCAGCTTCCGCGACGGCGTCCTGACGGCCCTGGACCGTGCCGACGTGATCTACGTCGTCACCAGCCCGGACATCCCCACCCTGCACAACACGGCCAAGTGCCTGGACATCCTGCTGACCCGTCTGGAGTACCCGCGGACCAAGGTGAAGCTCCTGCTCAACCGGGCCGACGGCACCATGGGCCTGAGCCATGACGACATCACCCGTGGCCTGGACTACGGCATCTCGTACTTCGTGCCCTCCGACGGGCAGACGGCCACCTGGGCGGCCAACTCCGGGCAGCCCTTCGTGTTGCGCAAGGCCAAGACCCCCCTGGCCGACCTGCTGGTCCAGATGGCCCAGGACCTTACGGAGTCGGGACAGGCCTCGACTGCGTCGTCGACGGAGGGCGCCGAGGAGGCGGCCGGTCGTAAGGGCAGGAAGGGTATCTTCTCCCTGCTCCACAGCTAGGCCCCGCCAGGAGGTGCTCCCCCATGTCAGGACTCTATCAGCGGCTTCAGAACAAACCCGAGACGGGCCCGTCCACGCGCGGCAGCTTCGGCTCCGGCCCGACCACACGCTCCGGGTCTCCGGATCGCACAGGGGGATCGCCCTCGAATGGCACCCCGGGCCACGACCGGTCTGCGGTTCGCAACGTCACGGTCCACAAGCCTGTGTCGCCCGCAGAGGCAGCCAAGCAGGCCAAGGAAGACCAACACCGCGCCATCAAGAACACCATTCAGCTCCGGCTGATCAATGAGCTGGACGCCAGCCTCCTGCAGGGGGCCGAGGCTTCGGAAGAAAAGGCCTTTGAGATCAAGCAGAAGATCATGGACATGCTGCGTGAGGAGGAGGGGGTTCCCCCTCTGGAACGCGAGTCGGTCTGTGAGGCCCTCTTCCACGAAATCCTCGGCTTCGGTCCGCTCCAGCCGCTCCTGGAGGACCCGGAAATCTCGGAAATCATGGTCAACTCACCCACCCAGGTGTACGTGGAAAAGAAGGGCAAGCTCACGCTCGCCGACGTCCAGTTCAACGACGACAAGCAGGTCCTGCAGATCATCGAGAAGATCGTGGCTCCGCTGGGACGGCGTATCGACGAGTCCAGCCCCATGGTGGACGCGCGCCTGCCCGACGGCAGCCGCGTCAACGCCATCATCCCGCCCCTGGCCCTGAAAGGCCCCAGCATCACCATCCGTAAGTTCAGCAAGGACCCGTTCAAGATTGACGACCTGGTGAAGTTCGGCACCCTGACCAAGAACATGGCCATGTTCATCGAGGCCTGCGTCAGAGCCCGCCTGAACATCGTCGTCTCGGGCGGCACCGGCTCCGGTAAGACCACCACCCTCAACGTCCTATCCTCGTTCATCCCCGAGGACGAGCGCATCGTCACGGTGGAGGACGCGGCCGAGCTTCAGCTCCGCCAGGACCACGTGGTAACACTGGAGTCGCGGCCCGCCAACATCGAGGGGAAGGGCGAGGTGCCTATCCGCCAGCTCGTCAGGAACTGCCTGCGTATGCGCCCCGACCGCATCGTCGTCGGCGAGGTGCGCGGCGGTGAGGCCCTGGACATGCTGCAGGCCATGAATACCGGTCACGATGGCTCCCTGACCACGGGCCACGCCAACACCCCGCGCGACATCCTGTCCCGTCTGGAGACCATGGTGCTGATGGCCGGCATGGACCTGCCGGTCCGGGCCATTCGGGAGCAGATCGCCTCCGCCGTCGACCTGATCGTTCAGCAAAGCCGACTCAAGGACGGCTCCCGCAAGATCACCCACATTACCGAGGTTCAGGGCATGGAGGGCGATGTCATCACCCTGCAGGACATCTTCATCTTTGAACAGCACGGCGTCGACGAGAACGGCAAGGTGATCGGCGAGCACAAGCCGACGGGCATCCGGCCCAAGGCCTACGAGCGCATCCTCTACTCCGGCATCCGCTTGCCGGACGACATCTTTGGAAACTGACCCCCAAACCAGGAGGAGGTGCTGGGAGTGTCAAGCCTCGAATTGGCTATTCTCGGCGGCGTGTTTCTGTCTACTGTGTTTCTGGTGATGATCCTTCTGAGTACCGGCGAGAGCGACCAGGAGAAGGTCAGGCGGCGCCTGGACGAACTGGTGAAGAACCGGGGCAACCAGGAGTTGACGACCGCCAGCATGACCCTGCCGGATGACGAGTCGCTGCCCGGTCGCAAAAAAAAACTCGTCTGGAAAGAGCAGTTTTTTGAAGGCTTAGACCGTTACGTGGCCGGTCGCAGTTTCGCCGGCACCATCCGGGCGAGGCTGCGCAAGGCGGACCTGAAGCTTCAGGTGTCAGAGTTTGTGACGATAGACTGGGGACTTTCGCTGCTGCTCGCCTTGCTTGGCCAACTGGCGGCAGGGCTGTGGCTGGCGGTCATCCTCTGGGCAGCCGGCCTCTGGCTCCCCTGGTACTACCTGAGCTACCTGGCGGAGAAGCGCGTGAAGCAGGTGGCGGCGCAGCTTCCCGACGCCCTGAGCATCATGGCCAACGCCATGAAGTCCGGCTACTCGCTGCTGCAGGCCATGGAAGTGGTCTCACGTGAGATGCCGTCACCGATATCCGCCGAGTTTGCACTGGTTATCAAGGAGACCCGGGTCAACATCTCGGTGGAGGACGCCCTGTTCAACCTGACCCAGCGCGTCCCGTCCGGCGACCTCGACCTCATGGTCACCGCCATGCTCATCCAGCGGCAGATCGGCGGCAACCTGTCCGAGATCCTGGAGAAGATCAACGAGACCATCCGGGAGCGCATCCGCATCCTGGGCGAGGTCAGGACCCTCACGGCCCAGGGCCGCATGTCCGGGTTCATTGTCGGCGGTCTTCCCCTCGCCCTGGGCGTAATCCTGCAGGTGCTGTCACCGGGCTATGTCACGCCACTTTTCACCAACCCCATCGGCTGGGCGCTGCTGGGTGCAGCGGTAGTCATGCAACTGGTCGGTATCATCTTCATCCGCTCCATCATTCACCTGGAGGTCTAGCAGGATGGTCCCCTTGATGTTGGGCCTGGTCTTTCTCTCCTTCACGATCCTGACCTACATCCTCATGGCCCCGTCGGCCGATCAGGTGGCCATCTGGAAGCGCACTTCAGAGATTCGCCGCCACACGGCCGACCCCGAGGTGGCAGAAGACGCGGAACTGGGGCTGCCCTTCGCCCAGCGCGTGCTGGAGCCGCTCTTCGAACGGCTCTATGCCTATGTGCTGCGCTACACGCCCTCGGGCATCAAGGACACCTACCGCCGCCGCCTGCAGCAGGCCGGCCGACCCATGGAGACGGCCCAATTCGTCGGTCTGAAGGTTATGTTGGCCGGCGTTCTCCTGGTGATGGGCGTCGCCTTCAACCTGCTGCTGCTGGCAGGGAGCGGCCTGGGGATGAGGGTGCTCAGCATCGTTGCCCTGGCAGGTCTTGGCGCCTATTTCCCCGACTTCTGGCTGTCCCGGAAGATCACCGACCGCCAGAAGGCACTGGAACGGGCCTTGCCCGAGGTCATGGACCTCCTCTCCGTGTCGGTTGAAGCCGGCCTGGGCTTTGACGGCGCCATTCAGAAGGTGGCCGAGAAATTCCGGGAGCCCATTGCCTCAGAATTCAGCGGCTACCTGAAGGAGATTAAGCTGGGCAAGGCGCGGGCCGATGCCCTGCGCGGGCTGGCGGACCGCAATTCCCTGCCCGACCTGCAGACCTTTGTCGCTTCCATCATTCAGGCAGACCAACTGGGTGTCAGCTTTGCCAAGGTACTGCGCGTCCAATCCGAACAGCTCCGCCAGAAGCGGCGCCAGCGGGCGGAGGAGCGCGCCGCCAAGATTCCCATTAAGATCATGCTGCCGTTGGTCCTGTTCATCTTCCCGACTATCTTCATCGTCATCCTGGGTCCCGCGGTCATCAGCATCGCCAAGAACTTCATGTAGGAGTGCCGATATGGTCGTCTACAACGAGACTCGCGGCCTGCCGGTGGCCACCCGGGCCCGCCTGGCCAAGACCTTCTGGCGCCGGTTCCGCGGCCTGATGGGCTGGACCTCCCTGGACGTGGGGGAGGGCCTCATCATCGACCCCTGCAACGGGGTGCACACCTGGTTTATGCGTTTCTCGATCGATGTCTTTCACGTTGGCGAGGATGGGCGGGTACTGCGGGTGCTCCGCAATATGCGCCCATGGCGCCTGGGTCCTGTGGTTCGGGGCAGCCGGTACGTGGTGGAGACCGCGGCCGGAACCGCCCTGGCTACCGGGACACACGAGGGTGACATCCTGGCCCTTGATTAGGCCCTCGCGGAGCCAGTTTTCAACCAATGTTGACGTAACGGGGCGGTCGTCTCCTGTCGGAGGCGGTCGCCCTTTTGCTATAATCGTGACGTACGGCTTGCGAGGAGGCAGTTGCGTGAAGTCAGAAGCCCAGGGCTGGTTCCGCGATGTCGTTGAAATTGTGCTCATCGCCTTCGTCATCGCCGTGGTCATTCGCACCTTCCTGGTGCAGGTGACCAAGGTGCCCACCGAGTCCATGGTGCCAACCATCGAGGTGGGCGACAGGCTGCTTACGGACAAGATTCTCTTCCGCATCCGGGGCATTCACCACGGCGACATCGTGGTCTTTCAGCCGCCCTTCGCCACCCCGGACCCGTACGTGAAGCGAGTCATCGGCCTCCCCGGCGACCGCATCGCCATCCATGACGGCAAGGTCTTCCGCAACGGCCAGGCTCTGAACGAACCCTACCTGGCGGAGCCGCCCAACTACTCGCGGCCGGAACTAACCGTGCCGCCGGGGGACATCTACGTCATGGGCGACAACCGCAACCACAGCAACGACAGCCACGAGTGGGGCTTCGCCCGGCTCTCCAGCGTCAGCGGGAGCGCCTTCTGGCGCCTCTGGCCGCTGAACCGGTTCGGGCCGCTGCCCCGGTAGGGGCCGGCCGCCGGCCTGGACGGTGTCGCGGTGCCGGCCGTTAGCGCAGGGCCCTCAGCGCAGCCCCGCCTGGTAGTCGTAGACCAGCTTCGATATTTGAGCCAGGGTGGCCGTGGCCTCGCCCTCGTTCACGTCATCGGTGAAGAGGCTGATGAGGTAGGGGTGACGCGTCAGCAGGACCAGGCCGGCGTCGTTGACCACCCGCACCTGGTTGCCGATCTTGTGCGCCACCGGGGTGTCCGGAGGCAACAGGGCGGGGATCCGGTCGTTAAAGTTGGTGTGCTGGAGCGCGTCAAGAAGCTCCCCGCCCAGGGCGGGGGCTTCTTTTTTAAACGCCAGAACGGCCTTGAAGAAGGCGGCCATGTCGCGGGGCGAGGTCACGTTCTCGCGGTCAGGCGAGATGAACGCGCCCAGCTCGTGCACGTAGGCCTGAAAACTCTCCCGCCCCAGCCGGCGCAGGAGCATGCGGGTGGCGACGTTGTCGCTGTCCACCAGGGCCAGGCGCGCCAGTTCCCTCAGAGTGTAGCGGCTCCCCACCGGCCGGGACTGCAGCCGGCCCGTGCCGGATTCATAGTCCTCCGGCTTGATGGCCAGTGTTTCGTTCAGATCCAGTTTCCCGTCCTGCGCCTGTCGATAGAGGAACAGCACCAGGGGAACCTTGATGGTGCTGGCCGCCACGAACTCCAGGTCCGGGTTGATGCCGAAGCGGAGACCGGTGTTGAGGTCCTCCACGTAGACGCCCCAGGTGCCGGTCTTGCCCTGAATGGTCTGCTTCACGGCCTTCTCCAGTTCGGCGTAGTCCGGAATGGCAGGCGGCGTGCTTTCGGGGCGGCGCTCCAGCGGGCTGGCCTCTGCTTCGGGCTGTTCCAGAGGTGGCGTCACCTGGAGGCGGGGGGAGAGGCGCCGGCCGGCCACGGCGTAGGCGGCCGCGATCAGGAAGGCCAGTATCAGCGCGGCGGCCAGCGGGAGGACGGCGGCCGTCTTGCGGTGCCGCCCCCCGCCGGGCGGATGGCTCACAGAGGAATGGTCACGGTTGTCCATAGGGCTACCGTGTCCCGAGGGCCTTGTCATCATGCAGCGGGACTTCCAGGACTCGGGGCCGGCCCGGTCTGCGTCAGTCGGAGAGGTAGACCTGCACCTCCGCCTGCCCGGCCTGCACCCTGACCACAACCTGGTCCGACGCCGTTCGGCTCTGGTCCCACCCTCTCACCGTCACGACGTAGCTTCCTGGCTGTGTGGACAGCGGTACCGTCCAGCCCGCCTGCCAGCCGCTGATGCTCGGGACCAGGAGGATGCGCTCTCCGCCGGGCCACCAGGCCTCGACACGCCGGATGGCGGGGCTGGTGGCGGCCTGGAACGTCACCCGCGCCCCGGCGGGAACGGTGTCGGGTGTGACGGAGGCGCGAAGCCAGAGGGGGTTATAGATGGTGAGGAGACACTGGACCTGGCGCTCGGCCTTGGGGTAATGCGCGGTGACGTAAATTACATCATGGGTCTGGGGGCGGTTCGCGGGCACTGTCATGCGAACCTGCCAGCGGTTGGTGTCACTGGTGACCGCATTTTCCGGGGTAAGTTGAGCACCCGTCCCGGAAGACAAGCCGTACCGCGCCTCAACGGTCGAGGCCCGCCCGCTCGTGTAGGCGATAACGGTGAACGACCCGCCCGCCATGACCACGCTGGGCGAGAGGTAGGCGGACAGGGTGGTCGTTTCGATGACGATGGGTTTGAGCACGCCGCTGAGGGTCTGGCCCAGGCGGTCTGCAAGGAAGGGGCGGTAGTAATAGGTCCCGGGAGGCAGGGAACGCCCCGCCCAGTCCCGGCCGTCCCACACCACCGACGCCGGCGGCGGCCCATAACCGCTGAAGGTCCGCAGGGCCGTTCGCTCGTCCAGGTGGGTCACCGCCAGACGCCAGGACCTGGCGTTCCCGTTCTTCAGCGAGGTAATGGCAAAGGGGGCCGTGTCGTCAATTCCGTCGCCGTCGGGCGAGAAGGGGTTGGCCAGTGCCGCAGCTCTGATCAGGGCTGACCGGTACAGGATGGTGACGGCCTGACCGCGCTCGAGCAGGTCGCGCGCCCCCAGCGACCCATCCGGGTAGCCGTAGACGATGTGGAGCTTGACCGCGACCGCCATCTCGGGCCGCAGCGAGGGGCTGACGCTGAGCCCGTCGCGATAGCGCTTCAATATGGAAAGGACTTCGGAACTGCTCATGGCGTGGGCCGTGGGGCCCAGGTCCAGAGCCCGAACGAGCATGGCCACCGCCTGCTCCCGGCTGACGGAATCCCCAGGCTGAAACCGGCCCGAGCCGTCCCCCTGGACGATACCGGCGGCGCCCGCCGCCTGGATATAGAGGTAGGCAGGCTTGTTGCGGTATAGCGTAAAACCCGGGCGCACGTCCGAAAACAGTTGGGGCAGTTGCTCATTAAGAGGCAGGCCGAAGGTCTTGGCCAGGAGCATGGCATACTCGGCGCGCGTGGAGTAGGCCACCGGATAAAAGAAGCACCGGGAGAGCCAGGGGTGGAGCGTGTCCATCGTCCCGTCCGTGAGGCCTTCTTCCCAAAGGCTTTGAATGTACGATTCGGCCCAGTGGCCACTGACGTCGCGGTACCAGGGGTCCCGGCTGGTGGCTCCCATCGCCGGCACGGCCGCAGCCAGCAGGGACATGACCACGACCCAGGTGGCGAAGGCTCGGCGAAACCTTTTCACTTTATCATCTTCCTCCCTGCCCCGGCGATCTGGCGGGCAGGGCAGAAGGTGAGGCCGGGGTCGTGGGCGGTTGATTCGACGGCTGGATGCCTGATCCTTCCAGAGGCTCCGACAAACCACCCGACACGATCTGCGGCACGAGCGGGGCGGAGGCGGTTGGGGGCGCTGGGCCAAGAGCTTGCCATGTCGAGGTTTCTGCTTTGACTGGAGGAATTTGGAAGCGATACAATGACCTCACCGCCCGATGCCGTGCTGTCGATGCGGGGCGGGGGAGGAGCTGTACATGGAAAGGTGGACGCGTTGGGTCCACGAGCAGGTGTTTCTCTTGTTGGCTGTGGCCGCGGCCGTAGTAACGGCCCTCTTGATCTTCCGCTTCCTGAGCGCCGCCGATCAGAAGACGGCGGTGGTGCTGGCGGCTCAGGACATCCCACCCGGGGCTGAGATCACCGCCGGCATGATCCGGGAGGTGTCGATGCATCCTTCCGGCCTGCACCCCGAAGCCGTGACCGAGGCCGGACTGGCGGTGGGGCGGTTCAGCCTGGTCCCCGTGCATCAGGGGGAACAGCTTCTGTCGTCGCAGGTCTCCGACGACCAGGGTAGCCGAGGATTCCTGGCGGAGATGACCGGCACCGAGAGGGCCGTGTTCCTGCCCGTCACGCTGGCCCGCGGTCTGGGTGGAGCGGTGACGAAGGGCGACCGCGTTGATGTCATCTTCGTCCCCAGCGAGCAGAAGATGGGCCGCTCCGGCGTGGCCACCGTGCTGGAGTCGGCCAGGGTGCTGGACGTGCGCGACGACCGCGGGTTGTCCCGACAGAATGAGGAAGGCAAGGACTCGGGTTTCCTGGGCGTGCTGCTGGCTGTTCAGCCGGAGCAGGCGGAGCGTCTCGCTTTCTACCTGGAGCACGGACAGCTCTTTCTGAGCCTGGGAGGGTTCCGGGCTGTACCCACCGGTCAGGCCGGGACACCGGGACTGGTTCTCCCCGTCCCGGAGGCGACCCGGCAGGGTCCGGACGGTACCTCAGCTATTCCGGACGTGCAGGATTTCCAGGACATTCAGGACATTCAGGACGCGCCCCTGGTGACACCATGAAGGAGGAGGCCCCGACCCTGGGCGTCTTCCTGGTCGGCACCGCGCCTCCGTACCTGGCGGCCATCCTGGCGCACCCCGGCCTGAGGTTGGCAGGACAGGTACCCCGATTCACCATGATGTTGCCTCTGCTCCGGGACTGTCCCGCCGACGTTCTCCTCTTCAACAGCTCCTCGCTTGATGGCTGGCCGCTCGACCAGGCGGTTCCCCGGGTCAGGGACATCAACCCGGGGCTCCTGCTGGCGGTTCTTCTGGACGGGGCAGGGGACCCACCCCACGTGGA
>Ga0209314_10000620_pt1 | contig 15782 bp, 12 predicted proteins | sample I19B2metaG_FD_184146 | JGI IMG/M metagenome (GOLD analysis project Ga0209314, IMG submission 184146) | Lake sediment bacterial and archeal communities from Gulf of Boni, Indonesia to study Microbial Dark Matter (Phase II) - ​I19B2 metaG... | ecosystem: Environmental > Aquatic > Freshwater >...
TTTTGCCACCGTTTTCTGCAGCATCCAACATGACTGAGGCAGCTTTAACTAAATCTTCAGACTCTAGCTCAACGATTTTACTGTCATAGGTTTTTTCCGCGAAAGAGAGAGTTTTCTTCTCAGGAAGACCATACCAGTCTTCATCCGGCTTGGCTGCTCTCGCAGCATTCAAAGCCTTGAAAATAACGTCTTCGATTGCCGTTTTGCTTTCTATTATGTTTGTGTACGAGAAGCCCACTGCCTTGTTGATTAAGATTCTGACTCCCAGTCCTCTGTCAACTATTCTAGAACTTTTGGTGATTTGCCCGCGTTCAATGCCGACGTTGGTGGTTTGCCCTTCGTAAGCGAAAGCCTCAGCTTCAGCTGCACCAAGCTTCAAAGCAAAACTTACTGCATTTTCAACCAGACCCAGCATTTCCTCTTGCCTAAGCACTGCCACCCACAATAACCTCCTTAACTCTCACGTGGGGACCGCCATCACATACAAAAGCTGTTTGTCCTTTTCCGCATCTTCCCGGCCACAATGCAAAATCTTTTCCCACTGCGTCCACTCTAAACAAGGTTTGAAGCGTATTACCGCTCATGGAAGCGTTTCTAACAGGGTCGCCCAGCTCGCCGTTAACTATTTCATACGCTTCCTGGATGCCCACTTGAAAAGTGCCGTCTAAATTAGCTTGTCCTCCTCTAAAACTCTTGAAGTAATACCCAAACTTTATGCCTTCGACAAGTTCCTCGAATGAATGATCTTTCTGTGCAATGAACGTGTTACGCATGCGTATGATTGGTTCAAACCGAAAATCTTCGGCTCTAGCGTTACCTGTGGGTTCCGTATTGAATTTTTGTGCGGTTTCACGGTTATGCATCAAACCAGTAACAACGCCGTCTTTTACGAGCAAAGTCTTCTGTGTTGGAACACCTTCATCATCATATTTGAAAGAGCCAAAAGCGCCTTCTATTGTTCCATCATCATAAAAGGTAACTAAGTCAGAAGCAATTTTCTTTCCTAGCTTATCTGCCAGCACATTGCCAGATAATGTTAGATCAGCTTCAGCCAAGTGCCCGAAAGCTTCGTGGACAAAGACGCCTACCACATTTGGTCCAAGAACCACTGGGAAGGCTCCGCCTTTGGGCGGCTTTGCTTTCAATTGTTCAACCGCACGTTTCGACACTTTTTCACCCACAATTTCTGGTGCTTCCACATCAAATATTTCATAGCCAGATGTGGAGCCTACTTCTTCTCGACTAAAAGTAAAAATGCTCCCTTCGACAGCAGTGGCAGTTATTCTTGACCAAATGTAGAGTTTGTCTTGCTCTATACAGGTGCCTTCGCTATTTACAAAACAGTTTGTTCCAGTTAAGTCCAAATAATCTATGGTGCAGCTCTTGACACGTTTATCGTAGCTTAAGATGGTGTTACTCATGGATAATGTCGTTTTTATCTTGTCTTCTATGGAGATTCGTTTAGGATCTTTTCTTGGTTTAATCCGAATCTTGTCCTCGACAGTTCTGGCTTCAACGAGTTGTATCGGAGTTTTAAGTCTCAAACTCGCGGTTTTTGCCATTTTACATGCGGCTGAAAGGGCATTGGTTAATGTTTCAACATTCAAAGTGCCGACTGATGCGAAACCCCAAGCGCCGTTGATGAGCACTCTTAACGCTACACCATTTTCAATTCCTTGTCTAGCCGCTTCAACACGTCCCTCTTTAATCGTAAGCATTGTTTTGTAAAGCTTCTGTGCGCGAATCTCCGCGTATTTTGCTCCAAACTTTTGAGCGGCTGCGTCAACAACCTCAGTTAAAACGTCTCTCAAGTGCTTTCCCCTTCTAAGTTTAGAGGAGATTAACGCAGAAAAAAGATAAAATCATTGTGTTTTATTGCCTAAAAAAGGCGTGGTGCTGCGCATTACACGCCCGAAAAAATCATCAACTAATAAAGTCAGCAAGATTCAATTGTTGAACTCTTCCACTACTAGGTTTCTCTCCAGAAGCATCCATGCTCAAGACAAGCTTTCCATAAACTCCGTCATACCCAGGTATAACTTTAACAGAACCTTCTCGAACATTGATTATGGCTTCGGTGATTTTCTTGTCAGCTACGTTTTTTAACGCTTCTGCAGGAGCATCAATGAGCACGGTATATTCGTCCCCGAATTTGTCTATGAGCATATTGTAGATGCCCCATACTTTCTGGGTTGCTGGAAAATCAGTATTCAATACTGTAGCAATGATTTCAGAAAGTGGAAGCAAACGCTTGAATCCGATAGCATTTTCGGGTTTAAAACCTACGTCGCGGTCAGCTAGTTCTTCAACGCGCTGTTCGACGCCTTTAGTGAGTTTTCTGCGGCACACTGGGCAAATATTTCCAAGCTTTATTGCCTCTCGTGGAGAAAGGGACACATGGCAATTTCTGTGACCGGTCCAATGGTATTTTCCATAGGCCGGGTCAGTTTCTATCGTAAACTTAAAGCGTGCCTTGTCTCTGTTGCGTATGGCATCTGCAACTTCGTAGTAACTCATTTTTTCAAGTTCGAAGACATTGGCTTCCCTTCCAATACGCCAAGGCCAAAAGCTGTGACTGTCACTGTTCGAAACAAGTGCGAACTTGTCAAGCTTGCTCAACCGCCAGTTCATGGGAGGATCAGATGAGAGACCGGTTTCTAAAGCGTAAATGTGCTTTGTCATGTCTTGGTAACATTCTTCGACGCTGTTGAAGCCGCTGAAGGCTCCAAAGATGCTGAACCATGGTGTCCAAGCGTGCGCTGGAAATATCATGTTCTCGCTTGAGACAGACATTATCTCTTCGACTAAATGTGGTGCATCCATGTTCAACGTAGGCCTACCGTCTGCCGTCAAGTCGCCATAGTTTAGCAACCTATCGTTAATTTGAATAGCAGTCTCGATACTAGGCGTTAAAATGACATGGTGAATCTTCTTAGCTTCATCATTGAAATTGAAGATTGTACTTACTTCGGTTGTTATAATAAAAAGTACTGGCAATTCTGGATTTTCAACAGCTTTATACAAGCCAGCGTCTGATTCAGGAACTAGAGTTTCCTTCAGTTCTTCGAGCCATCTGGGATGGGTGAAGTCGCCCGTGCCCACAAGGTTTAAACCTTTCATTTTTGCAAAGCGAGCTATTTCTTCGATGCTCATTTTTTCGCTTGTAGCACGGCTATAACGACCATGTATATGCAGGTCAGCTATCACCCTCAAGTTTTCCGCCACTGAAGACTATAGTTTACCGTCTTTTTAAAGAAAACTGTACAATTCTTTTGATTGAATAATACCTGATTAAATCTTCTCCGTTTGGTCATTTAATCTCATTTCTGTCTTGACTCAGATCGCTTTACTTTTCTCTTCAACCAAATATTTTTCAAAATATTTTTCCCAATCAACTTTGAACATGATGATAAACACAATGACCAACAAAATTAGCGCGAGGGCCATGCCTATTGCCGCGGAAATCCAGTCGCTTTCAACACCAAAAATGTCCCGAATGATTTGCACTGAAAACCGGCCACTGTATGCGATTATAAGATTCATGCAAAATTTTCCAATTAAAGCTGGGACAAAAGCCTTAATGATCCTGTAGCGCATGACGCCTAATGGAATGAAAAGCAAGTCGTCAGGCAGAGGAGTCAGTGCGAATAGAAAAATCACGATGGAGCCAAACTTTTTGAAAACTCTCATCAGAAAATCCATTTTTTTCTTGTACCTTTCGCCAATGGCTCTTCTGCTGCCGAAACCGATCAAATATCCTGAAAATTCACCTATAGCAGAACCTATCCCTGCTGCAACAGCAACCCACATTGGCTCAAAAAGCCAGACACCACCAACCTTGATTCCTCCAATGGTGAATATGACGACCGTGTACGGTATCGGGAAAAAAACTGATACGGCACCAAAAAAGCTAATTAGGAATATACCGAAGTAGCCGTACTGAATTGAGATGCTTTGCATCCAGTTAATGATGTCTTGGGGCAACAATCTGAAAACTATTCTCCTTCTTTCAGTGATGTATACGGCTATACTTAAAGAGGTTACCATAATGAGCGCGAGCTGGGTTGCATTAGAATATAATCCCCCTAAAACCCAAACTATCCACCATACCAGATGGAATAGCTTGTGAGCAAAATCATTTCTTTTCCTAGGATAGATTGAATATATAACGTGTATATTCCTATATCCTTCGCATCGAAAGCCGCAGACAAATCGAAGCTAATGTCAAAAACGCCATCTCTTTGGGAAAAAGTCTGCGCTGTTATTGTGATGCCTTCAGGTACGTGGTAGCCTTGAGGCAATACCGCACCAACGAAGGTGCCTTGGGTATAAGCGCCATCATATGGAGGCCCATTCAGTTGTTCAGGTGTCAACTCTAATAGCTGATCATAATACACGCTGATTAATTGTATCGAAAAATTATTTGTTTGAAAGCTTCCACTCAACAAAACATCGCCATTTTCAGAAACGTTAATAGTTGACCAGTGAATGTAGTCATTTTCAAAATCTTGAACTAAATATAAATTGCGGTCGTCATGTGCGACGCCTATGCTTACTTTGTTGTGAAATGGATCCAAGATGTTGTATCTGTGCCCCCAATCTGACTCTTCATCGTCATACATCATTCTCCACTCTAAATCCTTTATCGCCCCTTTGACATCCAAAAACCCTGAACTGTATTGCCATGCAATATTTTCTGCGACTGTGCCTTTGCCACCTGCCAATGTGTACCTCATATAAGGTTTGTAGCCGTCTGTATCCCAGTGACTGAAAAACTGGTATTTGAGCATGTTATCGGCGTGCACCTGGGCAGAATTTACTTTACTTAAGCTTACGTTTGATAAGCCGAACTTCGTCCTATCTTCATTAATCAGAGACAAAGCATATGCCACAAGTTCTTTGTAAAGAGGTGGTGGCGTGGGCGAAGCAGTTGGAGTGCTTGTCGGTATGGGTGTTGGCAAAGTTGTCGGGACTAAAGATGGAGTGGTTGTCGGTTGCTGAATAGGATATAGGTATTCAGTAGCTCTTGAAAAAAGCGTCATCAGGTATGGGAAGTAATAGATAAGAGCAATGAAGCACACAGCGACTAACAGGATAGCAACTATTGCCTTAGAAATAGAACGCCTCTTAGGCTTTTCAGTCGACACTTCGTTTTGGCTTTTCATGGAGTAAGCTGCACTTTCTGGAAGCGTTTTTGTCTTTAAAGGACCTAGCGGAGCTCTCGCAGGTTGATTTGGGCAATCGTGATTTTCCGGGAGCTTATGTTCAAAGCAAAAGAATCTTTCACAAAAGGAACATTTGAAAGGAAGAAGAACATCCTTTCCGTAACGGTTACATTTTGACATAATCCTTCAAAGCCATAATAGACCTTACACTCAGTCATAAGTAAACTTTGCTAAATCAATTAGCGCACGTGGAGCAATGACATTTGTCTTATCGTAGCGCGCGCCCTAAAAGGAATTTTGTTTTTTAATCAAGTATTCGTGTATAGCTTTTGCTGCTTTTTTGCCGGCGCCCATAGCGCTGATGACTGTGGCTTCGCCTGTCACAATGTCTCCACCAGCATAAACGCCTTCAAGGCTTGTTTTGCCGTTTTCATCTGTCACTATCGTGCCCCACTTTGTAACTTCTAAGCCTTCAGTAGTACGTTGAATAATAGGGTTAGGCGTACGCCCAATCGCAATAATAACCGTATCAGTGTCCATCGCAAATTCTGAACCCTTAACAGGCACAGGTCTTCGTCTACCAGATTCATCCGGTTTACCAAGCTCCATACAAATACACTCCATCTGCTTGACCCAGCCCTTCTCATCGCCAATAAACCTGGTAGGTGCAGCTAGAAACTTGCAAACAATGCCCTCCTCTTCAGCATTCTCAACTTCCTCCTTCCTGGCCGGCAACTCCTCCCTCGAACGCCGATAAACTATGCAAACTTCCTCGGCGCCTAAGCGCAAAGCCGAACGGGCAGAATCCATTGCAACGTTGCCGCCGCCAATGACCACTACATGCCTTCCAATCCTTATCGGCGTGTCATACTCCGGAAACGCATAAGACTTCATCAAATTAACCCGAATCAAAAACTCATTGGCAGAATAAATTCCACCAAGATTCTCCCCCGGGACATTCATAAAAGCAGGTAAACCGGCCCCGGTGCCGATAAAAACAGCGTCATAATTCCTCTCCTTAAGCAACTCGGGAATCGTGTACGTCCTACCAACAAGATAGCCAAGTTTAACTTCAGCGCCCAACCGTTTAATATAATCAACCTCTGCCTGCACTATCTTCTTTGGCAAACGAAACTCTGGAATACCATAAACCAAAACACCGCCAGGCAAATGTAAAGCCTCAAAGACCACAACGTCATACCCAAGCCTCGCTAAATCAGCTGCGGTCGTCAATCCAGCAGGGCCAGCACCAATCACGGCAACCTTTCCACCGGAATGCTTTGTCTTTTCCGTTACTGCAAAACTCCTCTCCCTTTCCCAATCAGCCAAAAACCTCTCTAACCTGCCAATACTAACAGGCTCACCGACCTTCCCAACAACGCAGAACTTCTGACACTGTTCTTCCTGCGGACAAACACGGCCACAAATCGCTGGAAGACTATTCTTATCCTTGATCTTCATTATTGCTTCTTCGTACTTCCTCTCCCGCAACAACTTGATAAAAGCTGGGATCTCAATTTCCACCGGACAACCCTGAATACACTGTGGCTTAGGACACTGCAAACAACGGTTCGCCTCTTCTAGGGCTTGCTCCTCCGTATAACCCAAGGCAACCTCGTTAAAATTCCGCTTACGAACTTCTGGCTTCTGCTTAGGAATAGGTACCGCTTCTTTCTTAAGTTTCGGCTTAGGCTTGCTTTCCGCCACACTTGCAACCTCCAAGCTCCCACAAAAGCGAGCTTAACCGCTCCTCTGGCAGAAATATGCGCTGACGCTTAATCAGCCCGTCAAAATCCACTTGGTGTCCATCAAACTCTGGGCCGTCAACGCAACCAAACATCATCTTTCCGCCAACCGTAACCCTGCAAACGCCACACATTCCCATACCGTCAACCATAATTGGCATCAAAGTCACAACCGTCGGAATTCCGAAGGGCTTTGTGATTTCACACACATTTTGCATCATGACAACCGGACCCATGGCAACACAACGATCAAACTTCTCTTTCGCGAGGATTTCCTTCAAGAAATCTAAACCCATGTAACCTTTAGAACCATCATCAGTCGCCACATGAAACTCGTGACTTGAAGCCTTCATTTCGTTCTCGAAGAAAAGCAGATCCTTTGTACGTGCACCCATAACCGTGACGACTGTACTGCCAGCCTCACGCAAGGCTTTGACTTGCAAAAGCATTGGTGCAATCATGACTCCGCCAGCAACACACAGAACCCGCCCAAAATTCTTTATCTCTGACGGGTTACCAAGAGGACCCGTAATGTTCCATACACACTCACCTTCCTTCAGAAGCCCAAGTTGCTTAGTTGACTTGCCAACTTCGTTAAACGCAAATGTTAATGTTCCCCTTTTTGCGTCATATTCAGCTATTGTAAGCGGTATCCTTTCGCCTTTTTCGTCAACAATCACTATTATAAATTGTCCAGGCTTGGCTTTCTCCGCCATTTCCGGAGCGTAAACTTCGAACAACTTGATTTTTGGAGCAAGCTCCTTATTGGCTAGGATTTTATACATTTGCCTAAGCCTCCACTTTCACTGCTTTTAAAGGCGGCATGGCAGCAATTTTGTTGAAAAAATCGTCCAGTTTCTTGTTAAAGTCACCAACACACCGCGGTGAAGCCTCAAAAAGCTCGAAGCGCTCAAGCAAGTTCATCTTCTTTAGAGCGTCCTTTAGCACGGTCATGTTTCTCTCCGCAGCATCTCTACCTTCTTGAAGTTTGCAATCTTCAGCGAAACATACAACAGCCATAACTCCGTCAAAACCGTTCTGCAAAGCGTTAACCACTTGCACAGGGTCAAGGGCCTTAAAACATGGGACCTCCAAAGCAACAGCATTTCTCTTGAAGAGCATGCTTTCAGGGTTATCCAAAGCCGAAAACTCTGACCATTGACAACAAAACATCAAAATCACGGGTGCTTTGTCTATTGTCTTCAGCTTCTTGGCAGCTTCTCCATAGAGTTTTAGAACATTTTCAAACTCAAAACCCTTAACCTGAATCGCGTGATGCGGGCAAACAAGGGCGCATGCTCCACAGCCCATACAATCGTCATAAAGGATTTTCGGAGTTGCGAAGGGCTCCGCCTCAATAGCGTAGTATGGACAGATGAACACGCATTTGTCGCAACCCACACATTTTTCGGTTTCATAAACCACTTTCCTAGAATATTTTACAACTCTTAAGGCGTCATTTCTGAACCCTAACTGTCCAAGCACCGCTCTGCCCAAAAAAAATCTACGGGTATTAATCTTTGTGCCTTCTTTAAATCGGCAGAAAGTATCTTCACATTGAACTGAAACTACATTCTTTATGCCAGATCTCAAAACTTTGAAAATGAATTCTGTTGGGACTCGCCCAGAGCATGGCAGACGCAACGGAACATAATCTTTAATGCCTAAGCCTTGATTCGCCAGAATTTCTTCAATTTCACATGTTGAAGGGGAGTTTCCACGGCACATCAAAACAAGCGTGTCACTATCAACTTTTTCCCGCATACAGTCAACATATTTTATCAGGCTGTCATAGTCATAATAAACCATTTCTATTGCAAAAACTGGACATGCACTATAGCAAATTCCACAAACTTGGCATTTCTGCAAATCTATTTCCACTCTGCCCGTCTCCACGTCGCGCTTTATCGCCTCATAAGGGCAGACAGAATGACAAATTGAACATCGGCTGCAATAATCTTGATTAATGTCTACCGCAGCAATACACTTTTCACCCATTTTGACGCATCCCAAACCCTCACTAATTTCCGCTTGTTACAGATATGCCAAGCATCACTTAGAAGTTCTGAAGATGGTCTTCCAATGATATAATATTTTTGGGTTCTCTTTATCATTTATAATATGGTTTTTTAATAAAACCATAAGCTTCTAACGCTGCTGTTATACCTTGCCCAACTGCCGTTCCAACCTGTTTAACAGGGTGATTCGTGACGTCGCCAGCAGCATAGACCCCTGGAATGTTAGTTCGTTGAAACAAGTCGATTTTTATGTACCCGTCTTCATCAACTTCGACGTCTGCTTCCTTAGCTGAATAACTGTTAGGCGCTTCGCCGACTATTACGAAAACGCCGTCAACGGGCAACTCTTCAGTTTCTCTGGTTTTGTTGTTAAAGAGTACCACTCTGTCAACGAGTTTTTCGCCTTTAATTTCTTTTAGTTCCATATTCCACAATATTTGCACGTTCCTTTTGGCCGTCAAAGCTTTCACAAGAGCTTCCTCTGCACGAAATGAGTTTCTTCGATGAGCGATCTTAACTTCCGAAGCCATGTCTGCAAGGTATAGGGCCGTAGTGGCTGCTGAGTTGCCGCCCCCAACAACTAACACTCGCCTGCCTTTGAAAAGCGGGCCATCACAAATTCCGCAGCGGCTTACGCCTCTTCCGCGAAATTCTTTTTCGCCAAGAACTCCAATTTCACGATAATGAGACCCTGAGGCGATGATAATTGCCTTTGCTTCATAGACAGCTCGGTTCGTCTTCACAATTTTCTTGTCACTCTTAAGGTCTAAATTGACTACGCTTTCAAACTCGTGGATTATCACACCTGTGCTTCTGCAGTGAGCCGCCATTTTTTCAGCCAATTCTGTTCCGCTTATTCTTGCAAAACCAAGGTAATTTTCAATTAATGGAGCGTCTGCAGTGGTTCCTCCAACCATTTTTTCTTCTAAAATTAGAGTTCTCAGCCCGCTTCGCACCCCGTAAACTCCCGCCGCTAAGCCAGCTGCTCCAGCGCCGACAATTATCAAATCCCAACTTTCCATCCAGAACGATCCTCGGACAAGCTAAATTGACCAACGGTCATTTATCAAGCCTTCGGAGAGTTAAGCAGTTTAATCAGCTTCATCCAGGCGCACCATACTATTCTTGTTTTCATCAGCGAAGTTTTATAAAAAGTGTTATTATTTCTTTTATCACCTATTATTTTAATAATTAGGATCTACTATGTCCGCCGAAAAAAAGAGTAAAGAAAGAACTTCTGATGGGCCTTGGGTCAAATTTTGGCCTGACAAGCTTCCTCAGCAAGTGGAGTATCCTAAAGTCCCGCTTTATGAACTTCTTAAAAAGACTGCTAAGAAATACCCCAAAAAAACGGCGATATTATATTTTGATAGAGAAATCACTTACAAAGAGTTGAACTTGGCTTCAGACAAGTTTGCCACTGCGCTTGTCGCCTTAGGCGTAATAAAAGGCGACAAGGTGGCTATTTTTCTGCCCAACATTCCGCAATTCGTAATTGTATACTACGGTGCAATCAAAATTGGAGCGGTCTTAACAGCCATAAGTCCACTGTATAAAGAACGCGAATTGGAATATCAACTAAACGATTCAGAAGCTGAAACGATAATCGCGTTAGACTTGCTTTATCCAATAGTGAGAAAGATTTGGGAGAAAACCAAACTAAAACGAGCGATAATAACAAGCCAAGACGAGTATCTGTCTAAGACCCCGACTTTAGCGAGCACTGCTGCTGAAAACGAAACAAGCGTCCATTTTTTCCAAGACCTATTAACTGAACATGAGGCTAACCCACATAGAGTGACTATTAACCCAAGAAAAGATTTGGCTATTCTTCAATATACGGGGGGAACCACTGGAACAGCCAAAGGCGCCATGTTAACGCACAGGAATCTTGTTTCAAACGCTGTTGTGTTTGCCAAGTGGATAATGGGCGAAGAGGCTGAAGAGACTTTTCTAACAGTATTGCCGCTTTTTCACATTTATGGCATGACCACGAGCATGAACGTGCCCGTCTATCTGGGTGGAAAAATGATCATGCTTCCACGCTTCGACCCAAAAACCGTGCTTGAAGGCATCCAAAAACATAAAGTGACAGTTTTCTGCGGAGTCCCCACAATGTACGCAATGCTGGTGTCTAACCCAGAATTAGGTAAATATAACCTCAAATCCATCCGTGTATGCATATCTGGCGCATCTCCGCTTCCGCCGCAGATTCAGAAAAAGTTCATGGAAGTAACAGGTGGCGCCCTTGTAGAAGGCTACGGATTAACGGAAGCCTCGCCAGTTACCCACTGTAACCCACCTGATAAAACAATGAAGACCGTGAAAGTAGGCTCTATAGGCTTACCTTTACCCAATACTGACGCCAAAATCTTCGACATAGAAACAGGAAAGACGGAGCTAAAACCCGGGGAGACAGGAGAGCTTGCAGTTAAAGGTCCCCAGATAATGGAAGGCTATTGGAAAAAACCTGAAGAAACAGCCAATGTCCTCCAAAATGGGTGGCTTTATACAGGTGACATTGGAAAAATGGACGAAGACAGATACTTCTATATAACAGACAGAAAAAAGGACCTAATCAAATACAAGGACTACAGCGTTTACCCGAGGGAAATTGAAGACGTGCTCTATGAACACCCAGCCGTAAAACTGTGCGCGGTTATAGGCAAACCTGACCCTATTGTAGGCCAAATTCCCAAAGCCTTTGTAGTGCTGAAAGAGAGAACGAATGCAACAGAGGCGGGAATTATAGAATTTGTAAAAGAAAAAGTTGCCCCCTACAAAGCTATAAGAGAAGTTGAATTTAGAAAAGAATTGCCGACTAGCTCAGTTGGCAAGGTTCTCAGAAGAGTACTTCAAGAAGAGGAAAGAAAGACACTATAAGCCTGAGACACCGACTCACCTGCATGGATGAAAGAAAGTTGTGACGGCCTTCGAAATGTATAAGAGACATATTCAGTTTCTGAAATGAGAGATGGGAATCATTGCGAGTTAAGATCAACGGTACTGGCATAGTTCAAGGTGTAGGTTTTCGCCCCTTCATATACCGCATGGCCGTGAAAAACAATTTAAAAGGGTACGTGAGAAACAGAGGCGATGCGGGAGTAGAAATACTCTTAGAAGGCGAAGAGAAAGATATCCAAAACTTTATGGAAGATTTGAGGGAGAGAAAACCGCCTCTAGCTCAAATCCATGACATTACCATAACAAAACTTGCGGGCAAGGACGAACATGAAAAATTCACAATTTACAAAAGCTCCGAAGAAGCTGAACTTTCCGGGTCGATTATACCGCCAGACATAGCCTTATGTAGCGAATGCTTGAAGGAGCTTAGAGACCCGAAAGACCCAAGACATGATTACTTCTTTATTACTTGCACTGACTGCGGTCCGAGATTCACTATTATCGAAAGACTCCCCTATGACCGCAAAAACACGACTATGCGAGAGTTTCCAATGTGTAGCTTCTGCCAGAAAGAGTACAGAGACCCCTTGAACAGGCGCTTTCACGCCCAAACAGTAGCTTGTCCAAAATGCGGCCCAAAAGTCTACTTGACAACGCGAAAAGGCGAATTAATTCAACATCCGGATCCTGTTCGGGAAGCGGGCAAACTTCTCTCAGAAGGCTCTATAGTTGCTATTAAGGGTTACGGTGGGTTCCACGTTGCAACATCCACAACGAAAGATGAGCCGTTATCCAGACTTAGAGAAGTCAAGCATAGAAGCCAGAAGCCCTTCGCAATTATGGCGCGAAGCCTAGAAGCCATCAAAACCTTCGCTGGAGTAAGCAAGAAAGAAGAAGAACTTCTAACTTCCTACATGCGCCCCATAGTCCTACTGAACAAAAATGAGGACTATTACCTTTCAGGGTTGGTTGCGCCAAGATTGCATAATGTCGGCGTCATGTTGCCCTACACAGGCCTACATTATATGCTCTTCGACAAGGTGCGCGACTCAACGTTCGTAATGACGAGCGCAAACCCGCCCAACCAGCCCATAATCAAGGAAAACAGAGAAGCATTGAAAACGCTGGGTGACACGGCTGATTATTTCCTATTTCACAATCGGCAAATAGCCTACAGATGCGACGACTCGGTAATCCGCATCCGCAAGGGGCACTCAGCTTTTATAAGACGCTCAAGAGGCTACGCACCCGCACCGATAATGCTGAAGGAAAAGGCGAAGCATTGTGTGGTAGGTCTGGGCGGGGAGCTTAATAATACTGCGTGCATCCTCCTTGGAAACAAAGCGTTCATTTCCCAGCACATAGGTGACGTGGAAAACGTTGAAACAAAAAACTTTCTTGAAGACGCCACAAAACACCTAATTCGTCTAACCAACAGCAACGTAGAAGCAATCTCGTGTGATTTGCACCCCAAATTCACAACGACAAGACTTGCGCGTGACCTAGCGGAAGATAATAATTGGCAACTAATCCAGGTGCAACACCATCATGCGCACGTCGCAGGATTAATGGCGGAACACACTGAAAATGAGATGGTGGGCGTATGTTGTGACGGCTACGGATATGGCTCCGACGGCGAAGCATGGGGCGGAGAAATTTTACTCTGCACGCGTGAATCGTCCGGCTTCAAAAGGTTAGCGCACCTTGAGAAACAACCTCTGATTGGCGGAGACTTAGCTACTAGATACCCAATACGAATGGCCGCAGGAATACTTCATAAAAAAGTAGACGTAGAACATTGGCTCATGCAGAACAAACAAAATCTCTCCCACGGCGAAAAAGAAGCACAAATAATTCTCCATCAGCTTGAAAAAAGCAAGAATATTATTGAAACTACAAGTTGTGGAAGAGTTTTGGACGCTGTTGCGTCCGTTTTGGACGTGTGCCATGAACGCACTTATGAAGGAGAACCAGCTGTGAAACTCGAGTCAACTGCGATGAAAGGCAGAGACATGCTGAAGCTACAACCCATAATAAAAACTAACATATTAGACACAACGCAAATGCTTTTGGAGATATTTGAAAACAGAAACAAACATTCAAAGGCAGACTTAGCGCAATCAGCCCATATGTACATAGCCAAGGGCTTAGCCTGCTTGGCCATCGAAAAAGCCGAGGAAAACAAAATCAAAACCATCGGCTTTTCAGGAGGAGTCGCGTGCAACGAAATACTGGCTCTATCCATGCGTAAAATCGTGGAAGCGGGTAACCTAAAGTTTGTAGTCCACAAAACTATTCCACCAGGCGACGGTGGGTTATCTTTTGGTCAGACTGTTGTAGGTGGAATTTTCAACTTCACACCATAACCGATTTATCCCCGATGTAGTTTTGGTTACCCTACTGATAGGAATGTGCTTAGCTATTCCAGCGCGGGTAATGAGCATAAAAAAAGACAAAGCCCAAGTGGATTTTGGAGAAGGCATCTTAAGAGAGGTCAATGTCTCGCTTTTAGACATAAAGATAGGTGACTATGTTCTGGTTCATGCGGGCTATGCAATTCAAGTTGTGGATGAAAAAGAGGCCCAAGAAACCATAGACTTGTGGAACGAAATCCTTTCAGCAGACGCTGAAAACCGGAAAAAGACAAGTTGACAGACAGATGGCTGGAAAATTAAGGTTTAGAGATCCGAAATTGGCTAAACAAATAGCAGAAAAGATTCGCGAACTTGTACCGAAAAAAGAAACTGTCAAAATCTGCCATGTCTGCGGCACACATGAATGGACAATTACACATTATGGCATACGCAGCCTTTTGCCCACGAACGTTGAAGTCATTTCAGGACCAGGCTGCCCAGTTTGCATAGTACCCGCTTCCGAAATTGATGAGGCTGTCCAGGTAGCACTAAAGGGAATTGTAGTTACATGCTTCGGCGATGTTCTGCGCGTCCCGAGCTCAAAAATGTCGCTTTTGGACGCCAAAGCCCGAGGCGCGGACGTTCGAATCGTTTACAGCGTCACTGACGCTGTCAGGATGGCTCAAAAAGAACAGAACAAAGAGTTTGTTTTTTTTGCAATAGGTTTTGAAACAACAGCACCTTCCACGGCCGCTGAAATCGCACATAAGCCACCTAAGAACCTCGGTTTTCTAATTTCGCATCGCTTAATCCCGCCAGCCATGAAAATGCTCGCGGAAATGAAGGATCTAAGCCTAAATGGGCTCATCGCGCCAGGTCATGTCAGCACAATCATAGGCCTTAGACCCTACGAAGTTTTCCCAAAGACATATGGAATGCCAATAGTCGTGGCAGGCTTTGAACCCTTAGATGTTCTTGTCGCGGTGTACATGCTTGTCAAACAGTTGAGTAAAGGTAAACCAATCTTGGAAAACGAATACACGCGGGCCGTGCGTTGGGAAGGCAACACTAAGGCGCAGGAGCTTATGCAAAAGATCTTTGACGTTGAAGATGGCAAGTGGCGAGGACTCGGCACTATTCCTTCTTCCAAACTTATGCTGAGGAAAAAGTACGCTGATTACGATGCGCATTCGAAGTATGCGGTGACGGTTGAAGAAGGCGTTGACCTGCAACCTGGCTGCAAGTGCCACCTGGTGATCATCGGCAAGACAAAGCCCACTGGATGCCCACTTTTTATGAAAGCCTGCACTCCTCAGAAGCCTGTCGGTGCTTGCATGGTCAGCATCGAGGGAACATGCAGGGTCTGGGCTAAGGCAGCAAGCACTTTTTAGATAATGGTTTCACAGCGGTCAAGCAAAACTCTCATCAGGAGGGCCATAAAGCAGCAAGTACTTTGACCATTAATTCAGAATTTTAGTGCGCGCGCATTCATCATACAATGTTGTTTCTAACAAATTCTTGGAACAGGGTCGCCTACAGGTCTAGAGATTATTCTTTTGCCGCCGACTGCTGTCTGCATGGCTACGCCAGTAAACT
>Ga0209314_10000621_pt1 | contig 15776 bp, 17 predicted proteins | sample I19B2metaG_FD_184146 | JGI IMG/M metagenome (GOLD analysis project Ga0209314, IMG submission 184146) | Lake sediment bacterial and archeal communities from Gulf of Boni, Indonesia to study Microbial Dark Matter (Phase II) - ​I19B2 metaG... | ecosystem: Environmental > Aquatic > Freshwater >...
ACCAGAATAGTGGAGTATCGTTCCGTAGTCCCCTACAGCCCAACCATCACTGGCGCTCACCATAAAGACCGAGTAGAGATGATCCGTTGTTGGGCTTGTCGCGTAGAGGCTCCATGAACCACCAGTATAATGAAGTATCGTTCCCCTCCTACCTACAGCCCAACCATCACTGGCGCTCACCATGAACACCGAATAGAGATCGTTCGTTGTTGGGCTTGACACAGTGCTCCATGAACCTTCCGCGTTCGCCGTCGGAATACCTACCAGCAAAATGATCAGAACCGCAAACGCGAGAAACCTAGCGGGGAGCATGCCACCGTCTGCCTACTTCGCATGGTTCCGCTCAAACATATATAGTGCTTTCGTCTATCCGCGGTGCTTCCCGTATGCGTCAGGCTGCTGTCTTCTCTCACACTGCCTTTGCCAAGTTGCTTGCGCTCTTTCCTATCTTCGCTTTTCAGCTTCAAGCCAAGTCCCAAGCCTAGGCTCAGTGTACCTCCAAATTCTCCTCATCAGAGCTGCATGGCGCTTACAGTGCCGGACTTTCTTGGTGGGGTTCTTCAAAGTCTAGGGCGTGGGCAAGCTCGTGAAAGAGAGTCCTGAGACCTGCTTTCCTGCGAAGCATAATGCGCTCTCTTCCTGCCCTCCCCATTCTTCGCATTCGACCGTCTCCCCATCCTAGTTCTTGCGGCAGGGCATAGTGATTGGCAAGTCGCCTGTAGACGTAGCCGATTTGGTCTGCTGAAAGCTCCATATCGGGAATGGCAGAGTGCATTCCGAAGAAAACGAATGCGAAGGTTCCGATAAACTCAGCGACCTATGCCTGACGCGCCATCTTCATTCCTGAGAGCATCCTACAGGTGGTCACCGATTCTGTACACGTAGATGGTGTGACCCAACAACTCATCATAGACTGTGCTGGGCTTCCAGCCTGGCACCTTGAAGTCGTGAGAAACGACTCGCGTGCCAAGTTTCAATTCGGCCTCAAGCTTTGGTCTCAGGCGCTCGTTCGCGCTTGACGTCAAGTACAGGGTTACCACATTTGCGTCTGATATGCTGACATCGAAGAAATTCCCGTGAATTATTCTTACCTTTCCTTCTAGATTCAGCCTCTTGATCTCAGTCTTGGCTCTGTCCACAAGATCGTCTCTGAGCTCTATGCCTGTTGCATATGCACCAGTGTCTTTGGCGGCCAAAATAACAAGACGCCCGTCTCCGCATCCCAAGTCGTAAAGTACTTCATCGGGTTTCAGTTGCGAGAGATCAAGCATCTTCCTCGCAACTTCAACGGGTGTCTGCACAAAAGGTGCAATGCTCATGAGATGAACCTCTTCGACTTGCGGGCTAGGTGGCTAATTTATGCGTATCGTCTCTCAGCTTCCGGTCGTTCAGCTCTGGGCTGCTTCCCAGCCATAGGGAGCATCTTCTCCTTCTTGCCCGTCCACCTAACGTCCTCTTCCAAGAACCGGACGCAAACGTCCTTGAACTCTTTGTATATTTGCTTGAGCTCTTCCTCGCTAAAGGTTTCGATGAAAGATGGATTTCTGAGCCAGCTGTCCCATCCTCTTACACTCTCGAAAAGCGCTGAATTCATGCGTATCAGCGAAGCGTAAAGGCCTAAGCGATCCGAAGGCTCCAATTTCTTGATGTCTTCGAGCGCCTTCGTTCGTTCGTCGGTCCAAGACAAGTTTTCCCGATGCTCCCCCTTATAGTGGAACGTCCACTACTCTATCCTCGATTTAGCCTTATTCCCAACACGTAGAGCTGCGGTGCCTCTTGCTGCTGTTCAGTAGATATATTCGCGAAGGACCGAATGGCTTGTGACCGACCGTCTTAATTTATCGATTATATTCTTGATTCATATAGTCTGATTGCCGGGACAAATCAGTGGTTGCAGAAATGAATCAGATTGAACCTAGAGTGATCAAGCTTGCTGAAACAAAACTTGATCAAACTGGCCTTAAGGACATGCTAGCCCACTACCAAGCCCTAGAGTGGTTGAATCAAACTAGGAAGGTTCAGAGGAGCGACGCAGAATTCCTAATTGAAGTTGCTGGAAGGTCTTGTTACAAGAGCTTTGGAGTCGGCCTAAACCCGAATGTTACTAGGATTAGGGGGGACCCGAAGGACTACATCACTAACGTCCTAGAGAAAGGTGATGGAAGCATTCTCGAACACGCGACCGTTACGTTCGCTTTCCTAAACGTGAGCAGGATATTTACACATGAGATCGTGAGGCACCGCGCGGGAACGGCGATGAGTCAAGAGAGCCTACGGTATGTTCGTCCACGCGAGATTCACGTCTGGAAGCCACCCGACCTAGAATCCGTCTCCGAGAAGTTCCAGGAGATCGTCAGAGAGATCGAGAAACACTACCGTGAATTGGAGTCACGCTTTGACTGGGACGAGCTGAGCTTTGACGAGAAGAAGCGGGTTACTTCGGCGTTGCGTCGCATTCTCCCAGACGGCATCGCGACCAATCTGATCTGGACAGCCAACCACAGAACCATACGTTGGGTCATAGAGATGAGGACCGATCCGAGCGCTGAGGTCGAGATTCGCAAAGTCTTCGGGCAGGTTGCCGAGATCTGCATCGAGAACTATCCGCTCCTCTACGGCGACTTCAAGCGAAAAGAGCTCCCTGATGGCACAAACCAGTACGTTCCACAGTACTCGAAGGTATAACCTGCTAATCGGACAAACGGATAGAGTCAATGGCTATGCCGGAACCATTCTGGAAGACTGCAATTTCGAAGGTTGAGCCGAACAAGATCTTGGTTCGCGGCTACAACCTAATGGAACTCATCGGAAAATACAGCTACGCTGACCTGACATATCTGCTCTGGAGAGGAGAACTTCCTTCACCTAGCCACTCACAAATGATGGACGCACTTCTCACGGTCTGTCTTGAACATAGCCTCAACGCCCCTTCAGTAGACGCAACTCGCTTTGTGGCCTCATCTGGAGTTCCCTTGCAGGGGGCTGTCTCTGCTGGAGTCGCAGCCATTGGTGAATGGCATGGCGGGGCAATAGAGCAGTCGGCCAAGATGCTCCAAGAAGGTATTACACATATGAGAGAAAGGAAACTGACGTTACTTCAGACTGCTGAGCAGATTCTTAAGGATCATAGTGAACGCGATGAGAAGGTACCTGGATATGGCCATCCAACGCACACGAGAGATCCCCGTACTCTTAGACTCCTCGAAATTGCCAAGGAGACGGGTCTGATAGGCCAACACATAGAGCTAGCTCAGATTATCGAATCATTGACTGAAAGATTCTTTCGCAAACATTTGATCTTGAACGTTGATGGTTGCATGGCTGCCATCGTCTCTGATATGGGATTCGACTGGCGCCTAGGGAAAGGCTTCTTCATCGTAAGCCGTACACCAGGGCTGGTCGCGCACGCATATGAGCAGATGTACTTTGAGAAGCCGTACAAGGCTGCGGAATGGAACGAGATAGTATACACCGGCCCAAGCGAGCGCAAAGCGCCAGAATGAAGAGAGACTTCCGTGTGAGCTGAGGGATTCCAAATGAAAGCTCATTTATACTGATTCCGCAGGCTTATTGTCTATTTCATGGTGAACGTATGGAAAAGAGAATCTTCGCTAGACCGGCATCAGGTCTTATTCGAACCGTATCTGCCTGGGACGCCCTAATCTATAATGTCATATTCATGGCGCCGACAGCAATCTTCGTCTACGGATTCTTCGCTCTGATCCTATTCCCTGGTGTTGACCTTCCTACAACAGCGCTCATCTCGATTCCACTGGCAGTCATAGTGGGTCTATTCTATGCTCTCTACTCAGCGTCTATGCCACGATCGGGAGGCGACTATATTTGGGTGAGCAGAGTCCTTCACCCTGTCCTTGGCTTCATGAACAATGTTGTGCTCTTTCTCATCCTACTATCAATCGCGGGCTCCTACATGCCTTGGTTTACTCAATGGGGAATCACACCAATATTGCAGTATTATGGCGAAACAAATACCGCCGCCCTGGTGTCATCGAATGAGTTCACGTTCGCATGGGCAGTGATTTACTGGCTCATCTGCGCAGCGATAATCTCTCGGGGAGCAAAGGCAGCGCACTATGCCTTCTGGATATTCTTCGTCCTCATCGTTCTCGGTGTGGGAGCCTACATTGGAACCCTGCTCACAACCAATCCGACGCATTTCGCAGCAAGTTTCGATGCTAGTTCAGGTATGAAGTACAACGAAGCAATTCAGAAGGCGGAGAGTGCGGGTCTTCCGTCGGGATTCCTGACTTCGGCCACATTGCTTGGAGTCGCGTTCACGTACCTTAACTTCATAGGGTTCAATGCCTCCGTCTACTATGCTGGTGAGATCAAGGAGGTTCGACGCTCACAGTTTGTCGCAATAATTGGCAGCATAATCGTCTTCGGTCTAATCACGTGGCTGTTATACGAAGCTACATACGTTGGAATGGGAAGCCAGTTCCTAGGCGCTATGGCATACCTCGCAGCGACCGGAGATTCCTCCTACACTCTCTCGTTTCCACCTCTCCTTCATGTGCTCTTCCAGTATGCCGCAGGCACCCCAACCGCATTCTCCCTAGCGGCATTCGCGTTCTCCATGATGGCTCTCTCATCGTCGCTGACGTACATCTTCATCGGCGTTCGTTTTATCTTCGCTTGGTCCTTCGACCGGGTAGTTCCTACCGCGCTAGCCAAAATTGATCGCAGACACAATTCTCCGTATATGGCGCTGCTTGCTGTTACGATCGTCGCCATCATTCTCCAGGCGCTTTGGAGTTTCACTCCCTTACTGGGCTACTTCGCGTATGCCGTGTTCGGATACATGATAATGCAGTCCATCGTGGCAATATCAGGGATAGTCTTCCCATGGAGAAGAAAGGATATCTTCGATATCTCACCTTCCGTAACAAAATCCAAGCTCGGCCCGGTTCCTGTCATCTCAATCTTGGGCGTATTGACTCTACTGATCTCCATATGGCTGGGATACGCGAGCATCTCACCCGCCTTTGTCGGTACGCTTAACCCATCAATTGTTGCATTTACGCTAGGCCTCTTCATCATCGGAATCGTGATCTATGCCATATCCTCCATGTACCATAGGAGCAAAGGCATCCCGCTGGAGCTATCGTTCAAGGAACTGCCACCCGAATAGAGCGTTCGGAAAAAACTCCTTGCCTCGCACACGCATCTTCTTCGCTACAGACATTCACGGCTCAGACCGCTGTTTCGGGAAATTCCTGAGCGCAGCAAAGGTCTACAAGGCAAACGTACTCATCCTCGGCGGGGACATAACCGGAAAGATGATCGTACCCATAGTGAAGGAAAATGACGGCAGTTTCAGAGCGCACTTCTTGGGGAGAGAACAGAGACTGAGAAATGAGCAAGAGCTCAAAGCAATGATGATCAGCATCAAGGCGGTTGGCTACTACCCGCAAATCACCACGGAAACGGACCTGGAAGACATGGCTCAGAACCCCTCCAAGCTGCGAGAGAAGTTCAAGGAGATGATGATCGAATCTGTGAAGAACTTGGTTCGTCAAGCCGAAGAACGCCTGAAAGGTTCCGGAGTGAAATGCTTCGTCTCAGCAGGCAACGATGACGAGTTCTACATCGACGACATATTGCATTCGTCGAACTATGTTGTATATCCTGAAGGCAGGGTTGTACAACTAGATGACAAGCATGAGATGGCAAGTTGCGGTTTCACGAATATGACGCCTTGGAAATGTCCCAGAGACCTTCCCGAGGAAGATTTGGGCATGAAGATTGAGAGCATAATGTCCAAGGTGAGCGATAAGTCCAATTGCATACTGAACTTCCATTGTCCACCTTATGGAACTACAATTGATTTGGCACCAAAGCTAACCGAAGACCTGAAGCCGATTCTCGAACCTGGAGGCGGCATGGAGATGGCGCCGGTCGGAAGCATCTCTGTGCGGAAAACCATAGAGGAGCACCACCCCCTACTCGGCCTACACGGTCATATACACGAGTCCAAAGGCGTTGCGAAGATTGGACGAACCATCTGCGTGAATCCCGGAAGCGAATATACTGAAGGCATCCTCAAAGGCTTTCTAGCTGAGTTGGATGAGATGGGAATCAGGGATTATATCTTCACAACTGGTTAGCAAGATTTCCCCAGAAACTGGGTTGATGACATTTGCTGGAATCAGAGAACGACAGAACTCTACTAGAAGACTCGCTGAAGATTGTTGATGCTGCCAAAGAGCACGATGTAACGCTGAGATTGTTGGGTGCGGTGGCGATCTCTCTGCACTCAAGAGAGTTCGTTCACCTTTATCAAAGCCTGAAGCGACTTGGTGATGCGAACCGCGGATTCACGGACATGGATCTGATCGGCTACGCAAGACAACGGGCGAAAGTCAGAGAACTCATGGAAGACCGCTTGGGATATGTGGTAGACCAGAACGTCCTCCTATTTCGTGGAAAAGAGAGGCTCCTCTATCATCATTCGCAGGGAGTTTACAATGTCGACATTTTCTTCGATAAGCTAAATTTCAGCCATGAGATTTCGATTGGTTCGGATCCCAAGACCGGCAGACTTCTCCTTGATTACCCCACGCTTTCTCCAACCGACCTCTTACTGGAGAAACTGCAGATACACTCTATCAGTCAAAAGGATCTGAAGGACATAATCGTCCTGCTTAGAGCTCACCAACTTGACTTCAGAGATGACCCGGATCTCATCAATATGAAATACGTAGCGATGATATTCTCGGACGACTGGGGATTCTGGAAGGATGCGACCACGAACCTCCAAGACGTGCTCTCCTACTCTCAGAAATATCGCGATGAGGAGACGCTATCTGAACCGGACTTCTCGGATGTCTCAAGCAAGGCGGACCGAATCCTTGAGGCAATAGCCAAACAACCGAAGACTTTGAAATGGAAGCTTAGAGAACGTTCGGGAGAAGGCAAGCAGTGGTGGAACACTGTCGAAGAGATCTCCAGATGAGCGCTTAACTTTCATATACTAACTCTGTTTTTCTTCCAGTCGAAGGGTTGATGGCTGATGCGTAGACTTGGCTCGGAAGACTTCGTCTACAAAATGGCTGCAGAAAACAAACCAGCTATGACTGTGAAAGCAGGTGAGACTATACTAATAGAGACGCAGGACGGGTTTGGAGGAGCAATAAAACGCGATGAAGATCCGTTCCCTGTGATTGACCTTGAACGAGTAAATCAGACCACGGGCCCCATCTACGTTGAAAACGCTCAGCCAGGAGACACCTTAGTCGTGGACGTGAAGAGGATCACTCTTCCAAGACAGGGTGTAACGATAATATTTCCGGGATTTGGAGCGCTACAAGATGAGTTCAACAAGGAATGGAAGAAAGTCTGTCCAATCCGAGCTGGGAAGGTGATTTTTCCAGAAGGAATCAGGTTGCCTGTTCGGCCTGTGATTGGAACAATTGGCGTTGCTCCCGCTCAGGGTGCTGTGGGTAACCTGTACCCTGGTCCACATGGTGGCAACATGGACATCAACGACATCACAGCTGGCACGAGGGTATACTTTCCAGTATTCGTGCCGGGTGCTCTGTTCTCGTTGGGTGACGGAAAAGCCGTCATGGGTGATGGTGAGGCTAACGGAGTCGGCATCGAAACCGCAATGAAGGTCACAGTTAGATTTGATGTGATCAAGGGAAAGAAGCGGGCCAGATCGATGTTGGAGACCGCAACTCACAGGATGACGATAGCCTCCGCGAAGACCTTGGAGGACGCCTCGAAGATCGCCCTGAAGGACATGCTCAATCTACTCACGGAAGAAACTGCGCTCTCTCGTGAGGAAGCCTACGCGCTCCTTGGAGCAATAGCCGACATCAAGATTGCCAATATCGTCGACCCTGAGATTACGGTTCGCGTAGCGATTCCCAAGTACGTTTTCAGACAAGCCAAACGGAAATGAGGACTAGTGCATTCTTGCTACATGAGCATGAAGTCTTCTCGCGGTTTTGCGGTCTCCTAAGCTCCCGAAACATGACGCCGCCAGCTCATACATTTCGCAGGCAAGTATCAGTTTCGCTCCATTCTCGAACTGCCTTACCGAATCCAAGAAAAGGCCGACCGCCCTCTTCAGGAAACCCAGCCTTTGGGAGAGGTAAGAAAGCTCACCGTTCTCTTTAGCCATGGGCTCATCGTTCTTTTTCTAGTATCTTCACTTCGCACTTCACAAGCTTGTGAAATTTTTCCGCGTCGCTTCTGCTGCCAACTATTGCGCCGAAATGCATTGGAACCGCAATTTTCGGATTAATCGACGTAACCGCCTCCGCTGCCTCTTGGGCTGTCATGACATAGGTTCCTGAAACTGGGAGCAAAGCGATATCGGTTCGTATGTTCTTCATTTCCGGAATGTGATCTGTGTCGCCGGCGTGGTAGATGCGCACACCCCGCACGGTAACTATGAAACCAAGCTTTCCATCTTCCTTCGGGTGGAATACTCTGGCTGGTTCTCTAAACTTATTGATATTGTACGCTGGGACCGCTTCGATTGTTACGTCGCCGACGTTAATCTTGTCACCGGCCTTCACGATCTTGACTTCTTTCGCTTTGACTTTGGATAGTTCGCTCTTCGATTGGGCATGAGCCACGATCGTGGTATTTGGGGCAACGACTTTCTTCAAGTCATCGACGCTGCAATGATCGAAATGTTCGTGAGTCACCAGAAGAATATCTGCTCTGCGTCCTCCGCCCCCGATCTGGATTGGGTCGATGTAGATTGTCTGTCCATCCTGAATTCTGAAACCATCATGACCGAGCCATGTCAACTTGACTCCCTGATACTCGAACATTAGTCGTCACTATCCATTGTAACTTAGCAACGTGTTTCGTTTAAAAGTCAATAGCTCTCAAGTGCCGCAAAGCCTCATATTCTGCAATCCCCTTCAACCCTTTTGACTGAAAGAATCCTGTTGACATGTAGTATTGTGAGAGCTGGGTTTCAATCCTGTCAATCCAAGTCTTCTCGCTTCTTTCTCCCGCGCTCAGGGAGGCATTGATCGAAACCGGCATTCAGGAACCCACATCACCACAAGTTGCCGCCATACCTCAGATCATGGCCGGCAAGAACCTCCTTCTTATCGCACCGACCGGTTCTGGCAAGACTGAGGCTGTTCTCCTCCCAATCTTCGATCAGCTGGTAAGAATTCCAAACCGTCAAGGCATCTCGGTTATCTACATCACTCCACTCAGAGCGCTGAATCGAGACCTCCTAAAGAGACTCGACTTTTGGAGTAGGAAACTGGCATTCACCGTCGAAATCCGGCATGGAGACACTCCCCAGAAAGAGAGACGTAGACAGTCTCTCAAACCACCTGACTTCATAGTCACAACCCCTGAGACGCTTCAGGCCATACTCCCGGGCAGACGGATGCAAGCTCACTTGCGCCATGTCCGCTGGGTTGTGATCGATGAAGTACATGAGCTTGCAGATGATAGGCGTGGGGTGCAACTTACTGTTGGGCTTGAGAGGCTGAGGAGGATAACTAATAGAGAGTTTCAGAGGATAGGGCTTTCTGCCACCGTTGGAAATCCTGAGCAAGTGGCGGCTTTCATCGCGGGAGAGAGCTCGATCGAGGTTCTGCAGGTCTCTCCTCATAAAGAAGCTAAGTACTTTGTCGAATTCCCGCATCCAACAGATGAAGACCAGATAGTTGCTCAAAGCCTCTACACCGCACCTGAAGCGGCAGCCCGTCTAGATAGAATCTGGGAACTTGTGGAAAACCATGATTCGACCCTAATCTTTGTAAACAGCAGAACAAACGCGGAAACTCTCGGTTCCAAGTTTCATCTGTTAAAGCGAAACGTGGCTGTGCATCATGGCTCACTTCCAAGAGAAGAGCGAGTGCGAGTTGAGAACGATTTCAAGAACCAAAGAACCAAGGCTCTCGTCTGCACCTCGACTCTGGAACTTGGCATCGACATCGGAAACGTCGACCTTGTCATTCAGTACATGTCTCCTAGGCAAGTGTCAAGTCTCATTCAGAGGGTAGGACGATCTGGTCACAGACTGGACCGAGTGTCCGAAGGTACAATCGTTGCAGTATCCACTGACGATATTCTGGAATCTGTGGCAGCAGTTCAAAGAGCTCTACAGAAAAGAGTTGAACCTGTAAAGATACAGGAGAAAGCTTTGGATGTTCTCGCTCACCAGATAGCTGGAGTAGTTCTGGAATCTGAAGACAAACTCAAAGCCGAAGAGGCCTACACGCTAATTCGACGGGCATACCCATATCGAGAACTAGCGAGAGAAGAATTCGAGAAAATAGCATCCTTCCTTGAGAAGATGCGCTATCTCAGGAGAGATAGAGGCTTTCTCCTCCGAGGAAGCAGAGCTAGACAGTATTACTTTGAGAACCTCTCCATGATTCCCGACGAGCGACGCTATCAGGTCATCGACCTCTCCACGCAGCAGTCTGTTGGAATCCTTGGAGAGGAATTCATGATGGTGAAGGCTAGGATTGGAATCCGCTTCATCGTCAAAGGCAAGGTTTGGCAAATCGAACAGATAACGGATGATGCACGAGTGTACGTAACGCCAGTGGAAGATCCAACCGCCGCCGTTCCGGGCTGGGACGGTGAGATGCTACCCGTCCCCTTCGAACTAGCTCAGAGGGTTGGCCAACTTCGAGCCGAGATCGCTCTGGAACTGGAATCGAGCGAACCGTCCTCGGTTATTGCTTCCTTGGAACAATCGTGGCCTACCGAACGCTTCGGCATACGCAAAGTCGTCGAGGAACTGGCCGAACACCGGAACATGAGAGCGTCTATTCCGACCCACCGCGGCCTAGTCCTAGAAGCCTTCGATAGGTTTCTGATAGTCCACGCATGCTTCGGGGAAACTGTCAACAATACGCTGGGTGAGGTATTCGAAGAAATGCTATCGAGGAAAGGCCTAGTCAGGCAATGGTGGTCAGACGGTTATCGAATACTGATCGAATTGACAACTACTACGCGAGACCTTTCGATGGATGAAATTGGCTCGATGATCGTAGGCATCGAACCCGAAGTTCTTGAAGGGGTGCTTAGCGGCGTGCTCCATAGGCACTTTCCCTTTGGCTACTACATGAAATTCATCGCAGAAAGGTTCGGAGCTCTCAGACGAGGCCTTACGTTCTCAGGCGAAAGCTTGAGGGAATTGGCCCTACGTTTTCGTATGACCCCAATTTACGATGAAACGATTCGTGAGGCCCTACTCCTCCATGTTGACTTTCCTCGTGTGCGAGAAATCAATAAGCAGATTCGCGAGGGCGGCATGCAAGTTGCATTTTTCAAGGCGCAGGACAAGCCGACTCCTCTTGCTTTCCATATTCTTAACAAGCACATCGATATACCGGAACTGATAGCCCCCGAGACTGTTGCCAAGGACACGATCGAGAGGTTAAGGTTCAGTCTCGACAACATGACCGTTGATCTACTCTGCTTCGAATGTGGCGCTCTGACGCAAGCCGTGGTCATCAAGTCTCTTCCGACGAAAACGAAGTGCTCTAACTGCGGCTCAGCACTGCTGGCTGTCTCCTCCTGGTCTACAGACTATCTAGTCTACCTCTTGGAGAAGAAGCTGAAAAGGCGAAGCCTCGAGGACGCTGAACGCGACACGTTGGCCCGCGCAAGACGCTCGGCAGATCTAGTTCTATCGTATGGCAAGAAGGCCATAATAGCACAATGCGTCTACGGGATCGGCCCCCAAACCGCGAGCAGAATTCTGGCCAAGATGCATGACGATGAAAAATCCTTCTACAAGGATCTCCTAGAAGCCAAGCTAAAGTTCATAACTACCCGTCAGTTCTGGGACCGATAGTAGGCAAAGTGAAACAAATTCGAGGCGGAGAATTGTGATAGCTGACCTTCACCGTAGGCTCAACGAGCTTAGGTTCGTTAAGGGAGTAGAGAAGGTTGAGCATGTTCCCTATTTGACAAGAGATGAATTTTGGGTGAGATTCAAAGATCCTTTGGATTTCAAGAAACTTGGGCAAGTAGTCAGCACGCACAATTATCAGATGATAAGGTTCGGAGGTCTTCCATCGAAATTGCCTCGCGCTCTGGGCGAAGTGCTCTGGGACGGCGTCACACATGTCATTGTGAAGAAGATCAGCGGCTGGGAAAAGTTCAAGGCCTCTCTAGGTCTTGAGCCCGAAGGAATGGCCAAGATCGCTGTTGACCTGCACGACCCATATCAAATATTCATAGCCATTGAGGAGGATGGTGTTCAACTATTGTATGAATACCTCGGGTTGAAGTATGCTGAACCAGCACCGCCTGCGCCAACGCCAGCTCCAGTACCCAGAACAGGTGTTCCAGCGGCTCCGACACCAGCCAAGCCAACGACACCCGCCACGTCCCTTCCTCAATCAACACAACTCAAACCAGTCGAGCAGGCGACAGTCGCTCTCGCTGTCTCGGCGCCTCCAAGACCAGACGTACCGGCAAAACAGGAAGAAAAGAAACAATCTCCCCAAGAGGCAAGTTGAAGGCTTCAGCTCAGAGCTGGGGGAAGCGACGATACTCTCCTAGGCTCGACGCCGAAAGAGACATCCTCCTCAATCTCGAGTGAGCCTGAGTAGAGAACCTCACCCTGAATCCTGCATCCCGACTCAATTCGAAGATCAACCCCGTGTATGCTTCCTGCTCTGCCGCGTTCCTCCATGACTACGGTCCTGCCATAGAGGGCCTCGACCTCAGACCTTTCTCCAATTCTTATGGTAGTGCCCACGAGCGGCCCTCTTACACGGCCACGATCACCGATAGTTATTGACTCCGCTCGAACTCCTTTCTCAGTCACGATTGAACCGCCGACTTCTATCTCTCGAACCTTAACCTCATTCGCTTCAAGCCAACCCCCAATCTCAACTCTGTCCGCTGTGAGGACGCCATTGACCTTGCATTTTCCGCCGACCTCGAGGCGACCACTCATGTTGAGGTTGCCTCCAACTCTGAGCACTCCACCGATGTCTACGTCTCCGCCTTCGGCGTTTCCCTCGATCTCAATCGTGCCTCCAACGTCGATTTTCTCAAATTTCAAATTTCCAGATACCTTGACGACGCCTCCAACATCGATCTGTCTTCCCGAGCTGTTTCCTCGTAGCAGCACGGAACCACCAACATCTAGTTCATCGAATTCCAGAGGACCAGTTGATTCAAACGATCCTCCTACGTCAATCTGACGTGTCACCGTGCCCCCACCTATTACGACAGAGCCGCCAACATCTATGCTATGGCAATTGGCTTCCTTCGCTATTCGGACAGATCCACCGACATCTATCTCTTCCACATCCGCCGAGCCTGAAACATCCAGCGACCCTCCTACTGCCACCGATCTTGCCTTGAGGGTACCATGTATCTCAGCTCGGCTACCAACATCGAAGTCGGCGACGGTGACATTGCCACCTACCCCCAGATTTCTGTCCACATCAACGGATCTGGCTGATAGAGAGCCTGAGACATGGAGACTAGCATCCGTGATTCGCACGCTACCTGAGGCTGTCAGATCGCCTCTTACATCAAGATCCCGGTCACTAGCATGAACCTCTGAAGCCCTCAAGTTACCGTCAATGGCAACCCCTCCCTCACACTCCACCCTTCCGTCTACTATGAGAGTGTCAGTCTCCGGCTTGACTACGGCGTCGCGTTCGACAATCAAGTCTCCTTCAACGTGCCCAAGAGTTGCTCTTGAACGACGTTGAACCGTTACGTCCGCCACGGTCATTCTATCCTCTTCTTTAACGGTTGAACTCGCTGGGCCGAATATATGCCCTCCCCAGCTCGCGGTTCATTTCCGCTCTGTGAGCGTCTATTCTCAGACGGCTACGACTTGCCCGCGCGAAAACCTTGACCTTATTCAACGCATTTGCGCTCCCTAAGACACGGGGCAGTTCAAAGATTCTGTCTCGAAACATTCTTGACCATCGAACGGTAGCTTCGGCATTTCCCAATTAAAGGTCAGGGCACGTTTCGTAATGACAGACTGTGGTCACAACATGTGAGTGCATGACTGTGCCTAGGGTTGCTGGCTACTCCCGAGATATGTCATGAAACCTTGCACCTTTCTGTACGCCTCAAGAAACTCCAGGCCTCTACGTGTAATATGATAGAGGCGACTCTCTCTCGAAGTACGGATGGAAAGAAGACCATAATTTGCGAGAGTTTCAAGCATTGGCTTTACTCTATCGAGAGGCAACCCTGCTCCATAGGAAATCCTAGTGACTAAGGCACCCTCCGGTCGATGCTTGAGAACTTCAAGTATGTCAGCGTAAATGTCGACGCGAGAGCGCTTCTTCAACTGCTGCGCCAGACAGTGACACCCTGCGTAGCCCTACTAAGCTTTCCGAAGAGAAATAAGCCGTACAAACTTGAGTCTTACTATAACCTCGGAGTCTAATGCCCAAATGTTTCGAGTGAGAGTGCTACGTTTGAATTAAGATCACCTTCAGTGTAGAATGGGAAAACTATCGGCAACCGAACGCCTGCACGTCTATATGCATCGATCCTCACGGAGCATTCTTCTGGTGAGCCGACTAGGGTCAGTTCCTTGGCCATCCCCTCAGAAACTTGGGCGATTGCAGTCTCTATTCCCAGCATCATTCTCCCTTTGGAGATCTCATCCAAGGTCGCCACGGTTGACGCTATCAGAGTGGCAGACCGTGAGAAGATGTTTATCACACCAGTCGCAAGCCCGATGCGCTCAGTAGAGACAGCCAGAGCCCCCAAGTAGGAGACAGCATCCTTTCCAGGAGTCAAGCTACTTTCTACAATCCAGACCGACTCGAATCTCCGTCTTTCCGCCTCCCTCACAGCAGTCAAGGCATCAGTGATAGGCATGTTCGGCCGGAGACCGAAACCGATTCTATCCGCGAAGAAAACCTCCTAGACGAAGGGTCTCCGGGCGCTATTTCCATTCCATAGTAGCGACATCCCTAGCGATTCTTGTTGCGGGAATCAGAATCGCGGTGCTGGTCTTCGCGCACAACTTGACGAGTCTAGCGAATCCCCTTACGCCTTAACACTATCTTTGCTTTCTTGGAGCCCTGAATGAGGTCCAAAAGCTGCTTCTCGCTTGGGTCTGAAGCGACTAGTTTGCCTTTCTCAACAACATACATCTTGACCTTCCGCTTCTTAGCTGACATTCAGTTCACCTCCGAATCCAAGAATCTCGACCAGACACCTGCCCCGAAACTGTACTTAAGAGTACTTGGAAGAAGTAGTAGCAGGAGAGAATGCTCCTCAAGTCCATCCCAACCCAAACTCATGAATATTCCAGACTCCAGACTCCGAGGAAGCTGTTCGCGAGTTCAAAACCCGTTACCATATCCCATATGCGCTAACGGATTCCTCTCGCCCCACAGATGTCATCCGAGAGGGTGCATTGTTGCTTGGGCACGAAGACGATAGCCGTCATTGAATTAGTGTGGAAGATCATGAAAAAGGAACACGCCAAGAGCATGAATGAGGTCGTGGCAAATTGTTGGAAAAGGTCGCTGGGATCTCATCCTCAAGGTATGGTCTGCACGGGAGATCGAAGATTCGGTTTACTCAGGAAGAACACGAGGAGATTACAAAGGACGTTCATTGGAGAGACAAACTGACTTTCACTGAAGATCTAAAATTCACAATTGGTAAGACAGGAGTGGTCCCGCTTGATGCCGGGATCCGATAATGCCGAGCCGCCTCGAGCATCTCCCCTTTTGCCTGACCTGAGATTCAAGATCAATAATGCAAAGAAGGTCAGTAATGAAAAGAGAAACCACACGCCTTTGTAGGTC
>Ga0209314_10000622_pt1 | contig 15766 bp, 8 predicted proteins | sample I19B2metaG_FD_184146 | JGI IMG/M metagenome (GOLD analysis project Ga0209314, IMG submission 184146) | Lake sediment bacterial and archeal communities from Gulf of Boni, Indonesia to study Microbial Dark Matter (Phase II) - ​I19B2 metaG... | ecosystem: Environmental > Aquatic > Freshwater > Lake...
TCTGCATGCAACAGGGTTCTTCTGCATTATTATTTCATCAGTATCTCTTGCATTACCGTCCGTAACTATCCCGACAACTCCATTCAGCTGTGCCTCATAGGAATTATTTGATCCCCAGTAACCGCATTCACGGGCTCCTCCTGTTGATGTTACCACTACGCAACCCGGTTTGGTTTTTAGCGATGCATGCATACCCCCTGAATTGCTCCAGATTGCATGCTGCATCAGGGCATCCTTTTTCTCAATAACCGGCATGCGCCTGTTTGTGGGGATAACACGCATTGTCATTGCAGGGCCCCAGAAACGCATACCGAACCACAGAGGACGTATTGCCGGATCCAGAAGTGTCAGGTCGGCACGTCCGACTGCATCCAGTCCGTCGGTCACATCAGTAACTCTGAGATATTTACTGAACCTTGCTGCAATTGCATAAGGATCCTTTCCCTGAACCTGTTGTGTGGTAATTGGTTCAATTGAATTCGAATCTGATTCATTGGCATTTAACTTACCAGAAAGTCCTAATCCTGCAGCTGTTACAGCTGACATTTTAATGAATTCCCTTCTGGATGTTCCCTGAATTTTGTCATTACTTTCATTATGTGCTGACTGAGGATCGATGTTTAATTTGAAGTTCTTTTCCATTGCCTGAGGTTTTAAATTAGTTATTGCAAAATATTTTTATGTGAATTAATTAACAACACTGACACACAATAGCCGGTTCTGATCCCTAAGCAGGAGTTTGCCATCAGAAAGCGCCATTGGCCCCCAGTTCATGCCATCTCCAAGCAATTCAGCTGAAGCCAGAGGTTTAAATCCTGATGGATCCGGCTGGATAAGATACAGGGTTTTGCGTCCATCAGTTGCCAGTATCAGCCCGTCGGCAAGGATCATACTGCCTTTGTCGAACAGAGGTGAGCGCATCGTTTTCCACATCACCTTGCCATTCATGTCCATACATGCCAGGCCGTCACGTTTACTATTGGTCGAGAACTGTGCATAAAAATAGCCGTTATACAGTACAGGAGGTTTGGTATGATCACCAAAATCATTGTGATTGAATATTTCCTTTACACTATATTTACCGTCATCCATTTTCTCCACTTTTATCATCGCTGCACCATGTTCATATCCACCAACCACAATAATTCTTCCCTCACCGGCATCAAGAACCGGTGCTACCTGAATCATATTCTGCCAGTTCTTGAATTCCCAGATTATTTCTCCTGTTTGAGGTTTTAACCCGATTATTTTTCCAATAGAAACCGGTGCTTCCTTGTGCATGTAGGTATTAGTTGATGAGAATGCAATTACGATATGATCCTCACCGGCAATCTTTACGACAGAAGGGCTGGCATAAGTTTCATTTCCGATTGGTTCGGTTTTCCATATAATCTTCCCTGTCAGTTTATTAAAAGCCACCAGTCCGGCATTAGGGTTCTGGGAATAAGAAACAATCAGCAGATCGCCATAAATAAAAGGACATTGTGTTACTGCCCATACAGGTATTTTTGTTCCTCCGAAATCTTTCATTATATTCTTGTTCCATATCGGTTTATGAGTGTTTATATCCAAGCAGTAAAGGTCTCCGTACGGGCCACAGGAATAGACCCTGTTGCCATCTACTGCAGGAACACTTCTGGAACCCGGGTATGAAACTGATCCCGGTGCATTATAACTGTAGCTCCATAATTCATTTCCATTTTTAAAGTCAAAACACCGTATGATATCACCGGTTTTATCATCCCTGTCAAGCAGGTATACCTTACTGTCTTTTATAACAGGACCCCCAAAGCCTGGTCCAATGTTGGTTGTCCAGAGTATTTCAGGTCCTGAGGCTGGCCATGATCTTAAAATGCCTTTCTGGGGTGATGTGCTATTCCTTTCAGGTCCCAGGTAATGGGGCCAGTCCTGTGCGAATATTTCAGAAATGAATACGAACAGGAACAGTAAGTTAAATATGAGTGTAATTTTTTTCATACTTTTTGTTTTATTTAAATGTAATCATAAAGTTAGTAATGATTCATTTAAAAATCATAAATATAAAATTCAAACAGTAAGCTTATGGAGAATTTATTAAATAACGATTCTTTCAATTGTAAATCAATATCATGACTAAATATTTGATGTAAGTTAATAATGGATATTAATTATTAAACTGTAAAAAATATTCTGTACGAGTCAGAGAGTGTTATTGATTGCTTTCTGAGAATTTAAGAAAGTGTGAGTGTGAGTGCGGGAACGAGGAAAACAGAAGCGAGTGTGCTCGCTCTCACACTAGCTCTGTTTTCAGTACCCCGAACGGATAAAAGTTGCAACTGGTCAGCTTATTGTACTGTATATCTCTTTCTGAATTCCTCTGCAGCCTTTTTTCTCCTGGCTAATTCTTCAGGACTCATTTTCCCAAGAAACCATTGATGCATATCACTATTAAGTATCTCAGTGAGAGTTTTTTCCACTTCAACAGCCTCATTGTATTTATTATGTCTCTTATAGTAATCAATCAATTCTCTGACATCCGGGACAAATTCTGTATAGAACCTGTCTGCAACCTCAAAGTTACCATGCCACTGTGTATAATCCGGACCCATCATTGATGCTCCCATCCTGGCACGTCTGCCTTCATGATGCCAGAGAAAGTAATAGGTCCATTCAATTTTTTCATCAAAATCTATTTGTGTCAGCATTCCGGATGATTTTAACTGGTTCATGATCCGGAGTGTTGGTTTACCGAATTTCTCATTGTACAGTTCAACCAGATTGTCGTACTGCAAGTAGAATGATTCAACATATTTTTTTGCATGGCACTGAAGACAAACATTCTGCATATTTGCCCGTCTTGATTCCCATGTAAGGAAATTCTCAGGTACTTCCTGGCCCTGTTTCTTATACTTTGACATTAAAGCCTGATCGATTTTTTCAGAGACCTGTGGTCTCAGGGTCCAGCTTATCCTGTTTCCAACCTCATGTGTTACAGGCTGGTCAGGTGTTGCACTCATATGGCATGTAGCACAAGTGGGTGCCGCAATATAGTCTACGCCGACGACCCATGGCTGGGCTTTAAGATTCATTTTCTCCCTGTGCGCGTGAAAATTGACCCCATGTTTTGACTCTTCATATATTTCAAGCTGTGGGTGGTCAGGTCCCATGTGGCATTTCCCGCAGTTTTCAGGTTGTCTTACCTGTTCCACAGAGAAATGATGCCTGTTATGGCAGGCAGAACAAGATCCTTTTGAACCATCGAGGTTTACCCTTCCAATACCTGTGTTAGGCCAGGTTTTAGGATCAAGTCGAAGAATACCATTATCTGTAAACCTTTTACTCCCCTTTTCATCAAGAAGGAGTTCCACTTTTGATCCGTGGCATTGCCAGCATCCGCTTGCGGCGGCGGGATTAGCCCCGTCCTTAAAACCTGTATGTCCTTCCACAACCTCGGCAAGAATGTTGTCGAGAGAACCCATAATCATGCCTGCATCGGCATGATGGCTTCCGGTGAATTCCTTTACCTCTCTGGCATGGCACTTTCCGCAATCATTAGGTGTGACTATAGTTGCGATAAAATAGCCTTCATGTTTATAGGCATCAATATCTGTTTCTGAAGCTCCATGGCATTCCAGGCAGCCAACTCCAACTTCAGCATGTTTGCTCATTTTCCACTGTTCAGTGATAACAACTCCCGCGCCTTTCGCCCCATGGCATTTAATACAATGTGCAGTTCCCTTATCAACAATAGGAGATGGTCTGTATCCAGGCATTTGTCTTTCCGTCTCTTTCCATAATGCAATGATAATCACACCAAGAAAAAAGACACTTAGAATACCTATGATTGTTCTTTTTGTTTCAAGTGAAGTAGCCATCGTTAGTATTTTTATAAGTTTATTGTCTTTCTAATGTCCGAAGACTTCCCACAACAGGAATACATTGATTGTTATTAATCCGCCTGCACCTATCCAAAAGCCTATCTCTTTGCCTGGGAAGTATTTTTCGAAGAGTCTGTCGAGGAAAGGCCATGAAAACAACATCAGGATGAAGAAAATAGGCCCCAGTATGCCAACTTCAAGATTTGTTATTTTCAGCCATCTGAAAACCGGGTAAAAGTACCACTCCGGTTTTATATGAAGAGGAGTGACGTTTGGATTGGCCTTCTCCCCCAACGAAACAGGAAAAAGCAGGGCGAGAGTAATAAGAATTGCCATTACAATTGTGACAATGATCAATTCTGTATAGAAATGGTCAGGGAAAAAGGGGAATGTCTTTTTAGGTTCATTAACGTCTCTTTTAAATTCCAGTGTGCTGACACCGAGAGTTCTTATCAGATATATGTGTAATGAAATAGCAAGGATAGCAATGAATGGAAGAATAACAACATGAAACAGGAAGAATCTGGTTAGTGTATTCTGTCCGATTTCTGTACCTCCTTTCATAAAATCTGAAATCCAGTTGCCAATAAAAGGAGTTGCTGCAGCTATTCCGGTACCAACTTTCATGGCCCAGTAAGACATCTGTTCATATACCAGTGAGTATCCTGTAAATCCGAAGATCAGGGTTATAAGAAACAGGATAACCCCAAAGATCCAGTTAAATTCTCTTGGAGAGCGGAAAGTTTGGGTGAAAAAAACCCTTATCATATGCAGAAGAAGAGTAGCTATCATTAAATTTGAAGCCCATCGGTGAATGCTCCTGATCAGCCATCCGAATTTTGCAGTAAAGGTTATATATTTAACGCTTTCATATGCCTTGTCCGGATCAGGAACATAATAGAAAATAAGCAGGATGCCAGTAAATGCCTGTATAAGGAATAATATCAGAGGAGTACCTCCCAGTGCCCACCACCATCTTTTTAAATGATTTGGTATAGGTTCAGAAGATATGCTGACCAAGGCTTCCTCGTTAATCGGGAAGGAGGTCTGCAGCCAGTTTTTAAATCCCATTGTCAGATGGTTTATCCATAAAGTAAATGAATACATTATCTCCTTCCAGTTCAACACGATATGAGTCAAGTGATCTGGGAGGAGGGCCTGAGACAACCTTCCCATTAGTATCAAAAATCCCCTGATGACAAGGACAAAAGAATTGCTTTTTATCTGCCTGCCAATGAACTGAACACCCTAGATGGGTGCAGGTTGTGGATATAGCTTTTACTTCTCTATCGGATGTTCTGACAAGCATTAGATCTTTTCCACGAAGATCCTGAAACTGTTGGGTGGCATTAAGTTTCAACTCATCAAGATGAATGGTGAAAATTCTTCTCTCAACCTCTCTCTTATATGGTGTAATGAAGCGGATACCCATCCCTAGAAATCCGACAAGGGCAGTTCCAAATGGTACGAAAATAGCAACTGAATTCAGGAATTTTCTTCTTTCCATAAATAAATAAAAAGAGTTTACAAGGGACCAGCTCTCAAGGATTCAAAACTCCTGTGTTAAATTAAAATATAAAGCGGACATTTCAAATCGTTACTTCTTATTTATACTGATTATAAATAATTATTGGTTGTTATCGGATCCTGTAAAACAAACTGATCAGCATATTTCTTCAGGACACTAAAGCAATCAGACTGTATTTTTGTACTCATTTTCTCGTCCCCCGAGCCACCTTGTTCGATATAGACAAAAGGAAGGACAGAAATGACATTATGATGCGGATGCAGGGTAGAAGTCGAATCACTCACGGTAACATGTTTTGTTTCACCTCCATCCGTTGACTTTACGATTTTAAGAACACAGACAAAATTGATATCAGGCATAATGAACTTGAAATCCTGAAAATATGGGATTTTGAAAATATCAGCCGAAATGGATGAGCACTAAATCTTATATTTTTTAAATAACTCAAGGCGAACCGGGCATGTGCAAATTACTCTCTCCTCAAGGTAATGTTTATACGCACAATTTCTGCCACTTAAGCAATGCACAAACATCACATTTTCATTCATCGTAGAAGTAACTTTGCACAAGTCTTCCTGTTTATAAAGGCAATCAAAACTCTTTTTACATAAATCTGCTGATTGCCTGATTTCATCCGTTACAATCAATTTCATGCTTCTTTTTCTATTTTGAGATAGATTAGGTAAAAGGTTTAACACTTGATGTAAAATACTACCAGCAAGTTTTTCCCTGACTACAATGTGCTGCGGAACCAGTTCTGGAATAGGAAAATGTTCCTCCACTGCTTGGAGTAGCATTCACCATTGTTCCACCATTGACAAAGCTCAACGGCTTAAAAGAGGTCTGGCCGTCAACATGGAGTGCAGTTCCATATGTTCCCTGGTTCATTGTGGTTGTGCTATTGCCATTATTTGCATTGTGACACCAGAAACAGTTTACTGCAGCCCAACCGTTCCCGGATAACTCTTGCGAATTCGATGTATGAGCGCCCCTTTGATGAGATCCTGTTGCGGGTGGGAGAGGATCAGCCAGCCCGGGAGTTGTAATCGTATATGGAGAATTCATATTGCCTGAACCGGAATGGCAGGATGAACAGGCTGTTATAGAGCCGGTATACCAGTTTGGAGCAGTACCATAGGTTGGCGTCTGAGAACCAGTGGTTCCGCTCCAGGTGTACGTTCCGTCTGTTCCCCTGTAAGCTGACCGTCCATTACTGTGGCAGTAAACATTTGTGCAAGTCTTGGCTGTGTTGTTGTAGGTCGGTGTAGCGGCATCAAGCCCATTTCTTTTAGCCAATCCATTCGGATCAAAGGTAACCTCACCCAGTCCGCCGCTGGGATGAGTGGGTTCATTCACTCCTCCAGAGCCCTGCCCGAAATGACAAGTGCTGCAGGCATAACCGTAGCGGGTCACATGGGTGGAATGGGCATCGGTTGTATATATTCCGGTGGTCGGAGTGTTGATAGCATTATGACAATCTGTGCAATTGGGCGTTGCAAAATTACTGCTGTGTGAATGACAGGTAGTGCAGTTTTGTCCCGGAATTCCGGCCCCCTGGCTTGAATGATTCTGATCGCTACCACCTCCGTTATTTCTAAAATGATCAGTTGAGGTATGACAAACCTCACAGATACCATCGTAAGTAGTATTACCATCAGCAAACGAGTTTGTGCCAGTTCTTACTGTAAAATTCACAGTTTTAGTTCCACTGTTTGGAGTTGCAATGGTATTTCGGATCATGAAAATATTGCTCTTGTTTGTGTTATGGGTTTGATGGCATTTCAAACAATTCATTCCGTTGTGAGAACTATAATTGTGGCAACTGGTGCACATGGCTGCATCTACCGTTGCCCTGAGCAGATTTCCATCTGTCGTTGTTGCGTAATGGGTCTGATGACAGCTTGAACATTCTATTTTACCTCCCGGTGCAGTGAGTGGTGCGGTCGGTGAGGTTTTATAGTTGCTGTTCGCTGTAGGATAAGTAAGACCTACCGGGTGGCTGCCTTTGTTGGTTGCTGTATTATCAGTATACCGGCCAACATTACGCGGGGTATGACATTCTTTACAAAGCGCATCACCTGTATTGGCAATCCTGAGGTAACTTGGGTTTGTATTGGAGTTATGCTGATTATGACAGGTTGAACAGACTATTTTCCCATTATCTAATCTGGCTGACATTTCTGTATTCGTTGGAGAAACAGTTTCCCTGGTTGCATTTACAGCGTTTACATCCCACGAATGTGAAGTTCCGCTGGTTCCGGGGATCGCTTTCATAGCATTACTCAGAGGTTTCCCGGATGCAGGCGCACCAGTTTGATGACAACTGATACAAAGATTTGCATTGCCGGCAACCGTTGTAAGAGTTGTCCCGGTAGCGCTGTGAAAAATATGGCAACTATTACAGCCATAGGTGGCATGGTCTGTCGGAACAACTGACTGAACTGCCAAATTGCTGGCGGCACTGGTGCCGCAAGTGTTGGAAGCAGTCACTGAAATATTACCGTTTTGACCTGCTGCTCCTGTTGTTACTGTAATGCTGCTTGTACCCTGGCCTGCCGAAATAGTCCAGCCTGCCGGAACTGCCCAGTTATAAGTTGTTGCGTAAGTAACCGGACTTATACTATAAACATTCCCTGGTGTATTCTGAGCTACCAGAATCATACCAGATATTGCTCCGGGAGTTGCAGGAGTTGCTATAACCCTGATGGTAATGGTGTAAGCAATGCTGCTTAAGCCGGTAGATGTATTCTTTACTCGCAGCGACCCGGTATAATTTCCAGCCGCAACAGCAGCTGGCACAACCAATGATATTGGGCTGGCCGGAAGTGTTGCATCCGTAACGTCAACAAATCCGGCAGTATTTGCTGTCGAATTATAGTCTATACTATAATTATCCGGATTTTCGGTGGTGGCACTATAGGGTAACAATGCAGTGGTTGTTCCCCTGCATATCGTTTGTATTGTACCCAAAGTTATTGTTGGGGCAGTGGCAGTAACCGTAACATTTTTCATGGTTATCGGACTGGTCCCGCAAGAATTGGAAGCACTTACTGTAATGTACCCGTTTTGTCCGAGCGAACCTGCTGTAACACTTATCGATGTTGTCCCCTGGCCTGAATTTAATGTCCATCCCATAGGGACTGACCATTCATAAGAAGTGGCATTGGTAACAGGGGCAATACTATAAGTTATTCCGGTAGAATTTGGTGAAGCAGTAGAAGGCCCTGTAATGGCTCCAGGAGCAGATGGTGCTGGTGGATTTATTGTAACCTGAACTGCATTCGACGCAAGTATCTGTGTGGCGTCAGTTTGCCCGCATCCATTGTCAGTTGCATACCCCACACAAAAATAATACCGGGTACCTGAAGTGCTGTTTTGTGGTGTATATGTTGAATTTGTTTCTCCGGTAAGCTTTGTTGCACCAGCTATGGTATTACTGTTGCTGTTGTTGTAATACCATTGATATAATATTGTTGGTGTACCGCTGCCTCCACTTAGAGTCACTGTAGCTGCCAGTGCATTTGTTGTTCCTCCCTGGCAAATGGTTTGAGTTGCTGTTGGTGCAATGGATGTGGATTGCGGGCAATTACCCGAATATACTGTGACAGCCAATGTTGAAGCCGAACTGGTACCACAACTGTTTGATGCCGTTACACTGACGTTACCGTTTTGTCCTGCCGATCCGGAGGTTACCGTGATAGAATTTGTTCCCTGACCCGAATTGATGGTCCAGCCGGGTGGAACTGTCCAGTTATATGATGTTGCATAGGTAACAGCGCTTATGGAATAAACCAGTCCTGCAATATTCTGATTTACCGTTGTTTGCCCGCTTATGGTTCCTGGTGTAACCGGTGCCGGAGGATTAACCGTGATGGTTTTGGAATATAACGAACTTATACAACCTGTTGTACTGTTTCGTACAGAAACTGTGTAATTATAGGTGCCCGGATTCGCATTGGCTGGTACCACAAGAACTATCGGGCTTGCAGGAAGAGCTGCGTTGGTTACATCCACAAATCCCTGTCCCTGTGCTGTGGCATCATAATCAACACTGTACTGGTTGGGACTTTCAGTTGTAGCTGAATAGGTAAGATTTGCTGCTATGTTTCCTTTACAAACTGTCGGGTCTGTTCCTAAAGTTATAGTTGGACTGGGGTTGATAGTTACGGTCGCACTCCCCTGTGTTCCCCAGCATCCGGCATTTGCTGCCCTGAAATAATAAGTACCTGATGATGTTACTGCCTGGCTGGTGGAAGGTGTTGCAGTGGATGTTCCATTGGATGTGGTTCCCTGGTAATAAATAGTTCCACCGGTGCCTCCACTTGCAGTAAGTGTGGCGTTATTGCAAAATGTGCCGCCTCCGGAAACGGTTACAGCAGTTGGAGTTGCTTTAAGGGTCTGAGTTCCGCTTGCATTTGTAGGACCACCTGCTTTTGTTAATGTTGTTGTCATATCACCGGCATTTGACCCATTTACGGTTATCGTGCGGTCATTTACTGCCGTAGAAACATCCATTGTTACCCAGAAATAATTAGTAGTTCCTGCGGGAATATTAGCTGTAAAGGCAGGAAATGTTTGAGTGCCTGCAGTTGTTACAGGAGTTTTCGTTGATAACAAAGTTGCAGTGGATAAATCGTTTGTCGAGTTATACCAGATTTTAAAATTTGAAATATCCGATACAGCATAAGTTCCCGTGGTTACAATCTGAAAATTGGTTAGTGTGCCGGAACCCGTTACATTGTTCGCCGAAATGTTCACTGCATGAATCGGAACTTTTAAGCTTGAAGCACAAATATCGGCAGCAGTTACAGCTGTTGTTGGATTTGAAATGGTAAGAGTTGTTGGGGTTGTTATTTTTGAAGCCATGACAAAAAACCCAAGGCTAGCTCCGGTATTATCTGAATTATTTATTGAATTTCCACTAACGGTTCCGTTTAAATTTGTATATGTACCTGTCTGTGAACTGCTTCTGGCGATGGCATTTAAAGTGCTTAAAGCAGATTCTCTTGTTAGCGATACTGATGCACCGCTCAATGTTCCGCCTGTTGCAGATGCCGACCAATACTCAGTATTACTTAATGCACTTAAAGTTGCATCAACTGTTCCACCAGCGTTTGCATTAAATGCCTCCACTTTTATTTCCGGTGCAGAGCCGGTAATACTTGTTAATCCAAAAGGATAATATGTACCCCCTTTACCTACAGGAAAGCTGTATGTGGTTCCGGTTGCCAATGCCCATACCAATGGACCGTTTATATAACGGTTTGTAGTTGCTCCCGTTATTGCAGTTGCAGAAGTATTGCTGATTGTCAATTCACTGCCGGAGGAAGTCGAAAAAATTCCTGATGTAAGTGTTACCGTATTGGAAATAGTGCGGGGGAAAGTAGCCGGAAATGAAACACCCGAAGCATTGTTGATGATTAAGTTTTTTGGTCCATTTGTAGCAGGAAATTCTATGGCAGTTGCTGTTTGAGAGGCGCTTCCTTTGTACTCCAAAGTGCCGGATGCACCATATGTTGGGGCATTTGTGGTGGCAACAGCGGTTCCCTGAATTGACATGGTGCCGTTTATTGTGGTTCCCGTTGAAATTGCTTTATTGCCACTGTTAGATAGAGTAAGGTTTGAATATGTTGTTCCCAATATCGTTTGGGCAGTTCCGCTATAATTAATGAGGGCTGATGTTCCTGTAAATGTGTAAGTAATATTTGCCCCAAAAGGTGAACTATTGGTAACATTCAAGGTTGAATTTTGAGCTCCGGTTGCATTAGTTAAAGTTACGACATTACTCGTATTAGGTTTTGTGCCACTAAAAGTTCCGCTTACTGCTAAACTGCCTCCTTCAAGATTAAACGATGGATTATTATATCTTCCTCCACCTGCATTTGTAAAATAACTGTTAAGGGTCACATTACCTGTTACATTAAAACTTGTTAAAGTTGAAATTAATGTTGAAGTATTTAGTGCAACGCCAGGTGTAACTGTCGTTCCAACTGTTATGCCAGTACAACCAGTTAATGTACCACCTCCTGATAAAGTATAACTTACATCAGAACTAGCTTGGCTCGTAACGGTTATCGTACTGGTCAGTGTTAATGTAATTCCGCTATTGATAGCAAGGGTCCCTGAGGTTGATGTTCCACTCCCAAAAGTAATGCTTGCACATGCTGCATTTGCTGTAACAGTAACCGTAAAACCTCTTTCAATATATACAACATCTCCTGCAACCGGAACCGAAGCACCTGATGCACCTCCGGAAGTTGCCGACCATGTTGAAGTAGCATTCCAGTTTCCGGTAGCCACAGAATACCGGTTTGCAGCAAGAGAATTTGTACCGTGTAATAAGGATAACAATACTATCAATAAGTAAGTATTGGAAAACTTATGATTTTTTTTCTTACTTCCAAATGATTTTGGCACCATAAAAATAATTTTATCGATCAGTTTCCGATATATTAATGTGGAGCAACAACAATAGTCTGGGTTTTTGTTATTCCACCACAATTCAACAGAAGGTAATATACCCCATTCACATAAGTTTTCATATCAATCTGATATACCGTCTTTCCTTGTATATTGATATCCGATGAAAATTTCTTTGACAGAATTTTCTGGCCAGCCATATTTACGATTTCTATCCTGATATCACCCGGGTTCAATCCTTTAACTTCAATATTTATAATTCCGCTGGTCGGGTTTGGATATATATTGAAATTCAATTCTCCTGCACGGGTATCCATGATTTCCTTATCAAAGCCCGTTATCGTTCCTGAAGTGTCGCTTTCTGTCAGAGTAATTAGTTTAATTACGGTATTCGATCCGCAATAATTGCTATGTGCAATCAAAGTGACATTATACTCGCCGTAAGCCGTATAATTATGTACAGGATTTATTTCGGTACTGAACAGATTATCGTCAAGATTCCACTGATAACTACCTGCGTTAACCGATTTATTGATGAAAGTAACCTGAAGGTTACTATTGGTATAGCTAAAGTCGGCAAAAGGAACAGGGTATTCTGTAATGGTGACAGGCTGCGGCAATACCAAAGCATTACAACCAGCATCTTTCAGAATTGTTAGTTCCAGAGTTCCGGGTTTATCAACCATCAACTGAAAACTGTCCGACAGACTTGCCATGGTAACAGGTTGAATTCCATTAAAAGAATAGGTAAAAGTCCAGGGCGCAGTACCACTAAAATTCATCGACACAGGTGCCTGTTGCCCTGTACAAAGAGGGAAATTACTTTGTGTAAAAGTAACGTTGGGAAGATTTTTCTGAATGATGTTTATTTCAGTAACTGGCTGATTCCATGTACATAAACCATCCGTAAAGTTCACAACCTTATAAGTTCCAGGTTCAGTTACCTGCAAAGAATAGGGATTCTGGTATGTATTAACTTTTATTGGAATACCTCCGTTTATTGTATAGTCAAAAGCCCAGGGTGCCGATCCGGTAAAATGAACCGGAACATCAGCCACAGATCCCTGGCAGAAATTCATTTCGGCTTGTTCAAACCCAATTGTTGGTTTTGGTAATATGATTATATCAGGATAACCAGATGTTTTGTTGCTGGTACAATAATCATCGCTTACCTGAATAATTTCGTAGCTCCCAGATGCAGGTGGCTCAAGCAAGAAAAGACTTTCAGAAGTCTTTACCTCAACAGGATGCCCTTCATCTACAGTGTATGTAAAAGACCATGGAGCAGAACCGGTAAGCGCAACAGGCAGATAAACCTTTTCGTTTTCACAAAAACTCACCCTGCTTTTACCTGAAATGAAAGTGGCAACAGGTTTCGGGTTAACAGTAACATAAGCGCTGCCATTAAAAATACTGCCCTGACAATCACGTCCGGAAAGTGCAGTTATTTCATACAGACCCTGATCACCGACTTCAAGCATAAAAGGATTATTGGATGTTTCAATGGTTTTTGCATTTTGTCCGTCTCGTGTATAAGTAAAAGTCCAGGGAGCATCTCCTGTAAAATGAACGGGCAGAATAACCGTGCTGCCTTCACAAATGAACTGATTTCCACAATTTAAAGTGGCAGTAGGTTCAGGATGGGTGCTTACCCTTGCAATTCCTGAGAAACAGGAACTCGTTTTTGTTGCATCTGAAATGCCTGCAATCCTGTATTCTCCTGGTTCTGTAACCCTAAGATTATAAACACTGTTCTCAATATTATTGATAGTAACCGGTGGGCTGTTGTTTAATGTGTAGCTAAAATTCCAGGGTGCAGTTCCAGTAAGTTTAATGGTGATATCAACAGGTGTTCCCTGGCAAACAGCTATATCGGGAGTCATGATTGAAGCTGAAGGCAACGAATCATTTATAGCAAAAAGTTCTAAAGTCCCTTTATTATAGCATGAAACAATAATCCTGTCGTTGCTGTCAAAAGCAATATCCATAGGCAGGTTTAACTGCCCTGCCTCATTTCCATATGTTCCGAACCTGGTGATGAATATTCCGTTCTGGTTAAAAACATTAATGTAACCCTGAAAAGGTTCGCAAACATAAATTTTTCCGCACCGGCCAATACCCATACCCTGTACGCGGTAAAACTTACCACTGGTATTGCCAAAACTGCCAAATGAGCCCAACAGGTTACCCTGGCGATCGAACATATAAACGGTTACCAGAGGCCCTTTCCCCAACATGCCGCTTCCCTGCACATCTGCTCCGATACCTCCGTGTTCGGCAACAAGAATACGGTTATTATAAACATCGTATTCAAGTCCGGTCGGAAATATCAGTTTTCCATCGCCGATGGTCTGGATTAAGTTTCCTGAAACATCTATGACAAGTACCTTTTTAAGCTCATTATCGGCAACATACATAACATTATCAGGGCTGAAAGCAATTGAAGAGGGATAAACAGTGCCTCTGTAAAATATCTCCGAAACCCCTTCAGCACTCAGTTTGTAAATATATCCGGTAGCTTCATCACCAAAAAACAATTCACCCTCAGGATTAACAGCTAAAGAAACCGGTGAGAAACCGTGAGACATATTACCAACAAAATGGCCTTCTGCATCATATTTCAGGATACTTTTCTGATTAACATCCGAAACATATATATTATCCTGCCTGTCAACTGCAATACGCATCGGGGTCTGGAGATTCCCGCTAATTGCTGAGATATGATTAAAATTGGCAGGATACGTTTGTGAAAACAAACGGGTATTTATTATAACGAACATTACTGTTAAAATGCAAAATACCCTTAAAACGCTCATAAAAATTATTTTTGCTAAAATAGAAATATAAATAATCTATTCTGTATTAAAATTTTAATATAGAATTAATCTATTTTCTGCTTTCACTTTAATTTGTAAAATTGTTACTTCATTTATTCACCAATGCACCAGCCGTTTATCTGTATTGAATTACAATTATTCATTAAATTTCACTTTCCGTATTAAATTCTTGTCTGAATGGAAAAATTAAGTACTTTTGGTCGCAGCATAAGCCTGTTAAAATAAAATTAAAAAAAATGAAGAACCTTATATTTATTGTATTATTCATGTTTTCAGTTATTTACGGAAACTGTCAGAATAATAGCAATTTTAATGCCAATCATCCGAATGTTCATAAAATTGTTGTGAAAGAAGTGTTGCAAACAACTTCATATACCTATCTGCTGGGTGAAGAAAACGGGAAAAAACAGTGGATTGCTATTCCAAAAATGGATGCCAAAGTTGGAGAAACTTACTATTATCAGGGTGGAACGGATATGGGTAAATTTAACAGCAAAGAATTAAACCGTACATTTGAATCGGTTGTATTTCTCAACGGGGTTGTTAGCCCAGGCGATATGCAAGGGGGGAAAACAACCCTGTTACAGTCGAACCAGAAATCAGATATGTCAGAAAAAAAGATTGATGAAAAAATATCGCCTGTTGCAGGTGGGATTACAATAGAGAGCCTGATTGCCAATAAGGAAAAATACAACGGAAAAATCGTTAAAATAAGAGGAAAAGTAACAAAATACAATTCAAAAATCCTTGGTAAGAACTGGCTTCATTTGCAGGATGGTTCTGGTAGTTCGGATAATTTCGACCTTACTGCCACAACGAACCAGGAAGTTAATTTGGGTGATATTATTACCATTGAAGGAATAATAACCTTAAACAAAGACTTTGGAGCCGGATACAAGTATGACATCATTTTGGAGAATGGTAAGATTATCAAGTAGTTCTCTAAAAATTAAATAAGTCTTTTTAATGAAATAAGCATACAATTTCAGAATGAATCATTGTTTCAGTTTCAAATACTTATTGGCAGGGACATTGATTTTTTCAGTAATTCATTTTTCTGCTGCACAGGTTCATAATAAACAGGAAACCAATAATTATTCTATTCAATGGAAAGGGCAATATCC
>Ga0209314_10000623_pt1 | contig 15758 bp, 25 predicted proteins | sample I19B2metaG_FD_184146 | JGI IMG/M metagenome (GOLD analysis project Ga0209314, IMG submission 184146) | Lake sediment bacterial and archeal communities from Gulf of Boni, Indonesia to study Microbial Dark Matter (Phase II) - ​I19B2 metaG... | ecosystem: Environmental > Aquatic > Freshwater >...
GCATTCCCTTAATCGGTTGGATTCTTTCATTTATAATCGCTCCTGTCTTCGGCGTTTTCAGTGCACGATCAGCGTCCTTAACGTATTCAGAAGGAGCTGCTCCAGAAGCAGAAAAGCCAGAAGTCGAGAGTCCAGAAAAACCCGAGGCACTCGAGGCGCCTAAAGAAGCTATGGAAATGAAGTTTTGCGTGTACTGTGGAGCAGAAATGACGGCTGAAGCGATCTTTTGCCCAAAGTGCGGCAAAAAACAATAGCCCATCAAACCGCGTAAACTAACATACCTTCTAATAGATAAAGGAGCTTACGCCATAGAGGTGAGGAAGAGGAAAAAAGGATAGATATAGGAAGAACGGAATTGTATTGCGAACTTTATGGTAGCTGTAAGAAAATATGCCGACGAAAAATGGAGCTCTTAGGGCGGAGGTGAGCATCATAGGTAAAGCCTGTATGGTAGTCGTGGGCACCAGACCCGAAAAGGGCTTGTAACCCTCGGGAAATCATTAAGATGGCGCCCGTTATAAGAGCCTTAAAGGAGAACTCGGTTCCTTACGTTTTCGTTAATTGCGGTCAACACTACGACTACAACATGTCCCAGCAATTCATCGAGGAACTGGGGCTTCCCAAGCCGGACTTCGGCTTTAAGGTGAGGGCCTACTCGCCGGGGCTTCAAACAGGCAGGATCATGGCCCTCATCGAGAGAGTCGTTAAGAGAGTTGAGCCAAGGCTGGTGCTGGTGGAGGGGGACACCAACGGGGTTCTAGCCTCTGCCCTCGCCGCGGTAAAGCTCAGCGTTCCAGTGGGCCACGTGGAAGCCGGTCTCAGAAGCTTCGACTTACGCATGCCAGAGGAGCACAACCGACGCTTAGTGGACCACGTCTCCACCTACCTGTTTGCCCCCACCGCAAACGCGAGAAAAAACTTGGAAAGAGAGGGCGTGTGGGGCAAAATCTACGTGACGGGAAACACCGTCATCGACGCCGTGATACAGCACCTTCCGATGGCCGAAAGAAAGTCTAGCCTCCTGCAAAGGCTACAGTTCGAGAGGTTCGCGCTAGTGACCGCTCATCGCGCTGAGAACGTCGACGACCCAGCCGTGCTCAAAAGCCTTGTTGAGGCTTTCATTGAGGCTCCCCTACCCATGGTGTATCCTCTTCATCCCAGAACACGAAAACGCCTGCGCCAACAAGGATTGTGGAAGAAACTTTCTTCCTCAGAAAACGTTCAAATCATTCCTCCTTTAGGCTACTTCGACTTTTTAGTCCTCATGAAAAAATGTGAGATGATGCTCACGGACTCTGGGGGACTGCAGGAGGAGGCTACGGCACCCCCCATAAGAAAGCCCGTCCTAGTGATTCGACTTTCCACCGAGAGGCCTGAAGCCGTGGAAGCGGGCTTTGCAAGAGTGGTGGGAGTCGAAAAAGAGAAAATCCTAGAGGCGATGGATCAAACCTTAAAGGAAAAGGGGGAGCTTCCTTCGCTTTCACCCTATGGGGACGGTTCGGCTGGAAAAGGAATCGTTAAAATCATAATTGAAGAAGCCTTTTAAAGCTCGGCGACTCTGTGCGACATCAGTAACGAACCGACCTATTCCATCTTAAGGGTGCTTTGCACTCTTTGATAAAAAAGCATATAAACTACCTTTCTTCTGTTGATTTGCACAGTTGGAGTGCTGAACAGTGCCGAAATGGGGATACTCGGTAACGGGCTTAGACCCTGACAAAACCGTGAAATCCAGTGGCCGTGAGCTTAGGGTATCCCATAAAGCAGCTAGGGAAGTGTGCAAGGCGGTAAAGGGGATGAACCTCGACGAAGCCAAGGATTTTCTCCAGCAGGTCATCTTAAAGAAGAAGCCGGTTCCCTTCCGTCGATTCAAGAAAAAGGCGGGACACCGGCGTGGACTGCAAAAGGCCTACGCGGGCAGGTACCCGGTGAAGGCTGCTCGAAAAGTTTTAGAGGTGCTGGAGGGAGCCGAGGCAAACGCCGAATACAGAGGGCTAGACATGGAAAGGCTTCGAATCATCCACGCGTCAGCCTACCCAGGAATGAAAATCAAGAGGTCCATCCCACGGGCCTTTGGGAGGTCATCACCCCGCTTTGAAACCCTCTGTCATATAGAGCTGGTTCTAGAGCAAAGGGAGAAAGCGTAATGTCAGTGGTTAAACATTTTGTAAGCGAATCTCTAAAAAAGGCAGAAATCAACGAATTTTTGCAGAACGAATTTGAGAAGGCTGGATATGGCGGAGTGGATATAACGAAAACCCCCTTGGGCACTCACATAGTGGTCTATGCTATGCGTCCCGGCCTAGTTATTGGACGAGGCGGGGAGACAATAAAAGAACTCGCAAGGACGCTGGAAGAAAAGTTCCAGGTTTCTAACCCACAAATATCCGTGGCTGAAATCGAGGTTCCAGAACTCAACGCGCACGTGGTAGCGTCTCGCGTGGCTTCAGCTTTAACGCGAGGAGTGCACTTTCGAAGAGCTGGCTTCTGGGCCTTGAACCAAGTCATGGAGGCCGGAGCATTAGGAGCCGAGATCATCATAAGCGGAAAGCTGCGAACAGATCGGGCTCGATATGAAAAGTTTCGCTCGGGGTATTTACCCAAAAGCGGAGACCCCGCCACAAAGTACCTGAGGAAAGCTACGTCGCACGTACAATTAAAACAGGGCATTTACGGAATCAAGGTTCAAATAATGCCCCCAGAAGCGAAGTTTCCTGACCAAGTTGAGATAATCGAAGAGGCCCCGCTAGAAGAAACAAAGGCGGTAGAGACGGTAGAGACGGTAGAGGCTGTGGAAACCGAGGAGGCCGAAGAGTAGCATGCCGATCTTAAGGAAAAAGGATATTCGAGCGATGTCTTCCGAAGACCGTAAGAAAAAGCTAACAGAGCTACAAACCGAACTCGTAAGATTGAAAACGATGGTTGAGGCAGGCGGGGCAATTGAGAATCCGGCTCGTATACGAGAACTCCGTAAAACCATCGCCCGCGTTCTCACCATTGAACATGAAAAAAGGCTTGGGAAGGTTGGGAAGGAATGAAAATTTCCCTCACCGTACTGCAACACGAGCTTATCGGGCTGAACGCCAGAGTCGTAAAAAGCTCGCACCCCAACTATGTAGGCATCGCGGGCAAGGTGATCGATGAGACTCGCAACACCCTGGCAATCCGACATGAGAACAAGAGAAAAATCGTCACTAAGAGGGTGGTTGTCTTTCATTTCACCATGCCGGACGGTACAGTTATAGAGATCGACGGGAAAGCCATTGTCGGGCGGCCTGAAGATCGAATTAAGAAGAAAATTAGGAGGCGGTGGTAAGTGGCAGCTCTTACTTTGAAGAAGCCCAAAAAGGCTTGCAACGATCAGAACTGCCCCTTCCATGGAACCCTCTCCATTCGAGGACGCTTGCTGGATGGCGTTGTCATGAGCGCTAAGATGGACAAAACCGTCGTCGTGCGACGTGACTATCTAAACTATGTGCCAAAGTTCAAACGCTACGAGCGGAGACGCAGCCAAATCTCCGCCCACAACCCTCCTTGCATTAACGCTAAGGAGAAGGACCAAGTGAAGATAGCGGAATGCCGTCCCATAAGCAAAACGGTTTCCTTCGTAGTGGTTGAAAAACTGGGGGAAGAATGAGATGGCGGCGAGAGCCAAAGCGCGTGTCTGGATAGCCAAGGGGATGATTAGTCAAAGACCTAAAATTTCAAGAGGATTGCCAGCCAACGCCGTAATCAAATGCGCTGACAACAGTGGGGCCAAGCAACTAAGGTTAATTCAAGTGATAGGGTATAAGGGGCGATTGAGGCGTATCCCATCAGCGGCTGTTGGAGACATGGCAGTTGTTTCGGTGAGGAAGGGGACACCCGACATGAGAAAGAAAATTTTTCGAGCAGTCATCATTCGACAGAAAAGACCGTATCGAAGGAAGGAAGGAACATGGGTTCAATTTGAGGACAACGCAGCCGTTGTCATGACGCCGGAAGGCGAAATGAAGGGGACGCAGATCAGGGGCCCAGTGGCGAGGGAGGCGGCTGAACGGTGGCCTAGGATAGCGAGCGCCTCCAGCATCATCGTGTGAGAGTGAAAAACAGTGAAAACAACCAAACCCGGAAAACAGCGAAAAAGACTGCATCAAGCCCCTCACCACCAGCGATACAAAGGATTCGCTGCAACCCTTTCACCCGAATTAAAGTCATCCCACAACACGAACTCGGTTCCGGTGAGGGTTGGCGACACTGTCCGGGTTATGAGGGGCGATCACAAGGGATTCGAGGGAAAGGTCACTCGAGTTGATCGAAAAAAGTATAGAGTTTTTATTGAGGGCATAACTCGAGAGAAGGTAGATGGATCCACCACGCTGGTTCCAATTCACCCATCCAAGTTGACGATCACCCGTCTCAACCTTGACGATAAGTGGCGTAAGAAAGCGTTGAAGCGAAAGGAGACCGCTAAGGAGGCTGAACTCCCTGAAAAAGAAACCGTGGAAGAAGCGGAGCCGAAGCCTCTAACAGAGAGCATAAAACCGACTTGAGGTGGAGGAGCGTAGATTGGGGAAGAAGGGTGGAAGGAAACATTTAAAGCGAAAACCGGCGCCAAGATTCTGGCCCATCCATCGAAAGGAATTCATTTGGACAGTGAAACCTAAGCCGGGCCCCCACCCCGTTTCAAGTTGCGTACCCCTCGCGCTTATTATCCGCGACGTATTAGGCTTTGCAAAAACGCGAAAAGAGGCCAAGGCCATAATTTCACAAGGAAAAATTAGAGTAGATGGAAAAGTCCAACGGGAAGGAAGGTTTCCAGTAGGTTTGATGGATGTTGTCTCCATCCCTGATGCGGAAAAGATTTATCGAATCTTGCCCTCCCAAAAGGGTTTGTTCCTTCATCCCATCGGAAAGGATGAGGCAGGATTCAAGCTTTGTCGGATTGAAAACAAATCCGTGATCAAAGGCGGGCATGTGCAGCTTAACCTTCACGATGGAAGAAACATACTCATTCGAGTAAAGGATCCTGTAAAGCCTGAGGAAGACCTGTATCAAACACTGGAAACCTTGAAGATGAGCATCCCCGATCAGGAGGTTGTTGGACATTTTAGGTTGACCGAAGGTGCACCTGCCATAATTGTTGATGGCAAGAACATAGGCAAGTGGGGCAAGATCGTTACTATAGAACAAAGACCTGGCCAAAATCGTAGAAGCTCGCTGGTCACTATCGAAGACAAGAAGGGAAACCGCTTCCAAACGACCCTCGATTATATGTTTGTTCTTGGCGACACCGAACCCTCCATATCCCTGCCGGAGGCTGGATGATTTGTCTGAAGAGGAAATCCGTAGGAAGTGGAGTGAAAATGCAATGCTTGAGCCAAGAATCGAAAAGGTAACGGTGAACATCTCGGTTGGAAAATCTGGAGAGCCTCTTGAGAAGGCGGCAAGGGTTCTTGAAAAATTGACGGGGCAGAGGCCTTGTAAGCGAAAAGCCAAAAAAACCATACGGGACTTTGGCATCAGAAGGGGTGAGCCCATCTCCTGCCTCGTAACCCTTCGAGGGGAGAAAGCACAGAACTTCCTTAAGAGGGCTCTTCAAGCAGTTGACAATAAGCTTTCAGCGAGTTGCTTCGATCGTTATGGCAACCTCTCTTTTGGAATTAGGGAACACATAGAGATTCCCGGCACCAAATATGAGCCGGGACTCGGCATATACGGCATGGATGTCTCCGTTACCCTTGGTAGGCCCGGGTACAGGGTTAAACGACGGCGTCATGCTAAGTCCAAGATCGGGTCAAGTCACTTGATAACGCTCCATGAAGCAACCATGTTTATTAAAGACGAGTTTGGAGTTGAAATCGCGTAGGGCCGGTGAGCTACTTGGGTAAGCAGAAGCCTAAAAAGGAGAGAAAGTATGGTAAGGGTAGTCGACCCTGTAGAAGATGCGGCTCCTACGGTCCAGTTATCCGCCGATATGGGTTATATGTATGCCGTCAATGCTTTAGGGAGATCGCCAAAGATCTAGGCTTCAAAAAATACGAGTAGGGGGATTAAAAGCTTGACTATGATGGACACGTTAGCAAATGGATTAACCATCATCGTGAATAACGAGATTCGAAACAAGCGTGAATGCGTGATTAGCCCAGCCTCTAAACTTCTGGGAAGAGTTTTGAGGGTGATGCAGCTAAACGGATACATTGGGGAATTTGAGTTCGTGGATGACGGCCGCTCAGGAAAATTCAAGGTGCAACTTCTCGGTAGGGTGAACAGGTGTGGCGCCGTAAAGCCCCGCTTTCACGTGAAAGCCCACGAGTTTGAAGCTTGGGAGAAACGATTTCTCCCCTCTAGAGACGTGGGTGTTCTAGTGGTTTCCACCCCCAAAGGGGTCGTATCTCACCGGGAGGCTAAAGAAAGAAAAACTGGAGGGCGACTCCTCGCATTTGTCTATTAGGAGAGCTAAACATGCGCGCGGTGGAGACAGTTAAATCCGTTGAAATTCCGGAGGACGTGGAGGTCGGGATAAGGAGAAGAGTTGTCACCGTGAGGGGCAAGGGGGGTGAATTAACTCGAGACTTCTCTCACGCTCCCGTATCCATCCAGTTAGAGGGAAACTTGGTAAAGATTCAGGCGAAGTGGCCTCGAAAAAGAGAGGCAGCCCTCGTGGGAACAGTTTGTTCCCATGTCCGAAACATGATAGCAGGAGTAACCGGTGGGTTCACCTACAAGCTAAAGATCGTGTTCTCCCACTTCCCCATATCCGTCAAGGTACAGGGGAAAACTGTGGCGATAGAAAACTTCACCGGAGAACGAAGCCCCCGCACAGCCAAGATCATGGGCGATGCCAAGGTTTTGGTAAAGGATGAAGACGTTATTGTGCAGGGAATCAGCATCGAAGATGTCAGCCAAACCGCTGCAAACATTGAAAGGGCAACCAAGGTGAAGAGAAAGGACCCTCGAGTATTTCTCGACGGCATCTACGTTTACGAGCGGCATAAGGGGATGGAAGCGTGAGAAGCGAGGAAAGGCCTGAAGCACCTGAAAAAGAGCAGGCATTAAAGGTGCGAGAACGTGTTAAAAGCAAGAAGCCTAAGTTCAGGCGACAGGAAAGCTGGCGTTACAAGAGATTAAAAGAGGGCTGGAGGAGACCTTGCGGCATAGACAGTAAGATGCGAAAGAAGGTTAAGGGCTGGCCCAAGTCCGCACAGGTTGGTTATCGTGGTCCCAAGGAGGCGAGGGGACTTCACCCTTCCGGATACTTGGAAGTCTTAGTTCAGAACGTGGACGACCTTGACCAAATCGACCCCAAAACCCAAGCCGCCAGAATCGCCCATAGAGTTGGAGCGCGAAAACGAGTGGAGATCTCTGCTCGAGCCAAGGAGAGAGGAATCTACATTCTAAATCCAAAAGAGGTTGAGGAGCTCAAGGAAGAAGTGGAAGAAGAGGAAAAAGAGGAGGAGGCCAAAAAAGCATAAACAGGAGCGAAGAGAGTTGAGTCTCAAAAGCCAACGCCGCTTAGCGGCCGAGATTCTCAAGGTGGGTCAAGACCGAGTTTGGATCGACCCAGACCGAACTGACGAAGTCGAAGCGGCGATCACTCGAGAGGGAATTCGGAGGCTAATTCACGAGGGAACTATTCAAGCTGTCCCAAAGAAGGGGGTAAGCCGCGCTCGCGCGCGTGTTCTACAAGAAAAGAAAAGGAAGGGGTTAAGGAAGGGACCGGGAAGAAAAAGCGGGTCGGATCGAGCAAGTGTTTCAAAAAAGGAGGCGTGGATGAAAAAAATTCGGACACTGCGGAAGAGACTACGCGAATTGAAGACTGAACGGGAGATCACAGAAAGCGTTTATCGTCGCCTCTATGGCATGGCGGGCGGCGGCGTTTTCGAGTCCACCGCCGACCTGGAGCGTTACATTGAGACGCGGGGCTTGTGGAGGAGGCGGTGATGGCGAAGGGACCCAGCTATCGCGTTCCTTTCCGCAGAAGAAGGGAGGGAAAGAGTAACTACCGGTCAAGAAGAGCCCTTATTTTGTCTAGGCTGCCCCGCTTGGTGGCTCGAGGAACCCTAAGGCACATGATCATCCAAGTAGTTGAAGCCAAGGCGACGGGTGATGAGGTTCTTGTTTCTGCTCACTCTCGTGAATTAATGAAAGCCTTTGGTTGGCAAGGTGATTGTGGAAACGTCTCAGCGGCTTATCTAACTGGTCTCTTGTGCGGTTATAGAGCGGTTGCCCGCGGCTTGGAAAGAGCGGTTTTAGACATGGGCTTGCAGTCGCCTTCCCGAGGTGCGCGAGTTTTTGCTGCGTTGAAGGGGGTTCTAGACGCGGGCGTTGAGGTTCCACATAGCGGGGTTGTGCTGCCGGATGAAAAGAGAATACGCGGGGAACATGTTGTTGATTATGCGAATCGGTTGTCCTCTAACCCAGACGCCTATCAGCAGAGGTTTTCCAAGTATCTGTCAAGGGGACTGCGCCCTGAACAACTCTCCGAACACTTTTCTTTGACAAAAGAAAAGATCGTTTCATCATTTGAGGGGAAGAAAGTATGACTTCTAAGGAGGAAAGGGTGAAGGAAAAGATCGAAGGTTGGACGCCTCGCACTAAACTCGGGAAGATGATTATGGAGGGTCACATTTCCTCCATGGAAGAGGTTTTTATGGAAGGATTGAAAATACGTGAGCCCGAAATTGTGGATGTTCTTCTTCCAGCCTTAGAGGAGGAGGTTATCAACATAAGTTTGGTGCAAAAGCAAACCGACGCGGGAGAGAAGTCTCGATTCAAGGCCATAGTGGCCGTTGGTAACCGCGACGGCTACGCGGGACTAGGCTCAGGTAAGGCTAGACAGGTGCGCACCGCCATTGAGAAGGCGGCCATGGACGCGCGCCTTAATGTCACTATTGTCCGTCGGGGTTGTGGAAGCTGGGAGTGTGGGTGTGGGAAGCCTCACTCTTTCCCCTTCCGGGTTCGGGGCAAGTGTGGAGGAGTGGGGATCGTGCTCATCCCAGGTCCCCGAGGCCTGGGAATCGTTGCCAGCGAATCGGCCAAGATCATCCTTGGGCTCGCCGGGATCAAGGATTGCTGGACGAGAAGTTATGGTTCCACTAGAACAATTCCCTCCTTTGCCTACGCCATCTTTGATGCTCTTAAAAAAACGTACAGGCTTGTTACGCCTGCTGACTGGGTGGGGTAAGATGGAGGAGAGGAGAAGGTGCTTGGCGGTTGTTCGGGTTCGGGGGGTCAGCGACGTTTTTCGAGAAATCAACGAAACGCTGAAGATGCTTTACCTAAATCGCAACTGCCATGCCACCCTGATTGACGACCGACCCTCCTACCTCGGCATGCTACGCAAAGCTCAAAACCTCGTAACCTGGGGTGAGGTTTCCAAAGAAAACATAGGGTTGCTCCTAAAAAAGAGGGGTAGACTCATCGGCAACAACAGATTAACCGACCAATACGCCCAAGAAGTCGGTTATAAATCGTTAGACGACCTAGCAGAGGCCATACACAAACTGGAGGTAGAGTTTAGTCATCTCCCCAAAATAAAGCCTCTGTTCCGACTTCACCCACCAAAGAAGGGGTACAAGGGGAAGGTGAAAAAGAGCTACGCCTCCGGAGGCGTAGCAGGATACAGGGGAGAGGCCATCAACGAACTCATAAAACGCATGATCTAGCTATACCTTTTATAGTCACCATGTCAGGACAATCCTTGTTAGGGAGGGAGCTTGTTGAGCGAGGACTGGTGGAAGAGAAGGAGGAGAAAGCGCCCATATCCGTGGTTCGATGTCTTTGAGGAGTTTGACAGGATCGAGGAGATGATGGAGAAGATGATGCGCGAAGCCTTTGAGACACCCTCCAGGGGAGCGAGGACTCTTAGGCCCTATGTTTACGGTTTCTCCATGTCCATGGGACCTGATGGAAAGCCTGTGATTCGCGAGTTTGGGAATGTCCAAGCCAGCCGTTCTGGGCGTAAGATTCGTGAGGAGAGGGAGCCCCTCGTGGATGCTGTGGAGGAGGAGAGGGACGTGGTCGTTGTGGCTGAGCTCCCTGGCGTAGAGAAGGACGACATCAACCTTCACACCACCGAAGAACACCTGACTATCTCTGTAGACACGCCTCAACGAAAATACCACAAAGAGCTGGCGCTTCCAGTAAGGGTAGACCCCAAGTCCGCAAGGGCTTCCTATAAAAACGGAGTCCTTGAGGTGCGCCTGAGAAAACTTGACGAAAAAAGGTTTACAGGTGAAAAAGTCTTCTTAGAGTAGCTTAAATAATTCCCTCCCACCATAGTTATGAGAAGGATGCGTTGAACCGCTCGAAAACGTATCAACATGAGGAGAGCCTATGCCACACAAACTTCGAAAAACCCGAAAGAAACGAGGCTCCAGAACCCACGGTTACGGCCAGATAGGGCAGCATCGATGCCGCGGAGCAAAGGGTAGACGGAAGTCGGGCTATAACAAGCACGGATGGACCTACGTGGTAAAGTATGAGCCCGACTATTTTGGAAAGAGGGGATTCACCTCTCCGCGAAGCCTAGGCCAAAGGGCTAACATTCTCAATGTCGGAGAACTTGAGGACCTAGCCAACAAACTAGCCATGGAACAAAAGTTAGAGGAGAAGGAGAGGAAAACCTTCCTAGACCTCGACAAGCTAGGATACGACAAACTCTTAGCCAAGGGCCGCGTAACCAAGCCCCTCCTCGTGAAGATAGCGTCCCACTCAAAGGCTGCAACTAAAAAGGTAGAGGAAGCGGGCGGAAGAATCCTAGAGAAGACCGACTAGTTCATAAGCCAAAAATTAATTACCACCCGATGGTAATTTGCCTAATGAATGTAGGGTGAAGCAAGCCATGGCAGGCAGATTCTTGACGATGTTTAAGCCGCTTGCTAGGTTTATGCCTGAGGTTACCCCTCCTGAGCGTCGGGTGGGGTTTAACGAAAAGCTGTTCTGGACCGCCATGGCCCTAGCTTTGTACTTGATCATGTGTGAAGTGCCGCTTTACGGAGTCGGATTGGGCGGAGGATGGGAACTTACGTACCTTCGCGTGATCTTCGCCTCGCATCGAGGCTCTTTGATGGAGTTGGGAATCGGCCCCATCGTGACGGCGGGTCTCATCCTACAGCTTCTCGCTGGGTCTGGGATGATAGGTTGCGACTTTTCTGACCCTGAGGATCGAAGCCTCTTTTCCTCTGCCAGCAAAGTCTTTTCCATCATCATGATCGGGGTTCAAGCCTCCGCGTACCTCATCGGGGGGGTTTACGGCCCTCTGGACCTGAGAGAATCCATCATCATCTTCATCGAGCTTCTAGCCGCTGGACTGGTGCTGATGCTTTTGGACGAAATGCTACAAAAGGGTTGGGGGATCGGAAGCGGAATCAGCCTCTTCATCATGGCGGGGGTGGCTCAAAACGTCTTGTGGGACAGCCTAGACCCGTTTCCCGGAGTGTCCCCTGATGGAAAAAGCCACGGAGCCTTAGTGGCGCTCTTTCAAACGATTTTGAATAGAGAGCCTCTGCACAACGCGTGGATCAGGGAAGGAAATCTCCCTGCCATGTTGGGTTTTCTTACTACGATAATTGTCTTCCTTGTGGTAATCTATGTGGAGGGGGTTAGGGTGGAGCTACCCATCTCCTACGCTCAATATCGAGGATATCGCGCGCGATACCCCATCAAGCTCTTGTATGTGTCCAACCTACCCGTGATCTTCGCCTCTGCTCTCTTCGCAAACATATATTTTGTATCTCAGCTCCTTTGGAGCTACCTCGGCCGTCCTTCTCCAGGCACCAACTTTTGGCTTGATCTTGTTGGTCAATTCCAGAGCGGGGAGCAGGGTCCCCAACCCGTAGGCGGTCTCGTTTACTATGTGCTTTCGCCTAGAAATCTCTCAGACGTTGTAAACAATCCTCTTCGGGCGCTTGCATATGCAGGTATCATGGCTTCATTTTGTGTCGTCTTTTCCCTCACGTGGCTGGAGGTGGGCGGTTTGGGACCGAGAACCGTTGCGCAACAACTCGTTGACGCCGGGATGCAGATTCCCGGATTTCGAAGGTCCGACAAAGCAATCGAGTTGCTTCTGAAACGCTACATCCCCACGGTCACGATCCTTGGAGGCTTTATTGTAGGGTTGATTGCTGCAGTTGCAGACTTTTTCGGAGTTTTTGGGTCAGGGATGGGCGTCTTGCTGTCGGTGGGCATCCTGTATCAGTATTACGAACTTTTAATGCGGGAACGCGTTGCGGAAATGTATCCCGCCATACGCCGTCTCTTGGGGGAGTGAGCCTTGGGTAGGGTTGTGGTCGTCACAGGGATTCCCGGAACCGGCAAAACCACTGTTTGCAAGGAGCTTCTCAAGCTCGCCCAGCAGTCCGGGAGAAGGGTTACGGTGATAAATTACGGGTCCATCATGGTTGAGTTGACTCAAGAGCGGGGTAGATCCCTCCATAGGGACGAGTTGAGAAAGTCGAAGATGTCTTTTCAGCGTGACCTTCAAGCAGAGGCAGCCAAGACCATATCCCAACGTGTGGCAGAGGCTAAGGGAGATGTCATCGTTGACACCCACATGTCCATAAAGACCGTGGATGGGTACTGGGCGGGCCTGCCCTTTCACGTCCTGCAGCTCCTAAACCCTAACGCCTTTGTTCTCGTTGAGGCAGAACCCCACGAAGTCCTTTTTCGCAGACTGAAAGACGTAACCCGGAGGCGAGACGAGGTTTTGGAAAGTGAAATAGCGGAAGAGCTTCTCTTTTCAAGGCTGATAGCGGCTGCCTGCTCGGTTTTGACTGGTGCATCGGTGAAAATCGTTAAAAACCCGAACGGAAAAAAGGTGGAAGCAGCAAAGGAGATCCTGAAACTGTTGGAGTAGTGGTCACATGCTCCCGGACTGGTTAGCAACGATTCCCGCCTCAACCATCTTTATCCTATGTCTCTCCATATTCATGGTATTCCTCACAACCCTCATCAACCGTCGCCTTATCAGCAGGGAACAACTTGAACAACTTAGAGCTTGGCAACGCGAGATCAGCGCATGGACCTCTGACTTCAATAAGGCGAGACGAACTGGCGACAAGAAGCTCCTTAGAAAGGTTCAAAAACAGGAAAAACGAATCAAACAGCTCCAAATGAAGGTGGCTTCGCAGCAGTTCCGGGGGATGAAAACCTTCCCCCTCTTTATGCTTCTCTTTATCCTTATTTGGCTACCCTTAACTGGCAAACTACTCTACTGGCAGTTATTCGACGCTCCCTTCACTGGCGCAGAGACCGTTGCCTACCTCCCCTGGTTTGGCGAACCGATGCCTTTGAACCTTTTCTCGTGGTATGTAGTCTGTTCCTTTGCCGCTGGAATCCTCATTTCACGCGTGTTTGGCTTGGGAATGGAGGCGACTGAGTAGATGCCTCAGCCCTCTCTACGAACGAGAAGCAGAAAACGCCGCCCCCTTCGACTTCCTGGAGGTCGCACGGAAACCCATTATAAGCGGGAAAAAACCGGTGTCTCACGCTGTGCCCAATGTGGCCGAGCCCTCTCAGGGGTTCCACACTTGACAGTGTCCAAGCTCCATAAGCTTCCTGCAAGCCAGCGGAGGCTGGAGCGCATGTACGGCGGCCAACTTTGCCACAACTGCCTCCGAGACCTACTGAAGAAGGCGGCAAGGGGCATCTAGCATGGTTTCGAAGAGGCGAAAACAGAAAATTGTAATATGCGTAGCTGGCATGACTGGGTGCGGAAAGAGCACGATAGCGAAAAGGCTGGCGAAGAAATACGGGCTAAGATATCTTTCTGGCGGAGGAGCGCTGAAGGCCTTAGCCATCGCATCGGGGTACAAACCTGGCGGAAGGGGATGGTGGGAAACCGAAGAAGGAACGAGATTTCTTGAACAAAGAATGACAGACCCCCAGTTTGACAAGAGGGTTGACGAAGGGCTAATTAAAGAGGCAAAGCGGGGAAACATTGTCCTCGATAGCTGGACGATACCTTGGTTGCTAAAGGAGGGCTTTAAGGTGTGGTTGGAGGCCTCACCCGAGGTGAGGGCGAGGCGAATCGCTGAGAGGGACGACATAAGCCTCGAAAAGGCTTTTGACGCTCTAAAGGAGAAGGACGAAAAAACTAAGGCAATCTACAAAAACCTCTACGGGTTCGACCTTGGGGAGGACCTCTCCCCCTTTAACGTGGTCCTTGACACTAACGAGTTGGGCGTGGAAGAGGTCTTCCAAACACTCTGCCTGGTCATTGAACGCCTCCTCCTTAAGCCTTAATATCGATGAGGTTATAGATACGAGTCAAAGAATCCTTACAGATTCTCTCTTACCCCCTGCACGCAGGGTGGGGTGGTGTCGTTTTCCCCTTTATGCAAGCTATAAACCTATACGCGAGTTTACTCTATACTAAAATATTCGATTAAATGTCCTTCGGAAAAATAGGTTGCGTTAGCGCGTGTATATGTTAGATTCATTTATGATTAAATGGGATGGTTGATGCGGCGTTCAGAAGTATACTCAGCCAGCGTTATAGTTTTATCCATCACCTCCCTAATCGAGAATATAGCCGGCGCCCTACCCGCGTCCTACTTCCCGTATTACGCAACCTCCCTAGGGGCTGAAATTTGGTTTATAGGAGTCTTCATGGCTGCCTTCATGGTTACAAGCGCATTTCTCTCTTCCCCTCTTGGGAGCCTCTCCGACCGAATTGGAAGAAAGAAACTGATTCAGGCTGGACTACTAGCAGATGTCTTCCTGGGCACATTAACAGGCTTGGTTCCGAATTGGCAGATACTTCTCATCCTAAGAGCCCTAAACGGAGTAGCTACAGCAGCAGTTCGCCCAGCAGCAGAAGCCTCCTTAGTAGACCAAGTTCCAATAAGGCGAAGAGGTGAAGCCCTAGGTTTCTTTCTAACCCTAACCAATGTGGGATGGTTCATGGGACCCATCTTCGGTGGGACTATCCAGTTCCTTTCAGAGACCAGTTTGGGATTAACTTTGGAAACCAGCTACAGAATCCCATACTTTGTGGATTCCCTATTGTCCGTAATCGCCATAGGCTTGGTGGCGTGGAAGGTCAAGGAGACAAGAGGCGAGAGATCCGACTTAAAAAGAACGGAGACCGCAGAAGAAGACGACGTTAAGCTTACCGGATGGATTCTGCGTTCTATAAGAGTCTTGTACGTTACAACCCTGACTGACGGCTTCGCGGTGGGCTTCATTGCTCCAGTCGGCGTTCTCTTCCTAGCCGAGATCTTCGGAGCCGTCGCCTTCCAGATCGGAGCGATTTTGTCCATATCGGGATTCGTAGGGATACTATGTAACCTTTTCGCGGGAAAACTAGCAGACAAATGGGGAAGGAAGCCGGTAATAGCCATCGGAAGCCTATCATCCCGACTCGGGTCAATGGCATTGCCCTTCTCCTCCGACCTTTGGCAAGCAACCGGGGTTATGGCGCTCAGATCCCTAGGGATAAACGTAAGCATGCCCGCGGGAAGAGCATTAAGAGCAGACCTCGTCCCCGCAAAGATAAGGGGAAAACTATTCGGAAGGTTCACCGCATTCTTCGACATGGGCATGATCGCAGGAGTACTCCTTGGACCATGGCTCTTCGACACCTTCCGACTTCAAGAGGTTAGCATCAAATCGCTCAACCTAACGATTAAAGGAGTAGGAACACCCTTCTTCCTAAGCGGAATAATGGGACTCACCGCTCTAACAATCCTACTCATCTTCGTAAAAGAACCACCGAGAAGAACTAAAGCAGAGAAAACAACACCCATATAAACAAAGAAACACACTAAAACATA
>Ga0209314_10000625_pt1 | contig 15749 bp, 18 predicted proteins | sample I19B2metaG_FD_184146 | JGI IMG/M metagenome (GOLD analysis project Ga0209314, IMG submission 184146) | Lake sediment bacterial and archeal communities from Gulf of Boni, Indonesia to study Microbial Dark Matter (Phase II) - ​I19B2 metaG... | ecosystem: Environmental > Aquatic > Freshwater >...
CTGCATGGGGGGGGCATCATTGCCTTATACATGAAAAAAGCCCCGGATTTCTCCGGGGCTCGCTGAATCAGGCTTCCGCCACGTACTTCCTCTCGCGGATCCTGGCTGCCTTGCCGCGCAGTTTGCGCAGGTAGTAGAGCTTCGCCCGGCGCACATGGCCGCGGGTCACCACGTCGATGGCATCGATCGAGGGGGAGTGGATCGGAAAACTACGCTCCACGCCGATGCCGTTGGAAATTTTGCGAACCGTGAAGGACTCGCGCAGACCACCGTTCTGGCGGGAGATCACAACGCCCTGGAAAGCCTGGATACGGCTTTTGTCACCCTCGACGATCTTGACATGCACCTTGACGGTATCACCCGGTCTGAAAGGGACTACGTTCTTCTTCATCTGTTCCATTTCAATCAAATCGATCTTGTTCATCTGCTTTCTTCCTCCTATGGTTAGCTATAGCTTGCCTCTGTCGGTTATCACCGGCCGCACAGCCTGTCCAAGTAGATGGACACAGCCGAGCGGACCGATAGATGATTGTAGTCGCCGCAGCCGACTATCGGTTCCAGCACCAGATCGGCCGAGGCAAATATCTCTTCTGTCATCCCCCACCCCGTGCCGAAGAGGAGGAGGTAGCTTTCGTCTCCACTTGCCATCGACTCGGACAGTTGAGCAGTGGTGACACATCCGGGACGCCCGGCAGCACCGGTTACCACCACCCGTGGTGGCTTGCCGTGGCGCAGTGACATCTCCTCCTTGACATCATCAAGGGTGGGGAGAACCGTCACCAGCTCCAGGGCCGCCTTCCGCTTGGGGTTGTATGTGGCACCCCAACCATGCCGCCAGTGATTAACAATCCTCGTGACCAGACCCTGCTGCTCCGCCACTGGGGTGACCAAGTAGTAACGATCGGCCCCGAAAGTGCGCGATGCCCTGGCGATATCGTGGATATCCAGGTTTGTGACCGCAGTGGTCACCACCTGCCTGTTCTTGTCGTAGACCGGGTGGTGAATGAGGGCCACACTGAATGAGCTCCCCCTCACGTTTCCCTGCCCCCCAGGATCTCCTGCAGCATCTTCTCGTCTTCCCTGCCAAGGGTTATGCTCTGCAACAGCTCGGGCCTGATACGCAGCGTTTTCAGCAGGGATTGACGACGACGCCAACGCCCTATCTCCCTATGATTGCCGGAGAGAAGCACTTCAGGCACCTGCAGACCGCGGAATTCCGGTGGTCTGGTGTAATGGGGATATTCGAGAAGCCCGTCGCTGAAGGACTCGTCCTCGGCCGACGCCTCACTCCCCAGGACCCCGGGAACCAAGCGCCCCACGGCATCCACCAGGACCATGGCGGCCAGCTCGCCGCCGGTCATGACATAGTCGCCGATGGAGAACTCCTCGGCTGCGAACAGCTCTACTACCCGCTCGTCGATCCCCTCGTAGCGGCCGCAGACGATGATCAGCTCCTTCTCGGCCGCCAGCTCCTCCACCCGTTTCTGGGTCAGTGGAACGCCGCGCGGGGAGGCGATCAGCACCCTTGCCCCGGGAGCACGGGTTTGCACCTCTTCGAGGCAGGCGCAGAGCGGTTCCACCTTCATCACCATCCCTGCCCCTCCGCCGTATGGAGCATCGTCCACAGTCCGGTGCCGGTCAGTGGCGAAGTCTCGGATGTTGTACAGCTCGACCCCGAGCTGTCCGTTGTCCACCCCCCTGCCGATGATGCTGGTGGAGAGCGGACCGGTAAACATCTCCGGAAACAGGGATAGAATATGAAATTTCATAGATCGAGCAACCCCTCCATGGGGGTCACGGTCATCACACCGGCATCCAGGTCGATGGAGTTGACTACTTCTGCCAAGGCGGGAATGAGATACTCCCGCCCGGCGGATTTTACCACGTAGACATCGTTGCTCCCGGTCTCGATGATGCTCTCCAGCTTGCCCAGAGGCTCACCGCCGGAGGTCACCACCTGCAGACCGATCAGGTCGTGCCAATAGTACTCATCATCATCGGTTTCCGGCAGCTGGTCGCGGCTGATGTACAGCTCGCAGCCGACCAGGTGCAGGACCCTGTTGATGTCCCCGTACCCCTTGAAGGAGAGGATCAGCTTCTTGCCGTGCACCGCGGCCGCAGCCAGATCGTAGCTCTGCAGCATTCCGGCGGCGTCCTTGAGCAGCAGACTCTCCACGGACAGAAATGTATCGAACTCCCCGGAGTAGGGGACCGCTCGCAACTGCCCCCTGATACCGTGGGTTGCGACGATCTTCCCCAGCAGGATCAGGTCGGCGTCCTTCATTACTCGACTATCTTCAGAATGGCCTTCTTGTTGTCCTTGGTGGACACCGCATTGAGCAGCGTGCGTACAGCCTTTGCTGTCCTGCCCTCTTTGCCAATGATCCGCCCCATGTCCTCCTTGGCGACGGTCAGCTTGATGACAGTGGTATCGTCTTCCATCTCCTCGGTTGCCCTCACCTGTGAGGGGTCATCAACAAGCGCTTTGGCAATGGTCTCTACGAGCTGTCTCATGTCGGTATCCTCTGTGTCTCTGGAATAGCCGGCGGGCCGGTTTTGAGCAGTTATCAGGCAGCCTTGTTGGTAAACTTGGCCCAGATGCCGGCATTTTTCAGGAGCTGCCTGACCGTATCGGTCGGCTGTACCCCCTTGCCGAGCCAGCAGAGCGCTTCGCCTTCGTCTACCTTGAAAGCCGCGGGATTCTGATTGGGATCATAGGTGCCCACGTTGGCAATGAAACGACCGTCCCTTCTGGCACGCTCATCGGCGATTACCACCTGGTAGAAAGGCTTCTTCTTTGCGCCTGCGCGGGCAAGTCTCATCTTTACAGCCATCTTTTCCTCCTGATATTCGTACGGTTGATCCGTGACGATATGTTCTATGGTTTATACCACGTAATAGATTCTTGTCACTTCAGAAGGGAAACATCCCTTTTCCAAGCCCCTTGAGGCCTCGCATCCCCTTCATCAGCCCCATGGGCCCCATCTTCTGCAGCTGCTGCATCACCTTCTGCGCCTCGGTGAAGCGCTTGAGGAGCTGGTTGACCTCCTGCACCGTGGTGCCACTCCCGTTGGCGATGCGCAGCCTCCTGCTGCCGTTGATGATGGTGTGGTTGGCACGCTCCTTCGGAGTCATGGAGTTGATGATCGCTTCAATCCTCTTCATCTCCTTCTCCGGAGGCTGCATCCCCTCCACCTGCTTCATCATCTTCCCCATACCGGGGATCATCCCCATGATCGACTCGAGGGAGCCGAGCTTCTTCATCTGCTGCATCTGGTTGCGGAAGTCCTCGAGATCGAACTTGTTTTTCTTCAGCTTCTCCTGCAGGCGCTTGGCCTCGCCGGCATCGAAGACCGAGTTTGCCTTCTCCACCAGAGTCAGGACATCACCCATGCCGAGGATGCGCGACACCAGACGGTCGGCGTGGAACACCTCCAGGGCATCCAGCTTCTCCCCAAGACCGACAAACTTCACCGGCTTGCCGGTAACCGCCTTGATGGAGAGGGCCGCCCCCCCCTTGGCATCGCCGTCCAGCTTGGTGAGAACCACACCGGTGACCCCCAACCTGTCATTGAAGCCGCTGGCCACATTGACAGCCTCCTGGCCGGTCATGGCATCAGCGACAAAGAGTATCTCCCGCGGCCCGACCTCGTCACGAATGCGCACCAGCTCGTTCATGAGGAAGTCGTCGATCTGATGACGACCGGCCGTATCGAGGATGACCGTATCGAAACCGTTGAGACTCGCGTAGCTGATGGCATCGCGACAGATCTGCACCGGATCCTGGTCAGCCCTGGAGTCGAACGTCTCTATGGAGAGCTGCCGCCCGACGGTTTTCAGCTGCTCGATGGCCGCAGGGCGGTAAACATCGGCCGGCACCAGAAGCGGGCGACGACGCTGGGAGCGGAGATGCCCGGCCAACTTGCCGCAGGAGGTCGTCTTGCCGGCCCCCTGCAGGCCGACCATCATGATGGCCACCGGCGGCTTTGCCGCCAGATCGAGGGAGTTGTCCTCACCGCCACCCATCATGGCTACCAGCTCATCATGAACGATCTTGATGACCTGCTGACCCGGCGAGAGGCTCTTAAGCACCTCAGTGCCGACCGCGCGTTCACGGACCTTTTCCACAAAATCCTTGACGACCTTGAAGTTGACGTCCGCCTCAAGGAGCACAAGGCGCACCTCGCGCAGGGCATCCTTGATATTCTCCTCCGTCATCACCCCCTGGCCGCGGAGCTTCTTAAATACCAGTTCGAGTTTGTCGGAAAGGTTATCAAACATCCTTGGTTCACCAAATGAATGCGTGGCCTGCCATGGCGGCCGCATCCGGATTGCGGAAAGACAAGGGGCAAATACACCCCAGTAAAGGGCTAACTATAAATGGGGCAATACTTTTTTGTCAAGACAAAAAACAGGAGCAAAAAGCGGTTGGCGTTGCCCTTTACCCCGTGCTCTGCTAGATTGAGCAGATGGCATTGATCGGCATCATATGCGCAATCTCCCAGGAGAGAAGGGCTATAACCAGCCTCTTCCCAGAAGCAGCCAGGACCAGCCTTGGAGGAGCCACTGCCTGGAGCTTTCGCGCCGGAGCAAACATGGTGACCCTGCTGGAGAGCGGCATGGGGATGGAGAACGCGGCAAGGGGAGCCGCCCACATGCTCCAAATCGCGCGCCCCGATCTTGTGCTCTCCACCGGTTTCTGCGGGGCCCTGAGACCCGGACTCCAGGTCGGCAGCCTGGTTGGCGCAGCGGAGATTTACAACCTTGCGTGCGGCGCCCTGATCTCCGCCCCCCCTCCAGACAAGGCGCTGAACGAGCTTCTCGGCCATAACCTGGCCGACAGGGGTTGCACCCCGGCATCATTCATCAGCGTCGATGTTTTCAGCGATAAAGGTACTGCCATTAACCAGATCCCTGCTAATATTGAAAAACCGGTACTCGAGATGGAGACGGCTGCGGTCTCCCGACTCTGCCGGTCTGCTGGCACCCCCATGACAGCAGTGCGTGCGGTGAGCGACCCATGGGACGATGATCCGGCCCCACTGGTGGCCGGGCTGTGCGACCGGAACTTGAACATTAGCGCTGTGAGGGTGGCGGCAACCATACTACGCTCACCCGCAGCGCTCCCCAAGCTGCTCAGGCTTGCCCGTAATGCCCGCCGAGCCGGGGCATCCCTCGGTGAGGCCATGGCAAGCTTACTGGAGAGACTCTAAATGAAAAAAAGATGCTTCCTCCTGCCCCTTCTCGCCCTGCTCCCCCTGAACGCATGCACCCTGAGCACCACTGTGGGCTCCCCCTGGGCACCCTACAGCTTCAGCGGCACGGAGTTCGTCCCCGGCGAAGGGGGGGGTGGGGCCACCTTCTGGCTGCGACAGGGATTCATCCCCCGCACCGACAGGCCCGGGGAGATGGCGCAGAACATGGGGCGACTGCCGGCGAAAGTTGGTGCCGTCGCCGGGATATGCTACCTGCAGGCTAGCGGCGGCAAGCTGGCCGACAGAAGCGGCATTGCCCCCTACGCCGACGAGCAGGTAACCATCAAGAGCCACAAGGAGGGGGTCTACGTCACCAGGACCGACGAAAACGGCCAGTTCGTCGAGACCCTCTACCCGGGGGAGTACCAACTGCTCTGCCGCGGCGTCGGGGTGACCGCAGAGGTAAAGGAAGGGCAAACTACCCTCGTCGGCATCAGGGGGGGGAAAAGGATGGTGGACTGATGAAAAAGCTTCTGACAACGGTTGGCACCGCGCTCCTCCTGGCCGCATCTACGGCATGGTGCGCCCCGCTGGACGACTACTACCTGGAGCAGTTCGGCGAGAAACCAGCCGCAGCCACTGCCATGAAGGCTGCCGCCCCCCTGCAGGCAAGGCGCTGCGGCATGCCCCTGCGCCGGGGGCTGAAAAAGGACTGGAACTCCCTGGAGAGCGGCACCCAGAAGGTGCTTGCCAAGTACCTCTACGCCCCCAACCTAAGCGGCGAGGCTATCGCCAGGTCAGGGGGGGGGCATTTCAACATCCACTATGCCACAATCGGAGCCGACGCACCGCCTTTGACCGACAACTTATCTGACGGCAGTCCGGGCAGCAACGGCATACCGGACTGGGTCGAAACTGTGGCGGACACCTTCGAGGCGGTCTATGCCCGAGAGGTGGCTGGCATGGGGTACCGCCAGCCACCGACAATCCCTTACGACGTCTACCTGCAGCAGCTGGCCAGCCTGAGTGAGTTCGGCCACACCCAATCCGACGTCCTGACCGGCCTTAGCGCCACCAGCTTCATCGTCATCGACAACGACTTCGCCGACGCCATCTACGGCCCATATGGCGGCCTGACCGGCCTGCGGATCACCGCGGCCCACGAGTTCCACCACGCCATCCAGTACGGCTACAACTACTATTTCGACATCTGGTACGCGGAGGCCACAGCCTCTTGGATTGAAGATGAAATCTACGACTCGGGGAATCAGCTGTACGACTACTTTGGACTTACATATAAAATTGGCACTACCACCTTCAAACAAGGCTATGTATTCAACACCACATTACCCCTTGACTCCGCAGTGGACCTTGCTACTGGCGGAGGATACGGCCGCTGGCCCTTCAATCGCTACCTATACGAGACACACTATCCGTTTCCGATCGTAAGGAGCATCTGGGAAGACCTGGCAACCAAGTCGCCGGTAAACGGCGCTGACATCCCCATGCTTCCGGTCATAGCAGAGGTCCTGGCCGGAAACGGCAGCAGCCTCCAATCCTCATTCCTCGGCTTCAGCAAGCGCTTCCTCCTCGGCAACTGGACGAGCCACACAAGCGAACTCAGCCTCTTCCTGCCATTGGACTTTGATACCAGCAACACCTACACGGCATCGGGGAACTTCACAACTCCGGCAATCACCCTGCCGGCCTACTCCTTCCGGTACCTGAAGCTCACCCCCTCCGGCCCGGCGGGGCAGTTGACCATCGGCTACCCCAACAAGCCGGCGGCCTACGCCCTGGTCGCCTTCGTGCAGTCGGGCAGCAATACCAGCCAGTATGCAGGTGACAGCAGCGGCACCATCGTCATCCCCTTGGTCTCCCCGGCCGATACCGTGTACCTGCTCATCTGCAACAACGTAACCGGCACGACAACCATCCCCGCCGACCAGCTTCAGGCCATCCCCTCGCCAGGGGACGCCACAAACCCCTACCCGGGGAGCACCACCCTCGTCCAGCCCCCGGCGCCGGTCTCTTCCGGGGGGGGTGGCGGAGGGGGCTGCTTCATCGCCACCGCGGCCTACGGCTCCTACCTCCACCCCAAGGTGGAGTTGCTGCGCGACTTCAGGGACCGGTTCCTCCTGACAAACACGCCGGGGAGAATGCTGGTCTCCACCTACTACCGCTACAGCCCCCCCATGGCAGGCTTCATCCGCCATCACGTTTGGGCCCGCTTCCTGGCGAGGCTGCTCCTGGCACCGCTGGTACTTGCTCTGGAGCATTTCGGGGCTGTGCTCTGCGTCGCGGGGGTGGTGACCGTCACTGCCATGCGGAGAGGGGCAATCAGCCGCAAGGAGAGGCAAGCCCCCCCCTGTATCCCCACAGCCTGAGGTGAATTCAGGCGAAAAGACAAAAAAAGCCCCGCCGGCTTGCCGGCGGGGCTTTTTCACAGGTTGCTCCGAAGGAATTAACCCTTGCGGACGTTGGCGGCCTGCAGACCTTTCGGCCCGTTAACCACGTCGAAGGTTACTGCCTCACCCTCGGCGAGGGACTTGAAGCCTTCGCTGAGGATGGCGGAGAAGTGAACGAACACGTCATCGCCGTTCTCCTGCTCGATAAAACCAAACCCCTTTGCATCGTTGAACCATTTTACCTTACCCTGTGCCATTTCCTGCCTCCTTTTAGGCTCCGGCTTTCTCTTGCCGGGTTGCGTGTCTACTGCAGCTGCCGGAGTCTTGAGGCAGGAACTTCGTCGGGCCCAACAGGATGTGCCGAGAACAGATTCCTGAGACTGCAAAAACTTCCGATACCGAACTGCGCATGTTACATTAGCACTGCGTAATTGTCCGAGTCAAGCTTTTTTGCAGCAAGCAAAAAAATTTAAAACATGTTCAACTGCCGAATAAAGGCGATTAGCAGACCATAGTGGTGGTGGTCGAAATCAATAATGATCCTGTGCAGATGCAGCGTATCCGGCTCGTCGGCCTCTTCCGGCAGGGGCGGGGTCCTCCTGATGACCGTCCCGGGGAGGAGCATCTCCGGGAATTCGACGGCCAACTCCTCCAACTGCTGGTCGCTCAGATCCTTGGTAAGCCGAATGATTAGCTTGCCGCCGACAAAGCGGTGGGAGTGGTAGTTGGTATAGAAATCCTCAACCACCTGGATCGCCTCATCCACGTCCCTCGTTATGGTGAAGATGGAAAAATCGTCGGCAGAGATGAACCCCTTACCGAGGATCTTCATCTTGATGAACTCCAGCCACCCCTCCCAGTAGCCTGTCTCGTCGTCAATGAGGATCAGCGGCTTTGGGTCGGTCTTGCCGGTCTGGATAAGGGTAAAAACCTCCATGGCCTCGTCCAGGGTGCCGAAACCACCCGGGAAAACGGCAATGGCGTCCGACTCCTTGACGAATGCCACCTTGCGATTGAAGAAGTACTTGTAAGTTATCAGCCGAGGGGTGTTGGCCATGACGATATTGGGGGACTGCTCGAAGGGGAGGAAGATGTTGACGGCGAACGAGTTCTCGCTCCCCGCCCCCTCGTTGCCTGCCTGCATGATCCCCGGGCCGCCACCGGTGATGATCATGTACCCCTTTTCCGCCAAGCGGCGGCTGAACTCCACGCAGAGTTGATAGATCGGCTCTTCGGCAGTGGTGCGGGCGGAGCCGAAGATGGTAACCTTCTTCTTGTTTCGATAGGGGGCGAACACCTTGTTGGTGTAGCGCATCTCCTTCATTGTGTTGTTGAGCATCTTCATGTCGGCCAGGTAGGAGGTCTCCTGCCCTGCCTTGAGTGCGGAGATGACCATCTCCCTCACCAGGGCCGGATGGTAGACCCCACCGACCCGGTCGAACAGCTCTTGGATCAGGCCGTCAACCGCTTCATTCTCCCTGGAAAAACTCAGTTCTATCGACATTAAAACGGGTTCCCTTCGAAATTTTGCTGGGATTATAGCATGTTGGAGAGCTGGGGTGCAAACAGTTAAGCGGCGTTGAACAATAATTAAATTGACCTACTTCACCCCTTTTGGCTAAATTACCCGGTAGATTACCATTACCGCTGAAAGGGAGTATAGCTATGGGTAAAACCACGGCAGAAAAGATATTCGCAGCACACCTGGTCGACGAACCGTTCCCAGGAACCAAGGTTCTCAGACTGGACGTGGTCATGTGCCACGAGATCACCACCCCCATCGCCATTGCCGACCTGATGGAACGTGGCAAGGACCGGGTCTTCAACCCGGGCAACATTAAGGCGGTCATCGACCACGTGACCCCGAGCAAGGACTCCAAGACAGCCACCCAGGCCAAGATCCTGCGGGACTGGGCTCACCGCCACGGGGTAAAGGACTTCTTCGACGTCGGGGCCAACGGCGTCTGCCATGCCCTCTTCCCTGAAAAGGGTTTCATCCGCCCGGGGTACACGGTCATCATGGGGGACTCCCACACCTGCACCCACGGCGCCTTCGGCGCCTTCGCCGCCGGGGTAGGCACCACCGACCTGGAGGTGGGGATTCTCAAGGGGGTCTGCGCCTTCCGTGAACCCAAGACGATTCGCATCAACGTTACCGGCAGGCTCCCCAGGGGGGTCTATGCCAAGGATGTCATCCTGCAGATCATCGGCAAACTGACCGTCAACGGCGCCACCGACAAGGTGATGGAGTTCCGCGGCAACGTCATCGACGAGATGACCATGGAATCCCGCATGACCCTTTGCAATATGGCCATAGAGGCAGGTGGCACCTCGGGAATCTGCATGCCCGACAGGGTGACAGTCGACTATCTCTGGCCGTTCATCAGCGGCGACTACGCCTCCAAGGAGGATGCGGTTGCCGACTTCAAAAAGTGGCACTCCGATGACGACGCCGCCTACGACAGCGAACTGAACATCGACGTCTCCAGCCTGGAGCCGACCGTCACCTTCGGTTACAAGCCGGACCAGGTGAAGCCGATCGGCGAAATCGCCGGCACCCCCGTCGATCAGATCTACATCGGCTCCTGCACCAACGGCCGCCTCGAAGACCTGCGCATCGCCGCCCAGATCCTCAAGGGGAGGAAGATCGCCCCGGGCGTGCGCGGCATCCTCTCCCCCGCCACCCCGGGGATCTACCAGCAGGCCCTGAAGGAGGGGCTGATTGAGATCTTCATGGAGGCCGGCTTCTGCGTCACCAACCCCACCTGCGGCGCCTGCCTCGGCATGAGCAACGGCGTCCTGGCCGAAGGGGAAGTCTGCGCCGCCACCACCAACCGCAACTTCATGGGGAGGATGGGCAAGGGGGGGATGGTCCACCTCATGTCGCCGGCCACCAGCGCTGCCACGGCGATAGAAGGGGTTATGGCAGACCCGAGAAAATACCTGTAAATATTCAGGTTGAAGGTAAAAGGCTGAAGGTTAGAATCTTCATGGCAGCAATATTGCTCCCCTTCAGCCTTCACTCTTCAGACTATCTACCTATTCGATAAAGGAGTTCACATATGAAAACATTCGGCGGCCCGGTCCTCTTTCTGGATCGCAGCGACATCAACACCGACGAGATCATCCCGGCGAAATACCTAACCGAGATCACCAAGCAGGACCTGAAGCCCTACATCCTGGAAGACCTGAAGCTTCCCGGGTTCGACCCCAAAGGGCCGAAGACCAGGGGGGCAAGGGTCATCGTCTCCCGCGCCAACTTCGGCTGCGGCTCCTCCCGCGAACACGCCCCCTGGGTGTTCGAAGTCAACGGCATCACCGCGGTCATTGCCGAGTCCTTTGCCCGCATCTTCCGTCAGAACATGTTCAACTGCGGCATGGCGGCCATCGAACTCCCCAAGGAGCAGTTGGACATCATATTTGCCAGCGCCTCCGAAGATGCGACCATAAGCATCGACATCGAGGCCCAGAAGCTTGCCCTGCAGCAGGGCGGGGCCAGCAGGGAGTTCAACTTCGACATATCCCCCTTCGACAAGGCTCTGGTCATGGCGGGGGGATGGGTCGACTACGCAGACCAGAAGTACTGATCATCAGCCTGTTACCAAAGCTTCCCCAAAGCCCGCGTCCACCGCGGGCTTTTTCTTTGCCAACAGATTGATATCCGGTCTTTTTATTTGACTATTGCCGCCGGGCATGGCAATCATTTTAATTCGCCGGCCATGCCGGACAACTCTTCCACTGCGGATGCCGTCCATGATCTTTCGCGGCCTCACATACATGCTACTTGCTGCCCTCTGTCTGTTTGCAGGAGTGGCTGAAGCGGAAACCCGGCAGCCGTCGGCCGACGAGGAGAAGATCTTTACCCTCTGGCCGCTGGTGGACTACCGGGAGAAGCCGCGGGAGAAAGCATCCCGACTCTCCCTCCTCGGCCCGCTCTTCAGCTATGAGCAGAAGGGGGATGACAGTATCTTCTCATTCAGGCCACTCTTCCACAGGGAGAGCAATGCCAGAAGCGGCAGTAGCGCCAGCACCATCCTCTACCCCCTGGCATCCTCGGAAAGCACCCCGGAAGTCAGCCGCCTGGAGATACTCCACCTGCTGCAGAGCGATGTCTTCCGCAAGGACGAACCGGCAAAGGAGGAGAGGAGGTTCATGCTCTTCCCCCTGATCATCTCCGGCGACTCCCACAAATACGGACCGTACACCTCCATCTTCCCAATCTACGGAGACATCTACGAGCGCTACTGGAAGGACGAGTACCACTACGTCCTCTTCCCCCTCTACTCCCGCACCGTTAAGAAGGGGAGCACCAACTACAACCTCCTCTACCCCTTCTTTACCTACACGACCGGAGAGAATGAAGCTGGGTTCCAGTTCTGGCCACTGTTCGGCCACAGCGCCAGGGACGGGGTCTACAGCAGCACCTTCGCCATCTGGCCGATATTCCTCCATGAAAGACGCGGCCTCGACACGGACAACCCCTCCACTAGAGTCAACGTGTTCCCCGTTTACGGCTCATTTAACTCCAATCAGATCAGCTCAACCACCTGGATATGGCCCTTCTTCGGCCACTCCGTCGACAGCAAGGAGAAGGAGGAGGAGTGGGACCTCCTCTGGCCCCTCTGGTTGACTGTCCGGGGAGAAAAACGTAATATCACAAAACTCCTCCCCCTCTACTCTGCGGAGAGCACCCCGGATTCCAGCAAGAACTGGTACCTCTGGCCACTGTACAGAACGGACAGCATCCACTCCCCCGCATATCGCCAGGAGAGGCAGCGCATACTCTACTTCCTCTTCAACGACAGGCTGGAGAGCTGGGCCGTGGATGACAAGAGCCGGCGCAGGACAACCCTCTGGCCGCTGTTCGTCTACAGGCGGGACACGGAAGACAACATGAGCATCACCATGCCGGCGCCAATCGAACCTATCCTGGACAGGGAGGGGATAGAAAGAAGCTGGGCGCCGCTGTGGCGGATATACTCCCAGGAGTGGAACGCCAAGGGGGATTCGTCCCTGTCAATCCTCTGGAATCTTTACTGGCATGAGAAGAGCGGCGAATCCCTGGCATGGGAGATCTTCCCCCTCTTCAGGTACAGTGAAAAACCTGGGCTAACGGAGCTGCAGTTCCTCAAGGGGCTGTTAAACTACCGTACAAGTGGAGAGGGGAGCGCTCTCTCCCTCTTCTGGCTCCCCCTGGAGTTCGGAACGGGCGGCAGCGACAACCCTGCAGGCAGGGATCGGGAGTAGAATTTGAAGAGATTTCTCGACTATATGGGCGGAAGGATAATCAAGTTCACGGAAACAACCGGGGAGATGATAATCCTCCTCGGCCAGACCATCTACTTCTTCCGCGAGGCCCCGCGCAACATCCACAGCATCGCCACCCAGATGCTGATAATCGGCTACGAGACCCTGCCGGTTGCCTCGGTGATGGCCTTCTTCGTCGGCATGGTCCTGGCGCTGCAGACCGGGGTGGAGCTGAACAAGTACGGCGGCCAGAACATCATCGGCGCCATCGTCGGCCACTCCATGGTGAGGGAGCTGGGTCCGGTCATGACCAGCTTTCTCGTTGCCGGCCGCGCCGGGTCTGCCATGGCCGCCGAGATCGGAGTGATGAAGGTCTACGAGGAGATTGACGCCCTGAAGACGCTGGATATCCACCCGGTACGCTACCTGGCGATGCCCAGGCTGATCGCCTGCCTGATCTGCGTCCCGGCCCTGGTGATCTACTCGGACCTGATCGGCATCATCGGCGGCGCCCTGATCAGCAATCTCCATCCGCAGATCTTCGTCTCCTACTGGACCTACTACGACAGCCTGCAGTCAGCCCTCAAGCTTAAGGAGATAGGGACCGGCCTGATAAAGGCATTCGTCTTTGGCGGCATCATCGCCCTGGTCTGCTGCTACATCGGCTTCACCACCAGCGGAGGTCCAAGGGGGATAGCGCGATCCACCACCAGGTCGGTCGTGCTATCCTTCATGCTGATACTGGTGGCAGACTACTTTCTCACCCGCATACTGATGTAATAAAGGAGCAGCCATGTCCTACACCATAGAACGCAAAGTCGGTTTCTTCTTCATGATCGGCCTGCTGCTTCTCGGCGCCATGCTGGAGGTCGGCGAGAAGTGGAACCCCTTCGAGAGAAAGCTTGCCTACAACACCTACCTCTCCTCTGTGACCGGCCTTAAGGTCGGCGACCCGGTAAGACTTGCCGGGGTTGACGTTGGGCGAATCAAGAATATCATCGTCCACGACACCAACGTGGAGATCGACTTCGAGGTCAGGGCAGATACGAAGATAAGGACCGACTCGGTGGCCAGCCTTCGCCTCACAAACCTCCTCGGCGGCCAGTTCCTCAGCCTCTCCTTCGGCACCCCAACCGCCCCGCTACTTGAGGAGGGGAAGACGGTCACCGGCAAGGACACGGCCAACATCGACGTCATCGTCGACAATGTCAGCGATGCTGTCAAGGATGCCAAGGTGCTGATCAGCGACCTTAACAGGAACCAGAACAGGGTCATGGGGGAGGTCTCGGCAATCCTGGAAGAGAACCGCGGCGGCATCAGGGAGACGGTGTCCAGCCTGAGGAGCATCACCGCCAAGATCGACCAGGGGGAGGGCTCCCTGGCCATGCTCCTCAACGACAAGCAGCTCTACACGACCCTCAGCGACGCCGGCAGCAACATAAACAGCATCGCCGCCAAGATCAACAGCGGCGAAGGGACCCTGGGGAAACTGGTCAACGACCCAACCCTCTACACCGACATGAAGGGGGCAATCGGCGACCTGCGCGAAGGGGCGAACAGCGCCAACGCAGGCTTCAAGGAGATCCGGGACGTGGCCGCCAGGATCAACCGCGGAGAGGGGACCATCGGCAAGCTGGTCACCGACGACACCATGTACGCCGACCTGAAGAGCACAGCCAAAAACCTGAGCGACATCACCAGGAAGATCAACGCCGGCGAGGGCTCCATCGGCAAGCTCCTCAATGAGGACAAGCTCTACCGCGACGCCACGGCAGCCATGAAGAAAGTGGAGAAGGCCGCCGAGGGGATCAGCGACAGCGGGCCGATCTCCATCTTCGGCAGCATCCTGGGGACCATATTCTGACATGGAGGGGGTCTGGGAGATCGCCGTGGGGACCGTCGCCTCCCGACCCTATGTCTTCGCCTTCCTGGCCGCCTACCTCCTGGCGGCCATACCCCACATCGGGATGCGCAAGACAATTCTCTTCACCATCTGCGGCTACCTGCTCGCCTTCCTCTCCGAGTTCTCATCCATCAACACTGGCTTCCCCTACGGCTGGTACTCCTACATCGACACAACCAGCTCAAGGGAGCTATGGATCGCCGGTGTGCCGTTCTTCGACTCCCTATCCTACGTCTTCCTCTGCTACAGCAGCTACAGCGTCGCCATCCTCATCCTCTCACCCCTGGGACGAAAGGGGGGATTCCCGGCAATCCTGGAGACCAAGGCCATCAGGCGCTCCCCTGCCGCACTCCTCCTTGGCTCCATGCTGCAGACCTACCTGGACATCATCATCGACCCGGTCGCCCTTCGCGGCGAGCGCTGGTTCCTGGGGAAGATCTACTCCTACCGGGAGACAGGCTCCCATTTCGGCGTCCCACTCTCCAACTACCTGGGGTGGTGGCTGACAGGCGCCGTGATGATCTTCGCCCTGCAGTGGATCGACCGCCTGGCGAGGGAGGAGCCCGGCTTCCCCAGGCTCTACCGCAGGTTCCCTTTCGCAACTCTCATGGGTCCGCTCCTCTACCTCTCGGTCATCGCCTTCAACCTGGCCGTAGCCATGTACATCGGTGAGCGGCAGATCGCCGTCACCGGCCTGTTCATCACCCTCCTCCCCCTGACCATGGTCACCATCCTCGCACGGCAGCGCCTGGGCCGCTGCAGCGCCGAGGAGTTTGAAGAGCACCTGGCCGACTTCCCGCCGCGCCAAACACCATAAAAAAGCCCCGCAGCACATTAAAGCGCGGCGGGGCTTTTACATTCGGCAAAGCTACTCGCCTACAGCGATTCGTGTACCGAGCTCCTCTTCCCCTTGAGGGCATGGAGCCTGTTCAGGGCGTTGATGTAAGCCTTGGCAGAAGCCTCGATGATGTCGGTGGAGGAGCCCCTGCCGGTGAC
>Ga0209314_10000626_pt1 | contig 15739 bp, 19 predicted proteins | sample I19B2metaG_FD_184146 | JGI IMG/M metagenome (GOLD analysis project Ga0209314, IMG submission 184146) | Lake sediment bacterial and archeal communities from Gulf of Boni, Indonesia to study Microbial Dark Matter (Phase II) - ​I19B2 metaG... | ecosystem: Environmental > Aquatic > Freshwater >...
CCCTTACCTAATACCTCCCCCCCAACCACCACCTCCACCCAAAACCTTCTATCGTGGTCTGGTCCCTCTGTCTTCACCAGACGATATAATGGTCTCTCTTGGCTTTTCGCCTGAACTAGCTCCTGTAGCCTCGATTTATAATCGGTTAACTCTTCCTCCGTCGCCTGCTGGAAGCTTTGGCTAAAGAGCCTGAGGATGAAGTCCTTGGTAGCGGCAACCCCTTGGTCTATAAGAAGAGCGCCTATCAGTGCTTCCAGGGTACAAGCAAGGTTTCTGGCTCTCTTTCGTCCTCCGCCCTTCTCCTCACCTTGCCCTAAGTAAAGGTAATCCCCTAGCCTCAACGAAGAAGCCAATCGAGCTAAGCTATCCTGGCGCACCAAGGCAGCCCGAAATTTGGTCATTTCCCCTTCCCTCAGGGTAGCAAACTCTCGGTAGAGGTTTTCAGCTATCACAAAGCCGAGAAAGGCATCGCCTAAGAATTCGAGACGCTCGTTAGACTCCAAAGCAAAGTCAGGATTTTCATTAAGGTAGCTGCGGTGGACAAAGGCTTGCTGTAACAGGGATAGGTCATTGAAGCTAATACCAAGGTCTTTCTGCAATGTAATCCAGTCAGCCATAGCTAAGCCACTCCTCTACACAGGGTAATAGCTAGCCTCTCCTTTTGTCAACACGCACCCAAAATCAACGATTGCCGCCCTATGAAAGGGTAGCAATCGCCATTTTCGGTAGGCCCGAGGCTGTTTCTTTCTTGTCGGTGAGCTTTGAAGGGTCTTCGGTCATTGCGAGTGAAACGAAGCAATCTCGTTATCGTTTCCCTTCCCCACAGGGATTGTTTCGGTCGCCCTAGGCGACCTCGCAATGACATGAGAGAGGGCGCTTATCCACCGACCAAATTGTTCCTGTAACCTAAGCCCAAAAACAGTTGACAAATTGAGAGTTACCACTGATAATAGCTATTGCAATATGGTAAAGATCAGGCTACGGCGAGTGGGGGCTAAAAATAGGCCCAGTTATCGGGTGGTAGTGGCAGATGCTCGGGCATCTCGAGATGGCGCTTATATTGAGAAAATTGGGCATTATGATCCTTTGACCGACCCGGAGACTGTGGTGATTGATGAAGGAAAGGCACTCAAGTGGCTTCAACAGGGTGCTCAACCTACCCAGGCAGTGGCTAGATTGCTTTCAAAGTTGGGGATTGTAGAGAAGTTCGAGGCTGGCAAAAAGGTGGCTGCAGATTGAGGAGGCGATGATGATGAAAGAGCTAGTAGAATATATCGCTAGGTCAATTGTAACTATGCCTGATGCAGTTGTGGTAGAGACCGAAGAGAGCAATCCAGATAACATTATTATTAAACTACAGGTTGCCCCGGAGGATAGGGGAAGGGTTATTGGCAAACAAGGTAAAGTTGCTCAAGCGATGCGCACCTTGCTCCGGGTAGCGGCAGTAAGAGAAGGCGTTCGAGTTCAGCTAGAGATACTATAGCTTTGCATTGTCCTCAAGGTGCCCTTTTTCCCTTTTTTCTCCGTTCGACCACTTTAAGACGAGCCAAAGAGCGACGTAACGCTGCTTCTGCAGCCACTAGGTCTACCCCGGCAGGATGAAGTCTAAGCTGTTCTTGGGCACGTTGCTTCGCCGCCTCAACACGAGCCACATCAATTTCCTCAGCCCGCTCAGCGGTATCAGCCAGGATCACCACCCTATTCTGCAATACCTCAAGGAAGCCGCCGCTTATGGCGATAAAGGTCTCTTCACCACCTCTCCTAAGGCAGAGTTCTCCAGGCTCGAGCATAGTCATCAGCGGAGCATGATGCGGCAAGATGGCCAATTGCCCTAAAATGCCTGGAGCGATAACTACGTCTACCTCGTCAGAATACACCGAGCGCTCTGCGGTGACTATCTCTAGCTTTAGGATAGCCATGATTACAACCCCAATCTCTTTGCCTTCTCCGCTGCTTCGTCTATCGTTCCCACCATATAGAAGGCTTGCTCAGGCAAAGCGTCATGCTTTCCCTCCAGAATCTCCTTAAAACCGCGCACTGTTTCCTTAATAGGGACATATTTTCCTTCTGTGCCGGTGAAGGCTTCAGCAACAAACATTGGTTGGGAGAGGAACCTCTGGATGCGCCGAGCTCGGGCTACAGTCAGCTTGTCCTCCTCTGATAGCTCCTCAATACCCAGGATAGCAATTATATCCTGAAGCTCTTTGTACCTCTGTAATACCCTCTGCACCCCTCTGGCCACATTATAGTGTTCTTCACCGACAACCCGGGGATCAAGAATGCGAGAGGTAGAGGCTAAAGGGTCTACAGCAGGATATAACCCCATCTCGGCAATGGAGCGCTCTAAGGCAATCACCGCATCAAGGTGACCAAAGGTGCTAACTATCCCTGGATCGGAATAATCATCAGCAGGAACATAGATAGCCTGGAAAGAGGTGATAGAACCCCTTTTAGTGGAGGTGATTCGCTCCTCTAACTCCCCTACCTCTGTTGCCAGGGTTGGCTGATAACCTACGGCTGAGGGCATGCGCCCCAGCAATGCCGATACCTCCATACCAGCCAGAACATAGCGGTAGATGTTATCGATAAACAGCAGGACATCCTGCCCCTCTACATCTCGGAAGTATTCCGCCATGGTCAGACCAGTCAAGCCCACTCGCACTCGGACGCCAGGAGGTTCATTCATCTGCCCAAAAACGAGAACAGCTTTATCAATAACACCCGATTCTTTCATCCCCAACCATAGGTCGTTCCCTTCACGGGAGCGCTCACCTATCCCAGCGAAGACAGAGAACCCGCCATGTATAGTAGCAATATTATGAATAAGCTCCATAATGATAACTGTCTTGCCCACCCCAGCACCACCATAGGCTCCTACCTTCCCCCCTCTGGTAAAGGGGGTGATAAGGTCAATCACCTTAAGGCCGGTCTCCAGCATCTGGGTAGTGGTCTCCTGTTCCTGGAAGGACGGGGGAGGGCGATGAATTGGCCAATGTTCTTCTGTTTTAACCTCCCCCAGGTTATCTAAGGGTTCACCCATAACATTGAAAAGCCGCCCCAGAGTAGCTCGCCCCACTGGCACAGAGAGAGGTAAACCAGTATCAATAGCCTCAATACCCCGCTCCAGTCCATCCGTTGGGGAAAGGGCTAGGCACCTCACCCAGTTATTGCCAATATGCTGCTGGACCTCCAGCACGATCTTATCCCCATCACGAGGGATTTCGATGGCATTAAAAAGCCCTGGCAATTCCTCAGGGGGGAATTCAATGTCAACCACAGTCCCGATTACTTGAGCTACTTTGCCCTTCGCCATGTTACCTCCTACGTCAATGCCTCCGCTCCCCCAGTTATATCCAGTAGTTCCTTGGTGATCATTTCTTGGCGAGCTTTGTTATACATTAAGGTTAAGTCTTGAATTAGCTCGTTGGCATTATCAGTAGCATTACGCATAGCTACCATCCTGGCCGATTGCTCACTGGCAATGGACTCCAGAAGGGCATGATATACCTGCATCTCGACAAAGCGGGGGAGAAGCTCAGCCAGGACTGCCTTGCGGCTAGGCTCATAAATATACTCGATCCCGTATCCCCGCTCTACCTTTGCTGGTTCCACAGGTAGTAATTGCTGCAACATTGGTCGCTGAGTCATGGTGGTGATAAATCGAGTATAAGCTAGATAAACCAGATCAACGAATCCCTTAGTATAATCATCGATAACAATTCGAGATATAGGGAGGGTATCAAGGAGCACTGGGCGGTCGCTGATTCCGGTAAACTCAGCCCGAACCTCACGCCCGTACCTTAGCATAAAGTCTCTGCCCTTTCGGCCTACGGTGATGAGCACTGTGGGGACAGCTTGCCCCAGGACAAAGCCGGCTGTAGTTCGGTTCATATTAGCGTTAAGCCCACCGCATAAGCCACGGTCAGCGGTAATATGGATTACCTCAACTCGATTCACCTCTCGTCGCTCTAGTAAGGGGTGGACAGCGCCTTCTGACTGAGCAGCCAGGTCTGCCAAGACCTGGCGTATCTTTTCGGCATAAGGTCTGCCGGCTAAATCCCTATCCTGTGCTCGTCTCATCTTGGAGGTAGCAATCATCTCCATTGCCTTGGTAATCTTGGCAGTAGACTGGATGGTGCGGATGCGGCGACGAATTAAACGGATATTAGCCATTATTTCATCAGCGACTCCAAGTAGTCTATGCAATCTTTGAAGAACTCTAAGGCTATCTCGGATATCTGATCGCTAGCATCAGATCTAAGAATATCATTTACAGCAGAGTCTGCCCTGGGTTCCATATACTTCGAAAAGGAATTCATGCCCCTAATACGCTTCATTAATCCTAACATGGTAAGACAGCTATAGTAAGTCGATCTTATGTGAAGGGTAGCAGAAGCTTTAGCTACTGCCAGCATCTCTTGGCGAAGCTTCCTTAACTCCTCCCAGATTGCCTCCGTTTCTTCTTTACTGACCATTGATATCCTCCTCTAGTAAGCCCCACCCTGCTTAAACTCCACGATAGCTTTCTTCAGTGCCTCCTCCGTCTCCGAGGTGAGGTCTTTGGTAGAAGCAATCCCCTTTCCTATCTCAGGATGATTGGTCTCCATAAACCTATGGAAAGCACTCTCGAAAGCGGCTACCTTTTCTAAAGGCACATCATCCAAATAGCCATTGATGGCTGCATAGAGGATGGTTACCTCCTTCTCCAGGGGCATAGGAACGTATTGAGGTTGTTTCAGGATTTCGGTAATCCTTTGCCCCCGCTCCAGTTGGGCTCTGGTTGCCTTATCCAGGTCAGCAGTACCAAATTGGGCAAAGGCAGATAGCTCTCGATACTGGGCTAGCTCCAGCCTTAATCTCCCCGCCACCTTCCTCATTGCCTGGGTTTGAGCATTTCCTCCCACCCTTGACACTGACAGCCCCACATTTAAGGCGGGGCGAATCCCAGCATTAAATAGGTCTGTCTCCAGGTAAATCTGACCGTCGGTGATAGAGATGACATTAGTGGGAATATAGGATGCTATGTCACCCAGCTGAGTCTCAACAATGGGCAGAGCAGTAAGGGACCCACCACCATGCTCAGGAGCAAGCTTTGCTGCCCGCTCTAAAAGGCGGCTGTGAAGGTAGAAAACATCTCCAGGATAGGCTTCCCGTCCCGGAGGACGGCGCAACAACAAGGAAATCTGCCGATAGCACCAAGCATGCTTGTAAAGATCATCGTAGATAACCAGAGCATCTTTCCCCTGTTCCATGAACTCTTCCCCTATGGCACAGGCCGCGTAGGGGCAAAGGTATTGCAGGGGGGCTGGATCAGAAGCAGTGGCAGAGACCACTATGGTATGCTCCATAGCCCCATATGACTCCAGAGTGGCCACTGTCTGAGCTACTTTAGATGTTTTCTGCCCAATAGCGGCATAAATACAGATCAAGTCCCCACCCTTCTGGCTGATGATGGTATCTATGCAAATAGCCGATTTGCCAGTGGAGCGGTCGCCGATGATCAATTCTCTTTGCCCCCGCCCAATAGGGATCAGACTATCTATAGCTTTGATCCCGGTGTGCACTGGCACCCTCACCGGCTCACGTAGAACTACATTCGGGGCCACCCTCTCTAAAGGACGAGTCTTTTCCCGCTTCACAGGTCCTTTGCCATCCAAGGGTTGTCCTAGAGGGTCAATCACTCGTCCGATGAGTCCCTCACCCACAGGCACCTCCAGAATGCGCCCAGTGCAGCGCACCTCATCACCCTCTTTGATCTCAGAACAATCGCCGAGGACAACCGCCCCTACACTGTCCTCCTCTAGATTAAGAGCTATTCCCATGATGCCCTTGGGGAACTGGAGCAACTCATTATACTTGACACCAGCCAGCCCATGGATGTGAGCTAAGCCGTCAGCCACCTCCACTACGGTACCCACGTTCACCATGGTCACTGTAGTGCCAAACCGCTCAATCTGCTGCCTGATAATAGAGGCAATGTCTTGGGCACGACTTACCATCTATCTCACCTCCTCCGATGATGCTTTGAGCTCATCGAGAGTCCGATTAGTCAGAGACATAATCGGACAAACCAGCTTCAATCAAGCCTTTTCTTAACTCTTGGAGCCTGGTGCGCACACTGCCATCAATGAGTTTATCTCCGATCTTAGCTACCATTCCTCCCATAATATCAGGATTGAGCTGCGTCGTGATTACCACTTCCTTGTGGGTTATCGCGGCTAGCCTTTTTTGAAGCCTTTTCTTTTCCTCATCGCTCAAGGAAATGGCAGTAACAACCTCAGCCGTTTCCCTCCCATAGTAAGCATTTACCAAGTGCCGATACTCAATAACCAAGTTCTCCACTATCCTGAGGCGATTTTTAGCTACCAGGAAATAGACAAGATTCATAGCTATAGGGCTTATGCCAGTCAATATGTTCTTTAGAATCCTCTCTTTTTCGCTGAAGTGAAGCTTGGGATTTTCCAGCAAGGCAACAAGCTCCGGGTTTCTTAGTGACTCGGCTATCGTCTCTAAATCAGCCTGCCATTTCTCTATCTCTTCTTTTTCCGAAGCAATCTGAAATACTGCCTGAGCGTGCCTTTTAGCCGAAAGAGCCCTTGCCATGTCTCTCCTGATAACAGGAACAAGGAACATAGAAGATGGAACGAGTTCCTCGTTCCCTGTTCCTTGTTCCTAATTCTTCGTTCCCGTTCCCTCCTCCAGCACCCCCTCAATCAGCCGCTGATGCGCCTTCTTGTCCAGGGATTGATTAATAACTTTCTCTGCCGCCAGGATAGCCAGGTCAACAAATTCCCGGCGTAGCTGGTCGAAGCCCTCCTGCCTCTCCCTCTCGATCTCCACCCGAGCTTTAGCAATAAGAGCTTCTGCCTCCCGTCTTGCCTCAGCCCTTGCCTCCTCCTTAACTCTCTCCGCCATTTGCGATGCCTGAGCCACGATAGCTTGCCCTTCCTTGCGTCCAGCCTCTATCTGGGCTTTGACTGTCTCTTCAGCCCGAGCTGATTCTTGCTTGATACGCTCAGCCTCGTCCATACTCTCCTTGATCTTAGCTGAGCGCTGGTCAAGCATTCTCACGATGGGCTTATAAGCCACAAAGATGAGGAGAACAAGCAAAAGAAGGAAATTTATAATGAAAGCTACTAAACTGCCTAAGTTAATGCCAAGGCTTTCCATTTTGTCCTCTTAAATTCTTCAGCGCCAATTAGTCAGGGTGCTGCTGGTGCAAAGAACCCGGCGTAAAGAATTAAACCAACTGTAACCCCCACAACGAAGAGCACCCCGAGAATCGCTGCTGCAAGGATAATTGCTAGAGAACGCGGAAACTCGTGATTCTCCATAATTTACCTCCTTTCCTTATGCTACCATGGTAAGTATAATGGCCACAATCAAAGCATAGATTCCGATAGCTTCGGCGAAGGCAGTGACCAGAATCATATTGGTCATGATAGCTCCCCTTGCTTCAGGATTACGCCCTAGCGCCTGCATAGCCGAATAGCCGATAAGCCCAATCCCTAGTGCAGGACCTAGGAGTCCTAAGCCTGCTACCAGTCCCGCAGCCAACATCTTCATCACGTCTGCCGTCATTCATTCCCTCCTTTCTTTAATTTATATTATACCCCTGCAAGGGAGGGGCGTATTCCTTTCATCTGTTTACTAAAATTCTATGCCCCCAGCTTGCTGGGGGAACTTCTCGCTGGGGTTCCAAGGGGGCGCAGCATCCCCTTGGAGCGGGGCCCCCGCAAAATCGAAGATTTTGTGGGGTTTATTCATGCTCTTCACCATGCGGGGCAACAGCCACAGTGGCGAATACCAGAGTCAGTCCAGCAAAGATAAGAGCCTGGACAAAGCCAATCAAAATCTCCAGCCCGTAGAAAGGGATAGCCATTACCCAGGGGATGAGGAAGCAAGCTATTAGGAGCAGTACCTCACCAGCGGTCATATTGCCAAAGAGACGGAAGGTGAAGCTGATGATGCGCACAAAGTGGCTAAATAACTCTAATATGCCGACAAAGGCATTGATTACCCCGGTCATAAGACCACCAAGGGCAGTGCGAATCTTGCCCCTGAGTAATTGCTTCAGGCTTTGCAGAAGCAGACCAAAGTTGAAGAAGACTGTGGTCAGGTAACGGGTTGCTCCCAGAGCCCTCATCCCCCAATACTCTATAAAGACAAAAGACATCAGGGCAAAGGCAAGAGGCATATTAAGGTCAGTATTGGCACTGCGAAAGAGAGGCCATTGATTTTTGATCGAGGCTACTGCATCGTTAGCGGCAACCGAATCGCCTACCGAGAGGAGATGGCCTACTTCGCCATCGATAGGAGCTGTTATCTCATCGCCAGACTCTAAGAGGTAGAGCACCTCTCCTCCCTCAACTCTATCTCCCTCCTCCACCTTGACACTAGCTACAATGCCAGCTACCGGAGCCTTTACCTCGGCTTGCTCCGTGCAAACTATGCCAGGTCCAAATAGGGGTAAGAGAGCTAAATAGGCATTGAAGATAACAAAAAGGAAGATGGTGACTACCACAGGGAAGAACCGGCGCCCGTTTTCCTTGCCTGCCACGCCCTCTACAAAGTTTAATAGTAGCTCTAGCCCAGCCTCTACCAAGCCCTGTAGCCTGCCAGGGATGAGTTTCATCTTCCGGGTAGCCGCATAGAATATGGCTACTAATACTATGATAGTAGACCAGGAGGCAATAAGGGTATTAGTAATAGGAAAGCCGAAAAGCTCGAAGACCGTCTCAGCCGGGAGCTTAAAATGCGGTTCAGGGAATTTCATAAAGCTGGGGACTTCTATACCAAAGAGGCTGGAACCTATAGCACCACCAACTAAACCAACCAAGAAGAGAGCCAGAACAACGACAAGGATCCCAACCAGCATGCGGGTGGAGCAGCCAAGCTGGGGCACTAATTGTCCTCCTTCTCTTTGCTTTGTTGCTCCTTTAATAGCGGGGATATCATGCGATAGGTTCCGAGGAAGGCTACTGCCAGCCCGAGGAAAAGCCCAACCAAAGTAAATACTATCGAAGTCTCCAGCTTTCTGTCAAGCCAGACCCCTCCTATTATCCCGCCAGCAATCGATATACCAATGTACCACCCAATGCCAATAAGCCTGGCTGCCAAAACCCACTTGCCCATTCCTGTTCCATTATCTCAGAAGCTGTCTCACTATACTATGCCCTGTGCCCTTGGTCAACCTTGGTTACCTGAGAGCGTTTAGCGTCATTGCGAGGAGTAGATCATTCTGTAGGGACAGACCTTCAGGTCTGTCCGTTGGTCGGACAGGTCTAAAGACCTGTCCCTACATTATTAAACGTTTCCCACCTTTGCACTCTATGAAGAGAATACCTTATAATAACGACACTGGATAAAGGAAATGAGTAAAAGGTTAGCTAGTATAACTGAACAACGCTTAGATAAATTGCAGAGGCTTCGGGCTCGAGGTATCAATCCTTATCCCAATCGCTACCACCGCACCCATACCGCCCAGGAAGCAAAGGCCCTCTTTGAACAAGGTAAGATTGCTGCCGACTCAGTGTTAAGTCTCGCTGGTCGCATTGTAGCTCATCGAAGTATGGGAAAGGCTACCTTCATTGACCTTCAGGATGGCTCAGGGAAAATCCAAATCTACTTTCGCAGCGATGAGCTCGGTAAGGGAAAATACGACCTTATCCAAGATTTCGATATCGGGGATTTTATCGGTGTCAGCGGGAGCCTCTTTAAGACGCAGAGCGGTGAAATCACTCTAAAAGTGTCCGCTTTCGCTATGCTGGCTAAGTCAATTCAGCCTTTGCCAGAGAAGTGGCATGGGCTAGTGGATGTGGAGAAGCGTTATCGCCAGCGCTACCTCGACCTCATCTCAAATCAGGTGGCAAAGGATATATTCTTGACACGTAGTCGCGTTATTGCTGCTATGCGGCGCTTCTTGGATAGCCGAGGTTTTATCGAAGTGGAAACTCCGGTGCTTCACCCCATAGCGGGAGGAGCCAGGGCTTGTCCTTTTATCACCCATCATCAGGCTCTAGACCAAGACCTATACCTGCGCATTGCCACAGAGCTTTACCTCAAACGACTCATTGTCGGCGGCTTTGACAAGGTTTACGAGATCGGGCGCATCTTCCGCAACGAGGGCATCTCTACCAAGCATAACCCCGAGTTTACTATGCTGGAGAGCTACGAGGCTTATGCCGACTACAATGATGTGATGAAAATGGCTGAGGAGATGATATCTGGCATAGCCCAGGAGGTCTTAGGCACCCATCAGGTCAGTTTCGGTGAGAATACCATAGACTTCACCCTTCCGTGGCAGCGCATCACACTGCGTGAGGCTATTCTTCAAGGGTGCGGCATTGATTTTGAGAAGCGTCTTGAAGGGGGCGCTCCAAACCTACGTCAGGCGATGCAGGCAATCGGGATGGAACTAGAGGAAACCCTCAGCCCAGCCTATCTCATCGATAAACTGGCTTCTACCTTCGTGGAACCCAAACTGATTCAGCCTACCTTTGTGCTGGACTATCCAGTGGACACCACCCCCTTGGCTAAGAGAAAGCCCGACAATGAGCAGTTAGTGGAGCGGTTTGAAGTTTTCGCCGGTGGGATGGAGATTGCCAATGCCTTCACCGAGCTTAACGACCCAGAAGAGCAGGCTAACCGCTTTACCACCCAGGAAGAATGGCGGGCCAAGTTTGGTGATGAAGAGGCAGAACGGTACCAGGCTGATTTTGTTCTGGCATTAGAGCACGGCATGCCCCCTACCGGTGGCTTAGGGGTGGGGATTGACCGTCTGGTGATGCTTCTCACTAATCAGTCCTCTATCCGAGAGGTGATCCTCTTTCCTCAGCTGAAGACAAAAGAGTAGATTGAGGGTATTTAATTGTCACCCTGAGCGGATAGCGAAGGGTCTCTAGATTCTTCCCCCGATAAATCGGGGTCAGAATGACGAGTAGGATTATTAAACAAAGTAGTAGATTGGTTATTGAAAAAGATGCTTAGCATCCAATTTATCCGCCAAAACCCTGAGATAGTTCGAGAAGCGTTGGAGAAGCGCCATGATAGTGCACCCCTGGATGACATCCTTACCCTAGATGAGCAACGCCGCAAGCTACTGCAACAGGTAGAAACATTGAGAGCACAACAGAAAAGGGAAAGCAAGGAGATTGCTCGTCTCACAGGGTCGGGGAAAGAGCAGAAAATAGCTCAGATGCGACAGGTAGGGGAACGGATTGATTCCTTTCAAAAGGAGGTCGACGAGACAGAGGCAAAGCTTGAAGACCTTCTCCTCCGCATACCCAACATCCCTCATTCCAGCGTCCCTGTGGGGAAAGATGAGAGTGACAATATAGTGGTGCGAAGCTGGGGAGAGCCTCGCCAATTCGATTTTACCCATCTTCCCCACTGGGAGTTAGGTGAGTCGCTGGATATTATTGACTTCCCCAGAGGAGTGAAACTCAGCGGCACCCGTTTTTATGTGCTTAAAGGAGTGGGGGCACTCCTTCAGCGGGCGCTAATTACCTTGATGCTAGACCTTCATGTCAAAGAGCATGGTTATACTGAAATTTATCCCCCCTATATGGTCAAGCGGGACTGCATGGTGGGTTCAGCCAATCTGCCCAAATTCGCTGATAACCTTTATCACGATGACGAGGATGATTTCTGGTTCATCCCCACTGCCGAGGTACCCCTAACTAATCTCCATCGGGAAGAGATCCTTGAGCCGGATACCTTACCCCTCTATTATGTAGCCTATTCTGCCTGCTTTCGCCGTGAGAAAATGGCCGCTGGCAGAGATACCCGAGGCATCAAGCGAGGACATCAATTTGACAAAGTAGAACTTTACAAGTTCACCGAGCCTATTGACTCAATTGAGGAGCTGGAAAAGATGGTGGCGGATGCTGAGGATGTCTGCCGCAAGCTGGGTATTCCTTATCGAGTGGTGCAACTTTGCACTGGCGACCTGGGCTTTGCTGCTACCAAGGCCTATGACATTGAAATGTGGGCTCCTGGCTGTGAGGAATGGCTGGAGGTCAGCAGCCTGAGCAATTGCGGTGAATTCCAGGCCAGAAGGGCTAACATTCGCTATCGACCTGAGCCTGATGCCAGACCACAGTTTGTTCATACCCTTAACGGCTCTGGGTTAGCCTTGCCCCGGGTTCTTATCGCTGTATTAGAAAACTATCAGCAGGCTGATGGCAGCGTATTGATACCAGAGGTGCTACGCCCTTATACGAGGGGGCTAGAGGTCATAAAGAAAGCAAAGTAACCCTTTAGAGTGCTTTCCCTTTAGGCTTCCCTCCCTGCCTTCAATATGCGGGTAACCTCCACTAAGCGCTTTGCCAGGGCATGGGCTGACTTTATGCCAGACTCGTCTTTCAATACCCCTAACTTATCTCTGGGGTCAAATTTTCCCGCCCCCTCATCACTGGACAAGCCTACAGCGCCAAATTGACAAAAGCCTTCCCCAGGGGTGACCACTACCATGCCCCAGCCAAGGAAGGTAGAAACGACACTAAGTAAAGCGGTTTCTGGACCGGTGTTCCTCCGCCAGGCAACGGTTAGTGCTCCAGCTACCTTGTTGGTCAGCATCCTCTTATAGTGCTTTCCTAAAATAATAGCTCGGAATCTGTCTAGGAAAATAGCCAGATATCCGGAGAGCCGGGTAGCGTATGTTGGGGTAGCCAGGAGCAGAGCATCTGCTTCAAGAATCTTGGGATATATCTCCATCATGTCATCCTTTGCGGCGCAAAACTTGTCCTTCTCTTGCTTACTAATGCACCAGTTACAGTGTCGGCAATCTTCAATTCGCTTGCCCGCTAAGGGTATTATTTCTGTGCTTACATTACCTAAACCTTGAGCGACCTTGAGCGCCTCCTTAAGAAAAACCTCGGTGTTACCTCCCTTAATAGGGCTGCCACATACACCCAAGACCTTGATCTCCATTTCGCCTCCTCAAAGTTTAATCACCTAATAATATCCCCCTGAGCCTATTTGGGCAATCGAGGGATGTAGCCAATAGCTCTTTGACTTGCTTATTCCCTTCAGGAGAGTTTCTAGTAGGGTGGGTGGAATGAAATGGAACCCACCACTCCCAATGCCTTGTAGCGGGTTTCGCTCTGCTTCACCCACCCTACTGTTCTATAGGGTGGTCTCCTGGTCGACAAGACTCTTTGAGCTGATGTATGAAAGCATCTTCTCTCACATCTTGGGTAGATTGGAACATCCGCTCCAACAGTGCCTAGAGCAGATGCTCTAGGCTACCCCTTTTGTCATTCTGAGGAAGCGAAGCGACCGAAGAATCTCTCGCTATTGCTCAGGGTGAGACTGAAGACCTTCGTATCGGCATTATTGACAAGTTTGAGAGTGTGTGCTATAAGGCAAGAAACTTTAGCTAGAAAACGCCATAGTAATATAGAGAGGAAGCAACAGTTGGCTTATGGAGATTAGGAGAAGGTGATGTATATTCTGTTTGGACTAGCGATTGTGGTTGTATATCCACTCTTCCTGGTCACCTATTCGCTAAAGGAAATTAGAAAGTTGATCCCCTTTGGCTTTCTCTTGCTTCCTATATGGTTCCCGATTATCATACTCAGCACCTATCTTGAGCAGGGCTACCTCTGGCTGAGGCAGCGAGAAGAGTTATACCGTAGTGGTGGGAAACGGTTTCGTATCGGCGTGGGAAGGCCCCGTAGTGGTGTGGCAAAACCCCGTAGCGATGTGGCAAAGCCCCGTGCTGTGGCGAAAAAGTAATGGGGTAAAGGAAGTTCTCTTTTAAAAGTCAAGCTTGCTCTGCAGGAGAGTGGTGAATTTAACCGCACTCTAGCTATGGTTTGACTCTGTTGCCTCTCTCAATCTTACCTTAGCCACCCGTACCCTTGCTCCCTTGCCTTTGCCCAATGATTAGGTCCTTGATCCGCTTTGGGCCTGGCAAACCGGAGGCAACAATTTCATACCCTGCGGTTCCTGCAGTAGCGATCATTACATCGCCGATTCTGAAAATCCTCTGCAGGAGGCCCTGTTTGATATTGATGGTGCGGACATCTTTAATGAATAGCTCTACAAAATTCTTCGAAAGAACCCCCTTCTCCAAGGAAACTCGACTCTCGTAGACACGCAAGACAAGCGCCCGTCGTTTCCACAAGGCGATAATCAGTGGTATGATGAGCCAGAAAAACACGAAGTGCCAGAAGAAGTTCCACCAAGATGGCCGAGCTTCCAACAATAACTTTTCCCCACTCATGCATCTACCTCCCTTCTCAAGTCCATCTGCATTTCACCTACCCCCGATTGTTTTCTGACAGGAAAATCCTCTATGGCATTATAGCACACTCGGCTTGGATACAAAGCAAGAAACGTGTCATCTCAGCTATGGGACTGTCTGCTTTCTACCCTTAGTTTACCTAACCCTTCTGTTTTCTTGTTTGAAGAATGTTGGCAATTTTGGAAATCAGAGCGTAATTAGGCTATAATCCAAAGCTGGAGGGGTGTCCGAGTGGCCTATGGAGGCGGTCTTGAAAACCGCTCCCCGATTTATCGGGGCGTGGGTTCGAATCCCACCCCCTCCGCCAATTTTCAGAATTAGGTGGCAGCATTACGACCGCAAAAACTGGGGCTGTTGTGGGAGGTCTCATCGGTGGCAATCTATACCATGCTTGGTTGGGCATTGCTCTTTGGCGAAAATCAAAATTAAATGATAAAGAGTAAAAATATGTTTACATTTCAAGATATTCGAATAGATTCAGGAAGATATAATCTTTATGGTAAATTGTATCTGATAGATAAAAATTTACCAACTATTTTATTGCTTCATGGTTTGGGTTTTCATTCTTTTGAGTATGATGAGTTAGCGCCCCTTTTAGTAGAACAGGGATACAATTGTTTGGCTTTAGATTTTCGGTGTTGCGGCAAAAGTGAGGGGGAAAGGGGCTATTGGACATTAAAGGATTATATTGAGGATACCAATAGCGCGTTAGATTATATCCGTGCTGAAATTAATGATCAAATAGGTGTTTTTGGCAATAGCCTTGGGGCCACTGTGGGTGTTCATGCTGCAGCAGATGATAGAGCGCATAAAATCAAAAGCTTGGTTGCCAGCAATTGCGCTACTCGCCCAATTGATTTTGTGATGAACAGCTTTAGAAAGTTTTTGTTGATGATGTGTAGCATAGTATCAAAAATTATCCCATTGAGAGTTAGTGTTAATTACTTCCTTCCTTATAGTAAATTCTTGTCTAATTCCAAAATTATCAGAAGCATTAAGAATGATAAGCTTATATCTGACGCGCGTAAATTCTCTGTTTCTACCTATAAAGAATTGCTTTCTTGGGATGCCACTAAAATTGCTGGGAAAATAGACATACCTATTTTAGTTCTATCACATAATGAAAATGATTTGTTTCAGACCAAGGATCAATCTATGTTGCTATATAATTTTGTCAAAGAACCAAAAGAATTGAAGCTCCATGATGCAGGACATGTTCCAAACCTTGAAAATGCCAACTTGGTTAATAGAATATTGTCTGATTGGTTTAACAAAACATTGAAGTCGCAAATTTAGTTTTATGGAAAAAGAATTTGTCGCCAAAAACTTGAAATCAGGGCGGCGCGTCAACTTTGTTGGCACAGAATTCGGCGGTGGAAAAGCGAGGGCAAGCAAAAATTCCTTCCCCCAACCCTCTTCTTTTTTGCCCGAGCGATTGGATTTCAGAATTCAGCGTTCGGATTTTGTCCAAAAGGCACCGCCAAGAGG
>Ga0209314_10000627_pt1 | contig 15737 bp, 11 predicted proteins | sample I19B2metaG_FD_184146 | JGI IMG/M metagenome (GOLD analysis project Ga0209314, IMG submission 184146) | Lake sediment bacterial and archeal communities from Gulf of Boni, Indonesia to study Microbial Dark Matter (Phase II) - ​I19B2 metaG... | ecosystem: Environmental > Aquatic > Freshwater >...
TAACGATATCCGCACCATTGATTGGACGCTGTGTACCAATTGTCTGGAGTGTGGTAAGGTATGCCCTTCCCATGCCATCCAGGTGATAGGGGAGTATAAGACAGTGAATGAAGCATTCAAGATTGCTGCGCAGGACAGAGATTTCTACAACACTTCTGGCGGTGGAGTAACAATTTCCGGAGGTGAGCCACTACTTCAATGGGAATTCGTTCGGGACTTCTTCAAGAAATGCAAAGATGCTGGTTTTCATACTGCGCTTGATACGACGGCCTACTGCCCGTGGGAGAGCATGGAGGAGGTTCTCAGGTATACAGACCTGATTCTCTTTGATATCAAGCATACAGACCCTGAGAAGCACGAGGAAAAAACCGGAGTATCTAATGAACTGATTCTGGAAAATCTTGATAAAGCTTCAAACGCGACCACGACGAAAATCTGGTTGAGAATTCCACTAATACCTGGTTTCAATGATTCGGAATCAAATATGCAAAAGACAGCCGAGCTTACTTCCAAGACTAGAGCGGAAAAGATATCTCTACTGCCATATCATGAGTGGGGAAAAGGCAAATATTCCAGTTTAGGAAAGCAATATGGTTATAATGGAGCAGAGGGCATGCTTGAACCGGATAGTGATGTGGTGAAAAAGTGCAGGGTGGTTCTGGAATCTCATGGGCTGGAAGTGACGGTTGGGAAATAGCTGCCAAGTTAATGAGGGTTACTGATATCAAGAATCAAAAGCGAAAAAAGTGAACTGAAAAGGAGGTGCAGGCTACCAATATGAAAATGGCACTATTTCTGACTTGGCATTTCGAGCATTCTGTGACGCTGAGCCAAATCGCCATAGTTCTCCTCTAGCTGCTTCACAGAAGAGGGTCAATATGAAAACAGGCGATGTCTACACTGAATTGAACTCGAGACTGAAATACCCGCCATCGGAGTATCTGCGCCGGATACTGCGGAAGCTGGTGACCCCAGAGGAGGCAAAACTGCTGCTCCAGCTGCCGGCGCAACCTGCGGAGCTGGCACAAAAAACGGGGATGGACGAAGAGGCGGCACAGCGCAAACTGCAGGAGTTTATGGAGCGTGGTCTGATAATCCGTACCAGCAAGGGATTATTCTGCTTTGCTCACGATATGACCCAGTTACACGATTCCAACCTCTCCAGCGCAGAGAAGTGGGTCGATAACGAGCTCCTCGACCTGTGGCGGGATTTCCGGGACGCTGAGTGGAAACAGACTATGGCCGGCGGGCTTGGAGACTCGTATGTGCAGGCGCTCAAGGTCATTCCGGCATGGAAGGCCATGGAGCGGAGCCCGGACCGGGGTGAGCTTCTGCCCGAAGAGAATATCAAGGGGTTGATTGGAGGAGCAAATCCCATCTCTGTGGTTCCCTGTCCCTGCCGCAGGTCGATCAGGAGGTGCGCTCTCCCGCTTGAAGTCTGCCTGCATTTCAACCGCGGGGCACAATATGCCATAAACCGGTGCGCCGGCCGCCGCATCTCTGCGGAAGAGGCCATTGCCATCGCCGGTGAGGCTGAGGAAGCTGGCCTGGTTCACACCTGGGCCTCCAGCACACCGGAAAAGCTGACCGCAATATGCAGTTGCTGTCGGGAATGCTGTGACATCTTCGCTATTGGCATGGAGGTTGGTAACATAGAGCAGATATTGCAGAAGAGCCGCTTTCGTGCTGAAGTCGATCAGGAGATCTGTACCGGCTGCCAGGACTGTGTGGAGAGGTGCTTCTTCAAGGCCATCGAGATGGAGAAGACTCCTCTGTCCAAGAAGCTCAAGGCCACGATCGATGAAAGTAAGTGCTATGGCTGCGGCCTATGTGTCATCGTCTGCGGGCCTGAGGCGTTAACCATGAGATTGTTGAGGATCTAGATACAAGCACCCTTTCCATGAGACTGTATGATCTGTTGCATATAAAGTACTCTATTATTTTGCCTGGTATGGGTACTGGTGCTGAACCGGTGCAGCCGTTTCCGATCCATCGATGTCGATAGCGGTCGAGTTAGTTTATACAAAGCGGCATGGATGCTCAGTGAGGGGCTCTAGGCTAGCGAAAGGAGGGTGATGGATTTTCGTTACACTGAACAGGAGGAGGCCTTCCGAAAGGAGGTAAGGGATTTCATTCGGGAGGTGTTACCTTCTGATTGGCATGGGGTAGACCCTGGACCTGAAGAAGAGGCAAGGGAGGAGGTTTACCAGCTCTCCAAGAAGGTATGGCGCGGGCTGGCGGCCAAAGGTTGGATAGGGTTGAGCTGGGCCAAGGAATATGGGGGGCAGGAAGACTTAGCGAAGGACTGGATACTCAAGGAGGAGTTGATCTACCACGGCGTACCAGGGATGGATATTGCCGTCGTTCAAGGCGACCTTATTCTGGCGTTCGGCACTGAGGAACAGAAGAAGAGGTTCATCCCTCCCATTCTCCGTGGGGAGATAAAATATGCCATAGGGATGAGCGAGCCCAATGTCGGCTCAGACCTCTTCGCCCTTCAATTGAGGGCAGTAGAGGAAGCAGACTGCTTTGTCCTTAGTGGGCAGAAGATCTGGACCAGCGGCATCCAACATGCCGACTGGTGCGTGGTCTATGCTCGAACTGACCCTAACGCCCCCAAGAAGCATTTGGGTATCAGCGTTTTCATTGTCGACCCCAAGAGCCCGGGGATTACCATGCGCCAGATAACGCAGATGACCGGGCTTGGCGCCTTTTGTGAGGTCTTCTACGACAATGTCAGGGTTCCCAAGGAGAACCTCCTCGGGGAGAAGAACAAAGGGAAGGATGTAAGTATGCATGCCTTCGCTATTGAGAGAAGCTACGGGCTCGTCATACTCCACAATGCCAGGAGATACTTTGAGCAGTTGTTGCAGTATTGCAAGGAGACCTACGTCAATGGTCAGCCTTTAGCCAAGGAACCTGTCATTCGAAGTAGACTAGCTGAGATGGCTATTGAGATTGAAGTGGGGCGTAACATGGGCGAAGGACTGAACTGGATGGCAAGCCAGAAAATGCTCACTGTGCTTCCGAGCTGCCAGAATAAGATCCATGGCGCCGATGTTGCTCAGAGAGTGGCTAGTCTGGGGATGCAAATCCTCGGGCTCTATGGGCAACTGGATGAGAAATCCAAGTGGGCGAAGCTGGGGGGCAGGATGAGGCATATGTATCTAAGTTCAAGGGGTTGGAGTCTTGCCGGTGGCACCAGTGAGATATCCAGGAATATTATCGCCGGGAAATATGGACTGGGATTGCCCAGCTAAGGACTACCAGGGAGGGCAAGGATTTCCAGAATAGGAGGGTGAAAAAGGGCGAGACATTAGGCAGAGGTATTCCTGGTGTGGGCGGCAGTGCTGATAATGGCTGTCCTACGTGGCAGTACTGTACGAAAGAGAGAACCCGAGCCTTTGGACTGGCCTTCGGTCTGTCGAACTGAATGAGTTCGAATCCCCCAGAATGGAGCATTGCGGTCACTTCCAGAGGACCGTGAAGGAGGTGAAGTAGATGACGCTTGGAAGACCAGTAAGAGCGGAACCCAGTGTAAAAGTAGTGCGCACATGCGCTCCGTTGTCCTGCGGACCTGGCTGTGGAATCCTAGCTCATGTAAAGGATGGCGTCCTAGTCAAGGTTGAGCCTGGCGATTTTCCGGGCACAGGCCACGTATGCGCGAAGTGCTTGTCCGCCGTCAAATGGGTATACCATCACGACCGCCTTAAATATCCCATGAAGCGTCAGGGGGTCAGAGGCGAGGGTAGATGGCAGCGCATAACCTGGGATGAAGCCCTAGACACGATAGCGCAAAGGCTAAGGGACATCAGCGACAGGCACGGTTCCAGGTCCGTGGCTTGGACGATGGACTCTATGGCGATTCTGGCCACAATGGCCTTGGAGGGGTTGATAGGTGCCTTGCAGGGGACCTTTCTCTTGCCAGCGGGCTACGGGGATACGGGCGGAATCTGCAGCGATATGGTCTGCTTTGGGTCGCAATGGTGGTATGGCGAGGACTATACCACGAGATTTGAGAAACCTGCTCTATGCCTAAACTGGGGAGGTAATCCTGCCTATACCGACTTCTTCAAATGGCGCACGATCAGGGACGCCAAAGAAAGGGGGGCGAGGTTGATCGTTATCGACCCCTTATTCACCGCGACAGCAGCTAAGGCGGACGAGTACATGCAGATCAGGCCAGGTACCGATGGTGCCCTGGCCTTGGGAATGATGAACGTCATACTGGACCGCAAGCTTCAGGATACCTCTTTCATCAAGGAATACACCGTGGGGCCTTTTTTGGTGCGTGCTGACAATGGCATGTTCTTGAGAGAAAAGGATATCATTTCGCGTGGGTCGGAAAAGTACGTCGTCTGGAATACCGGGACGGGCTCGCCCCTGGCACACGATGCACCCGGGGTAGTCCCTGCCCTGACCGGGGTCTATGCGGCGAATGGAGTGAGCTGCAAACCAGCCTTTCAGCTCTTGGTGGAACTGGTCCAACAATACCCGCCGCACCGAGCCTCTGACATAACCGGGATCCCCAGCGCCACTATCATCAGGTTGGCCACCGAGTATGCTACCGCCAAGCCGGCGGCCTCCTTCAGGGGCTTGGGCTGCCAGAGGACTTTCCACGGGGACCTCACCTATCACGCCATAAACACACTGGCGGCCATCACCGGCAACATTAGCGTTGAGGGCCACGCCCCATTTGTGTTGAACTTCCTCGCATTTATGAGCCGCGGTGCTCCAAACCTTATGCCGATACTGCAGATGTATGATGCTATCATCAACGGCAAGCCGTACCCGATCAGGGCGCTTTGGTTGACCAAACTCAATCTGCTGAATTCGATTCCTAACTTCAACAGGGTGACCAGAGAGCTTTTGCCCCTCCTGGAGTTCATAGTTGTCAGCGATATTTTCATGACCGCCAGCGCCAAGTACGCCGACATCGTCCTTCCGGCCTGCAGCATCTACGAATGCACTGACCTATTCTTCCCGCTTGGCAACGGATCACACAATTATCTCCAGTTGCAGCAGAAGGTGATAGAGCCCTTGTATGAGTCCAAGTCGGATCTGCGAATCTTCTCCTCCTTCGCCAAGAGAATGGGCATTCAGGATTTCCTCACCGAGAGTGAGGAGGAGCTTGTCGACCTTCTGCTCGCCTCAGGTCATCCCTCGATGGAGGGGATAACCGTGGAGAAGCTGAAGGAGCGCCCGATGCTACCAGCAATATCCAGTATGCCTGCCTTCGGCACCCCCTCGGGGAGGCTGGAATTCTACGTAGAGAAGCTCAAGGGTTTCGGACAGGAATTGCCTTTCTACATGGAACCCCTAGAGAGTCAGCGTACGCCGCTGGCCCAGAAGTACCCGCTATCCCTTATCACCCCTCATCCTAAGTACCGATGTCACTCCGTGTTTGCCAATATCCCTTGGCTCCGCGACCTCGACCCGGAGCCGACGCTGGAGATGAACTCGGCTGATGCTCAAGCGAGAGGTATTCACGATGGAGACATCGTTCATGTCTTTAACGACAGGGGTGAGGTCAAACTCAGAGTCAAACTGAACCAGGGAGTTAGGGCAGGTGCGGTCAAGCTGGAAGAGGGGTGGTGGCCCAGCGACTATGTCGAGGGTACCCACCAAGCATTGACCCACGAGACTATTAACCCAGCTCAACAAGCTATCTATGAGCCGAATTTTGCCTGTCACGATGTTCTGGTAGAGGTCGAGCTGGTTGGGGAGGTGAAAGCAAGTGGTTAGGAGATACGGACTGGTTATTGATCTCGAGAGGTGCATCGGATGCCAGACATGCAACATAGCCTGCAAGGTGGAGAACAACATGGAGGCCATCTCGGGAATGAGAGTGGAAACTGTCGGCGGGTCTCATCCTGATACCCCAGCGGGCACACCTCCCAGTTTGAGCATGTATTGGCTTCCCATAGCCTGCATGCACTGCGACCAACCACCATGCCGCGACGCCTGCCATGTCGAAGCCATATACCAGCGCCCTGATGGTATAGTGCTGATAGACGAGGAGAAGTGCGATGGCTGTCAGGAGTGCTTGTTGGTCTGCCCGTATCAGGCGCTTGTTCATGACCCTGACAGGAACGTGGTGCGCAAGTGTAACCTTTGCGCTGAGCGATTGGATCAGGGCTTTGAGCCCTTCTGCGCTCTGTGCTGTGGATGCCAAGCCATATTCTGGGGAGACCTGGCAGATCGGGAGAGCGAGGTGTCGCAATTGATAGCCCAGAGGAGCGCAAACGTCCTGAAGCCGGAGGAGAAAACGGGACCTGCCGTTTACTACTGCCCACCAAAGGAGCGAAGGCAGGCATAGTAGGAAACCTACTGCCCACTACTGAGTACTGGGTGCCATGGGGATGAGTTGCGCCTCGGCCTGGTTCCTATGCCCTTGTTTGAAGAGTGCCACGTGGCTGTGGCATTCAGCGAGCATGACCTGCCCCCAGCAACTGTACCACTTCTTGAGTGACATTGCCAGATTGACTATTTCGGAATCTCGAACCAAAATGTGCAGGCATAATTCGAGTATCGTATAGTCGCAATGCCGAGACTAGCTCTGAACCGTCGCTAACTCACAGGCTGGCGAGGGCATCTGCCGCCGATTCTGGAAGCGTCTCCGTCTCCTTCGGGAGGGCGGCCTGGTAATCGCTGAAGAGAAGATAGGAGTGAATCTCGTGGAGCGCCACCCTCCCCATGCGCCATGTTGCTTGTGACGTGAGTCCAAGCTATGATGGCAGCGATCTCTGGCGGAAAAACGTGGCAGGGTAGTCCCGGAGTCTTCGGGGCTAGAAAGGAAGCACATATGGAACGAGCGGCACGGGAGACACGAAAGGCTTTTACGCCGGGGAAGATCGCCGGCCTGCAACTGCGCAATCGTATCATTCGATCAGCCTGTTTTGAGGGAATGTGCCCGGATGGCTATCCCACCGAACGGTTAATCAATCTACATCGTGAACTGGCAGAGGGCGGAGTGGGAATGACCACGATGGCCTATTGCGCTGTCGAGGCTGATGGACGTATCAGAGAAGTGATGATGTACATGCACGAGAGGATTCGTCCACAGATGGAGCGGCTGACCCGCGCAGTGCATGAGGCTGGTGCGAAGATCTCAGGACAGATTGGTCACTGCGGCAACTTCTCTCAGAATAGAAGCCTTCAAGGCAAGCGCCCGCTCGGTCCCTCCCCCATGATCAATATGAGTGGCATCCCCTATGGCATACCCTTCGCCAGTGCCATGACCCACGCTGATATCAATCGTGTGGTTCAGTGCTTTCACGACGCGGCCCTCTTCATGAAATCGGCAGGCTTTGATGCCTTGGAGATACACTTCGGCCACGGCTACGGATTGAGCCAGTTCATCAGCCCCAAGACTAACAAACGAAAAGACGAATATGGCGGATCGCTCATCAACCGCATGCGTTACCCGTTGCGGGCCTTAGAAGCAGTGCGCAAGGCAGTGGGGGACGACTTCCCTATACTCGGCAAGATGGGACTCACCGACGGGGTCAAGGGTGGTCTAACCACAGATGAGGCTATTGAAGTAGCCGGACTGCTGGACGATGCTGGAATCGATGCCCTGATCCCTACCGGCGGTACCAGCAGCATGAACCCGATGCTCATGTTTCATGGAGACAGCCTGCTTCCGGGACTGATCAAGGTGGAAAAGAGTTGGTTTGTGCGTCTCGGCATGCGTATGGTCGGCCCTTGGATGTTCAAGAAATACCCTTACAAAGAGTTGTACTTCCTTGAAGAGGCCAAGAGGGTGCGCGACCGAATCAAGAATGCCAAGTTGTGCTACATCGGCGGAGTGTGTACAATGGAGAGCTTAGAAACCGTGATGCGGGAATTCGACTTTGTCCAGATAGGGCGGGCACTCATTAAGGATCCCGCCTTTGTGAATCACGCCATGGCGGATCCCAATTACGTCAACGGCTGCGATCACTGTAATAAATGCGCCACATTGATTTTTCATCCGGACGGGATCCGCTGCGTGGCCAACGATAAATGATGATGGCTGAGCCTGGAATAGTGGAGATGGAAGCAATGGCCAGCATGTTGGGACCGGCGTGCACTTGGACTTTGAGCGAACTCCAAGCATTGGGGGCGTATCCACTGGAGCTGACGACATAACGGAAATGGCACTCACCAGTGGGGAAAGGAGTGATTAAGAACGATGGCTAGGAAACAGGAGACTCGAAAGTGGGATGCCGAGGCTGACGTTATTGTGGTCGGATTTGGTGCAGCAGGTGCGTCAGCGGCACTGGAGGCTGCTCAACAGGGGGCTTCAGTGCTGGTCTTGGATCGCTTCCATGGAGGTGGGGCGACAGCCGCAAGCGGGGGTGTTGTCTATGCCGGCGGCGGGACGCCATATCAGAAAGCAGCAGGATACGAAGACACGGTGGAGGAAATGTACAACTATCTGAAGCAGGAGATCGGCGAAGGGGTGATGACCGACGAGACGCTGCGCCGCTTCTGCGAGCAGTCAAAGGAGGATGTCCGCTGGCTAGCTGAGGCTGGCATACTCTTCGAGGGATCGCTGTGCCCGTTCAAGACCTCCTACCCCACCGACGCCTACTACCTCTACTATTCCGGAAGCGAGAATAACGCTCATTATAAGGCCAAAGCAAAGCCCGTGCCGCGTGGACACCGCGCCAAGGGCAAAGGCATGTCGGGCCTCACATTCTTCCACAGCTTAGAGAAAACGTTGCGCAAAAGCAAGAATGTCCAGGTGCGCTGCCAGACCCAGGTACTCAAGCTCATACAGGCTGAGGATGGCCAGGTCATAGGCGTAGAGGGGCGTTCCATACCACCGAGCTCCATCTTGCTCAGACGGTTCCATGGCGGTATCACTTGGATTAACGCCAAGCTCAACACTTATATGCCACCGCTAGCGAGCCTGCTTAATATGCTGGCCATCGGCATTGCGAAGGTACGCTCCCGGCCCTACTGCGCGCGGGCACGCAAGGGCATAATCCTGGCAGCCGGCGGCTTCATCTTTAACAAAAAGAGGGTCAACGAGTGCAACTGTGCCTATGGAAAGTGTCTTCCGCTGGGGACATATGCTGATGACGGCGCAGGGATTGCTTTGGGGGAGAGCGCGGGCGGTGTCACATCGCACATGGACAAGATATCGGCTTGGCGCTTCTACGTCCCGCCTGAGGCGCTGATGCAGGGCGTCCTAGTAGATAAGCAGGGCCAGCGAATATGCAGCGAGGACTTGTACGGCGGCAAGCAGGGCGATTATATAGTATCGAAGGCTGGTGGCAATGCCTACCTTGTCTTTGATAGCAAGACCTACAAGGAAGCCAAGAGCCATTTGGGAGACCAGTGCGCCTTTTTCCAGAAGCTGACGATGATACCTATGCTGCTCATCAGCCGAAAGAAGGCCTCATCATTTGCCAAACTGGCGCGGAAGTTCAAGATTTCTCCTGAAGGTCTTGAAGCTACGATGAAGCAGTACAACGAGATCGCGAAGAAGGGTGAGCCAGATCCGCTGGGTAAGCTGCAAAAGCGTTTCGTGCCTCAGGAAACGCCTCCATTCTATGCACTGGATTGCTCCCTTCAGGGGTTCTCCTCATTTTTAACCAAGGGCGGCATCCCTACTGCAGCTATTACCCTCGGCGGCCTTGTTGTGAATGAACAGACTGGACAGGTTAAGCGAGCAGATGGTTCTTCAATCGACGGGTTGTACGCTGCTGGACGGAATGCCGTAGGTCTCTGCTCCAATAGTTATTTCGCCAGCGGGACATCCATCGCAGATTGCGTTTTCGCAGGCCGGCGCGCGGGTAAGCATGCGGCTAGCCGTCCCGGGAAGTAGTACTTCCGCCGCGCAGTTCTTTTGATAGGAGAAGATCGTGGCTCCCTTGAGGGGGGCTTTCAAGGAGGGAACAAATGAAAAAGGTCGCTATCACCGGCATCTCTGGTTACCTTGGGACCCAGATACTCAAGCTGTTGGATCAAGATAAGGACGTAGAGAGTGTTGTAGGCATAGACATCAGGCCACCCAACTACTCCAGCAGCAAACTGAAATTCTACTCACGGGATGTGCGCGAGCCGCTCATCGACATCTTCGACCAGAACAAGGTGGACTCGGCGTTCCACCTGGCTTTTGTTGTCCCACCCAATAGGCGTGTCGACGCTCACGATATTAACATAGGCGGCTCTCGGAGTTTCTTGCACGCTTGCGAGGCAATGTCGGTGGAGGCCCTATTCTACCAGAGCAGCCATACCGTCTATGGTGCCCATCGCGATAATCCTCCTCTTATTACCGAAGAGCAGCCACTGAGGCCAGTTCGTGGCTTCCCGTACGGACAGGACAAGGCAGAAGTCGAACCGATGTTCCAGGAGTACATGAAAACCCATTCCAAGCAGAGTGTTACCATCGTCCGAGTCGTCTCAGTTGTCGGACCGGGAGCTGTCGTGTCCGGTCTCAATGTGTTGTTCATGCCCGTGACCATGTACGTTCTTGGATACAATCCCGGATGGCAGTTCATTTTCGAAGATGACCTGGCGAGGCTGGACGTGACATTGGTCAAAGAAAGGCGATCAGGCATCTTCAATGCGGGCGCCGAGGGGTCGGTAAGCTACAGAGAAATGCTGAGGGCCACGGGTAAGCCGTCTCTTGGTCTTCCCTCGTGGCTTTGGTCAGCGCTGGTACGCTTCAGTTGGGCGCTGCGTATCCAAAAGGTATCGCAGGCTGGCGGGCTTGAGTTCATGAAGTACCCCATACTGGTCAATACTGAGAAGCTCACCAAGACAATCGGATTCAAGTTCACCTATGATTCTCGCGAAGCTTTCAAGGCTTTTATGGATGCCAAGTTGGCTAGTGCCAAGGCCGCCAAAAAGCAGGTTTGAAATAAAAAACACAAGGCGCTTATTCCCTTCATACTTTAACAGAGCGGCATCTAATAAAACCTTAGGCTATCCTCAGAGCTAACAGAGCATGAATATAGCTTGCTGCACCTCCTTCGCTTTGAGTTGCGGCCTTTCCAAAGTTACAGAGGTCGGCGGCTGTTTTCCACTACTAGCCCCCTTTCACACTCAAGAGTGTAGACCAAAAAACTGCTAACTATTGACAAAGTCAGCGTCTTCAGCAATGGGTAATCGCAGGCATTTGGTAGCAGTTGACAGTCAGCTCAACAAAAGGTAGGATTAATGTACAGCATTAGGGAGCACTGTGATGACCTTTGGGCAACGACTGAGGGAACTGAGGAAAGCCAAAGGCATAACCCAAAGAGAACTGGCACAAAAGACAGGAATTAGCTTCGCATACGTGAGTAAGCTTGAAACCGGCGTCATGCCCCCACCGAGGCAAAAGATCATCCTGGCTTTGGCCAAGGTACTTGGTGCCAACAATGCGGACACGGATGAGCTATTTGGCCTGGCTAAGAAGATGCCAACTGACTTACTAAAACGAGTAGATACCCAAATGATAGAGATGTTGCGTTCCCTCCAGCATGTGAAGAAGACACCTGCGCACGAATTAGCAACATTGCGGCGTCGAATTGCTGAGCTACAAGCATCAAAAATCCAGGGCACATGGCTTAAGGAGCCGCCTGGGAGACAGGAAGACACCTTTCGAGCACTTGTTGAGAATTCTCCGGACGGCATTGTGATTCTAAGCAGTGAGTTAGAAGTCGTATACGAGAACCCGTCCGCCGCCCGAATCCTCGGCTATGAATCGGGAGAATTCGTTGGCAAGGATGTGCTTGAACCTATTCACCCAGACGATATGTACAAGGCAGCCCATGGGCTCACCAAAATGATCCAAACTCCAGGTGACACCAGTAGTAGTCGTCTGCAGTTGCGTATGAGGCATAAAGACGGTACGTGGCGTGTGGTCGATGGAGTAGCCAACAACCTTCTCCACCACCCTGCTGTCAAGGGCATCATTGTTCACATTCGCGAAATCAGCAGGCGCTTCCGGGACGAAGGAGCATGGGCCGAAGCTGCAGCGGCGTCAGCGATGGCCAAGGAGTACCACCTGACGGAGAGTGAACACAGGGTACTCAGTCTGATCGCAGAGGGGCAGAGCAACCCCCAAATAGCGGAGCAGCTGGTGGTAAGCCCTTCCACTGTGAGATTCCACGTCAGCAGTATCCTCCGCAAGCTGCGTGTCACCAGCCGCACTGAGGCAGCCGCCATCGCAGTGCGCCGCCACCTGGTCGCCTGATTGGTTGGCGTGGGAACCCGCTATCCGTCTAGGAATTAATCCCTCTTTATGTCCAGTGCCGTGTGGCAGACTCCCTGTTATGATTTCTATTGTTCCATCATCATAACCTCTTGTGACCTTGCTCTTGCGAGGTTCATAGTTGACAAAGTTGAGAATGAAATAGGATACTTCTTAATGATGGAAGGGAGGGCATAAACCATGAAGGCTGCTGTATCATACCAGATCAATACTCCGATGCGAGTAGAGGAGGTTACTCTTGATGAGCCACAAGACCATGAAGTCCTCGTAAAACTGGTGGCTGCTGGGACCTGTCACAGCGACCTCCACTTTCTCAAGGGCGACATCCCCGTTGCCATGCCTGTTGTAATGGGGCATGAGGGAGCTGGAATTGTAGAAAAGGTGGGGCCTGGTGTAAGCACACTCCAGCCCGGTGACCACGTGGTGCTTATGGTGGCATTCTCATGCGGGAAATGCTCTTACTGTGCTGAGGGTCGGCCCACCCTTTGCGTAGAGAACCTGCCTATTCAGATCATGGGCACCCTTCCCGGAGGAGGAATACGCTTACACAAAGGCGATCAAGACCTGCACCACCTCTTTGGCCTGGCCTGCTTTGCTGAATATGCGGTAGTGCATGAGCGTTCAGTAGTGAAAATCCGGGAGGATGCCCCCCTTGATGTGGTGTGCCTCTTAGGCTGTGGCACCAGCGCTGGCATAGGTGCTGTTCTCAATACAGCAGGGGTCAAGGCTGGCGAAAGCGTAGTTATCTATGGCTGTGGTGGCGTGGGATTGAGTGCAGTTATGGCAGCCAAGCTGGCTGGAGCAGGGATGATCATAGCTGTAGATACGTTGGATACGAAACTGGAAATGGCTAAGGAACTTGGCGCTCATTACATTATCAATGCATCCCGGGAGAACCCCCAGCAGAAGGCCCTTGAGCTAACTGGCACGGGGGTACACTATGCTGTTCCATGCGTAGGTAACGCGGATGCTATTATGCAGGCCTATGGCTCCCTTCGTATGGGAGGCAAGTGCGTCGTAGTCGGATTGCCACCCATCGGTGTCAATCTCAATATCGCTCCCTATGAACTTCTCCTAGGAAAGACTATTACCGGAACTACCCAGGGCGACATAAGAGCGTTTGTTGACATACCAAGATATGTTGATTTATTCATGGATGGTAGACTCCCCATTGACAAGCTGATCACCAAGAGCTGCAACTTGGAAGAAATCAATGAAGCCTACGAGGCACTGGTAAGGGGAGAGGTAGTACGCACCATAATCCGGTTCTAGTGCTAGTCTTCCAGAAAAGAAATCTCTTCACAGGAGGTTGTCATGCCTGATAAAACATTCGATGCGGTGATTGTTGGGGGAGGGAACAAGGCCCTATTCGTCGCCATGTACCTGACTAAGTATGCTGAGATGAGCGTCGGCGTATTTGAGCGGAGGCACGAGATTGGCGGTTGCCTGGCTACTGAGGAGACGGCAGCCCCGGGTTTTCGTACCAATAGCCATGCCACACTGCAGTTGCCCTTCTACTATTTGCCACTCTGGCGTGATTTCCCTGAATTCTGGGAATATGGGGCTAGGATCGATCAACATCTCTGTACCGATGGTGCCATCTTCAGAAACAATCAGACCTGCCTTGCCATTTACAGTGACAAATATGATATGAGCCAAGAGCGTACTGCCAAGGAGATTGCCCGGTTTTCGGAAAGGGATGCTGAGAAGTGGCTCAAAATGAGGAAGGTATGGTTAGGCAAGGAGATGCAGAATGTGCAAATGGATCACATTTTTCGGCCCGCGGAGGACAAACTCGACCCCGGAGTGCTTGAGAGGCAAATAGCTGTGTATCCACAGCTAGTGGAGATCGGAGCGGGGGTAGAGCCGGACCCGCTAATCCTCATGTCCACCCATACCCGGAATGTGCAGGAGCTATGGGAAAGCAAGGAGATGCAGTACTGTAATCTGAGATTTGTTCTTGGATCAGCAATGGATGTCAACCAACCAGGGGCGGGCGCTTGGACGTTCGGTTTTTGCGCCACAATGCCGAATATAGGTTTCTGCCCGGGAGGAACTCACCAGGTAGCTCATGCTGCCCATCAGATTCTAGTGGCCAATGGGTGCCAGTTCTTCACCCACTCTGAAGTAGATAAGGTCATTATAGATAATGGAACTGCCAAAGGCATCCGCCTCACAGATGGCACTGAAGTTGGGGCGAGAAAGTTGGTGGTGAGCACCTTGAACCCGCAGCAGCTCTGTTTCGATTTGATAGGCAGAGAGCATATACCTGAACGGATGGCGCGGCGTGTGGAGCTTCTGGAAAGCGTTTTCGGCTGCTTGATGTGGTACAGCTTTGCCGTCCATGAAGCTCCAAAGTATGAAGCCGCCGCCTTTAACCCGGATGTAAATGATTGCTTCTATCTTGGGTTGGCAGAGGATAATGACCCTGGGCATGTCGCCAGGGAGTGCTATTGGACAAGGCTGGGGAAATGGCCCCCCCTGGAGGACTATTGCCCCACGGTCTGGTGCCATAGCCTGGTTGACCCCAGCTATGCGCCCCCGGGGAAACATATTGTCAATCATGAGCAACTTGGTCCGCCTGCCTCCGCCCACACTGAGAGAGAGTGGCTGGAGATAAAGAAGCGGTATGCTGAAGAGCTGATGAGCATCTGGCAGAAGCATGCCCCCAACATGACCTGGGATAACGTTATCGGCTGCGACTCTAGCACCCCCTACGATCAACTCCGGCTGAAGAACCTGGGGCCCAATGGGTGCATGGCCCTCCTCGACCGTGTGCCGTATCAGACTGATGATAAGAGGCCTATCCCTGAGCTGGCAAACCATAGGACTCCCATAAAGAATCTCTATGCTACCGGGTCCGCTTGGCATCTAGGGGCAAATTCGGGGGCATCAGAGTCCTACAACTGTTACAAGATTATCGCCAAGGACATGAATCTGGGCAAGCCCTGGGAGGAGCCCGGGAAAGAGGAACCCGACTCTCTATATCAGCTGTGGCTAACTATACTGAAGAGGTTGCAGGACTCAGCGAAGGTGAAGTCATAGCAGTGAACTCCTTGGCGGAGAGGGACGAAAAATACATGCAACTGAACGATCACAACGAGTCCCTTTGCGGCCAACACGTACTCCAGTATCCGTACCGGCGGGCGACGGGACCGATTCTCGGCCGCTTCTTTACTGAGATTCGCGATAACGGGCGGTTCTTGGGCGTGAAGACGTCTTCGGGCAACGTCTTGTGCCCGCCGGTGGAAGTAGACCCGGACACGCTGGAGGATCTGTCAGTGGATGATCTCGTGGAGGTGGGCCCGGCGGGTTGTGTCACGAGTTGGACCTGGCTGAGTGAGCCCCGTCCGGGCAACCCGCTGCAGCGACCCTTCGCCTGGGCGCTCATCAAGCTCGATGGCGCAGACTCAGCTCTCCTACATGCCATAGATGCTGGAAGCGAGTCTGTCATGCGAACAGGGATGCGAGTGGTACCCCGCTTTCTTGATGAGCGGAATGGTGGGATACGCGATATTGCCTGCTTCGTGCCGGAGGATTGACT
>Ga0209314_10000628_pt1 | contig 15720 bp, 14 predicted proteins | sample I19B2metaG_FD_184146 | JGI IMG/M metagenome (GOLD analysis project Ga0209314, IMG submission 184146) | Lake sediment bacterial and archeal communities from Gulf of Boni, Indonesia to study Microbial Dark Matter (Phase II) - ​I19B2 metaG... | ecosystem: Environmental > Aquatic > Freshwater >...
GGAAACCGCCGATCTTGATGACAACCTTCACTTGGTGGCTCCTCTGTTGATATTGTCGGGGCAATCTGCTTATATAATTGAGTTCGGGTAGGCGTGTGAGGCGTCTGCTTTGCAGGCTCAGTCACAAGATTCAGTTTCAAGATTCAGATTGAAGCGGACGCTGGATCAATTGGCCTCAAAGGAGGGCCGTGGGACTGAGCTCATCACTCTGTATGTCCCTCCTGACAGGCAGATTCACGAGGTCATAGGTCAACTTCGTGAGGAATATGGAACAGCTTCGAACATAAAGTCAAGAACTACGAGGAAGAACGTTCTCGACGCTATTGAGAAGACGATGCAACGTCTGAAGCTTTTCAAGCATCCTCCACCAAACGGCCTGGCTGTTTTCTGCGGAGCCATTCCTCAGAACGGGCCTGGAACAGAGCGAATGGAGACGTATGTCCTTGAGCCGCCGGAGCCCATCCGCGTCTATCTGTATCGATGCGACAACAGGTTTCATATCGAGCCTCTCCTCGAGATCCTCAGAGAGAAGGACACATTCGGAATCATCCTGATTGACGGAAACGACACTCTGATAGCGACCCTGAGGGGCAGGCAGATAAACGTCGTTAAGGAGATGACCTCAGGGATTCCAGGAAAGCACAGGGCCGGAGGACAATCGGCACGTAGGTTCGAGAGGCTGAGAGAGGCCGAAGTGAACCAGTACTACAAGCGGGTGGGAGGTCATGCCAACGAGATCCTTTCACAGGTGCCGGATCTGAGGGGCCTGATCGTCGGCGGACCGGGTCCTTCGAAATACGATTTCGAAGACGGAGATTACTTGAATTACGAGCTTAAGAAGAAGATTGTGGCAACCGTTGACACCGCTTACGTCGGCGACAACGGTATCGACGAAGTTCTAGAAAAGGCGCCTGAGATCCTTCGCGGAGTCCGCTACTCCGAGGAGAAGAGGCTTGTACAACGGTTTCTGTACGAGGTGGGACATGACACGGGTCTGGCCACTTACGGTGAAGGTGAGACTCGCAGGGCGTTGGATGCTGGACTTGTCAGCGTTCTACTTCTCTCAGAGAAGCTTGACATCACTCATGTTACCATCAAGTGTCATTTCTGTGGATCCACGGAGGATCGACTCATCCTTCCTCAAGAGATGGCCCGGCTAGAGCAAGATGTGTCGTCATCTCAGTGCAGCAGATGTAACAACGCCACACTTGAGGTCGAGAAGAAAGATTTGCTTGAAGAATTCGCTGAGATCGGCGAGAGCAAAGGCGTGGATGTCGAGGTAATATCGGCAGAGACAGAGGAAGGCCAGCAACTCCTCAAAGGTTTTGGAGGGATCGCGGCCGTACTGAGATATGCCAAGGCGGCGTCCAGATGAGTGAAAGGACTGACTGTGTTGAGTTGAGCTGGCTAGATCAGTACAGGGCCAGTGCGCCCGGAGATTTGCAGAAGCTTGAAGGGAAGGAGGAGTGCGGCGGATGAAGATAGAACCGATTGTGGGCAGAAGATCACAAAGCGTGATGTCATTCTCTGAGACACGTGGTACGAGAAGAGTTCTGCCGCCAAGTTTGCTCATCAGTGATCGCCCTGTGATTCGAAGGTTTGAGGATCTTGAGCCAGTCCTCTACGATGTTAGCTCGTGCAGAGGTATGAATCCGGAATTGCCAGTATACGAAGTCTACAGGGACCTGGGCGTGGGAGAGAGAGGAAGAGAAATCCTTTCGAAGCATGGCGTAAGGTATGACGCGACCGTCATGCCACCATTGATGCTCGGGAAGGAATATGTGAAGACAATAGGGCACGACCACTTGCCGAGCATAGGAGAGTGGACGCATCCAGAGGTCTTTGAGGTGCTTGAGGGAGAAGCACGTTTCCTCGTTCAGAGGTACCGAGATGAAGAAGTGGTTGATGTGTCCTTGATAACAGCATATGAGGGTGACGTAGTCACGGTTCCTCCAAATTGTGGTCACGTTGTGATTAACACCTCTTCAAGCACATTAGTGGTAGGCAACCTTATCTCACGAGATTGCCTCCAGACATATGACCGATTCAAGAAGAGGAGGGGGGCCGCGTACTACCTACTGGAGGGCGGGCGGCTGGTAAGGAACGATCACTATTCCGAGTTACCTAAGGTTCGCGCGATGGTGGCTGAGCCTCAGGCTTTCGTTGAGAAGAAATCAAGTCTACTGACATCTTTTCTGAGTAGCCCGGAGCTGTTCACGTTTCTGAGCAAATAGGATTCCCAAGTTCTCAGACAGGAGCCAAGGGCCTAAGGCTCGATCATATTAATGACGGAGTGGTCAAAGAAGTGGGGATCTGTGGTTTGGCATATCTGCTACGGAATGTGGCTTAGTCAACCTGAACCAACAGATCAGTTGATGCCCTTCAGCCGTCCACAGAATAGAGGAAGACTATGTCAGAGTCGGTATCCAATCCGACGCATAGTCACGGCACTTTGCTCCTTTAGAATCTCTTTGAAGTCCGCAAGCGGGCAAACACATCCTTTTATACGCGTCTTTCTCTGGAGATCGGGCGGAGATTTCCATGCCCGGCAACAAGTATTCGAGCGCGACGTTCGCTGGCAAAGAGTGGTTCAAATCCTTTCCTAACTTGGATCGCTCAGGCTTGTTGGCCGTTAGGAGGAAGGGCATGCGAAATGGCAATTGGCGTAGGCTATCACCTGTTGACCGGGGCCTTTTCAGATGTGCCTTGTGGGTAGTCAAGGTTCGAGGAGGCTTAGTGAACTTGAAGTTGATGGCGCGGGTTTTATGCATTGTCTTGAAGTTGCTTGAGGATCGTTCTATGCGCATATGGAAGGCCGGAGAGATGAGAGCCGAAGAGTTGAAGCTTGAATTTGAGGGCAGAGGCTTGTTTGATTGGGCTCCACGGGTTGCAGGCTGGCTTGTTGAGAGGAATTTCATCCTCTATCTGGGGCTAGGAGTGCTTTAGGCATCTGGTGTTGACGAATCTGCTTGTAGGCAACGAGGCGAGATACGTTGAATAGACTCCTCGATATGCCGCTTCGTGTGCACAGTTCAACCATTCACTCACCCGATCATTCTCTCAATTCCCGCCTCATGGCTTGAGATCGGCTTGCCTTTCAGTAGTGACAAGGTAATGGAGCATAGAACGCGACTTTCATTGCCCATACTCTACGTACTGCTCGCATCTATGGCCGCAAGCATATTCTTTGTCGTCCTAGTGTTGCTTGATCGCCTACAGGTCTCGGTTCACTATTACCACGCTACCATAATCCAGGCCGCATTCATGTCTCAGCAAAAGGACTTGTACGTGTTGTGGTTCTCTACGCTTCTAGCATTCTTGGCACTGGCGATCCTTATGATTATTCACCGTCAGCTGGACTTGAGAGAATGGGTCCCGATATCCACTTTGGCGGCGGGGTTAGCATTACTAATCTGCGGTCTGATACATCTGGCGGCAATAGTAATTCTCACTAGTCATGCTCTAACTCTGACTGCGAAAACGATCTACAAAGCGGGTTTTCATTCCTCTTTGTCAAAGAAGCGAATCCTAACTCTGATAGTTGTTCATCTACTGAGCTTGGTGCTGTTGATTGAGTGGCCAGCTCTCATCTATTGGATTGTGACCGGGTTCAGCCCGAGTAATGAGATAGGTAGGCGGGCTGCCGTTCTGGAGTTGAAGCTTTCTTACGCAGCGTCTTCAATATCTCCTTGGTTGTACGCAGCATTTCTCTTCTCTTGGTTGTGGGCTCCGGCGCTACGGTTCTTGAAAAGCAAGATTGCTGGTAAGCACAGAAGCGTGGAATCAAGTATTCTCAGAATTGGTGCAGGGAAAACATGGACAGCGTTGTTGGCCATTCTTCTCCTATTCGGCTTGAGTGTATTGGTGGGATACTATCCTTACTGGCATGGGCCGACGTGGCTTGTCGGAACTGATGTCTACTGGAGATACAAGGACCCATTGGATGGATTGGCGGGCATGAGTGGCCTAGCGGGATTCGAACAGGCGCTGAAAGAACATCAATCCGGATTTCTGATTCTCCTTCTTGGATCTATGAAGATGACGGGTTTCTCCTCTCAGACGATTCTCAGATACACTCCGATGGTTCTTACAGCGCTTACCGCGATAGCCACATTCGCTCTGGCTAGTGCATTTGGGCTGGGTAGATACGAGTCACTGATGGCTGGAATCGCAAGCATCATGTGGATACCTACGACTATTGGAATCTTCACTTCAATACTCGCCAATTGGCTCGCTCTAGCCATCTGGGTAGTCTCTTTATGGGTTCTTGTGAAAGACCCAAAGATCGATATGGTCGGCGTCGCGATCATAGGATCGCTGTTCTCCCTATCGATACTATTCATTCACCCATGGAGCTGGGGGCCCTTTGCAGCTGTCATCAACCTGTACCTGCTGAGTCGGCTTCATGGACGAAAGTTCTCGCGTCGTCAATTGTTATTCTGTACGGTCTTTGATCTTCTAGGATTGATGGTTGTCTCTATGTCTCTGTTGACGTTACAAACATCCCAAGGGTTGCGCGTCGCAAGTGCTCTCAGTCTTTACTCAGTTAGTTTGGCTGATCCCAAGACCATACTGGCTTTCCCCAATGCGATCGAATACTTCGCCACCATGTGGAGTCCATTTCTCACTCCCATATCGATGGTCGTGGCGATCGTGGGCATCTTAGCTGCAGTACACAGTCACGGCAGACTAAGTCATTTCCTATTGTCATGGCTGTGCGTCACATCAATTGCTTCTGTCCTCGCGACCTCCCTAGGGTTTTCAGACGGAGGATACCTCTGGCGGGTATTCTTCGTTGCCCCAATAGCCGTACCTACAGGTCTTGGTGCTTCTTGCATCTGCAAGACCCTAGAGCGCAAACTTGGTGAGGATGACCACGTGAGTCTGACCTTGAAACAATGGTATGGAGTGGCAGGAGTGACTGTAAGCACACTAAGCTCATCTCTGATGTACGTCACGATCTCTGATGCTTTTCCGGAATTCGGTCAACTTTTAGCCCTGTTGTTGAACTTACTTCTGGTGACGATGTTGTTTCACTTGGCCCGCGGGAGGCTTGGCACATCTGATATTCTGAGAATAGTAATAGCCGTACTGGTTGCGGGCTCAGGTGTGAGATCGCTTGAGCCGTTACTTCGGGATCCACACAACATTTCTATGGGGTAGACTACGGGGGAACGGGTTAAATAGATGTCTCCTAAGCAGTTCCGTTGGTAGATTTACTTGACGGCCAGTCAACGTCTGACCGGAGTGTCAATTCTCACAGTACTGGTGGTGGCTTTCTTCTCAATGCAGCTAGTAGCTGCAGGAGAGAAACTCTATGTCTGCTACATCAATACAGTGCAAAAGGAAGTCGTTCAAGGCAAGGCTATTACCGTGATATTTGGGGTCTTCTATTCGCCTGCATACTATGCTCCGTGCGGAGAGCCATGTCAGCTAAAGCCAAGAATGGGACAGACAGAGCCTACGGGTGACTTTGAAGCTAAGGGATCCAGTACGGTTCGTCTTACAGGAATCCTCCTCACTCCTACAGGGAAGCCCGGCGAATATAGAGCGGAGCTTGTTCTCCCTCGCGATGTTGCAGTGGAGAAGTTTGTCGTCTTCGTCCTGGAAGGTAGCCTGTACGACGGGAATACCAATGGGCCAGATCAAGACACAAGCCATGTAGAGACACCTGATCCCGTAGATGACAGCAAGTTTGCCGTCACTGCCGCAACCACAACCACCACCGGCGCAACAAGACCTGCTGCGATACCGGAAGGATTCTCCACGTTCGCTTCTATCCTCACTCTAGTAATTATCTCATCCGTTCTGCTTATCCTCCTCCTTGTAGCTGGACACTCTCTAGGAAGAAAACAACAGAAGGTTTCACGTTTCTGCCACTACTGTGGCCGCGATCTCCCGTCAAACGTGCGATATTGTGATCGATGTGGAACCATTGTCGAAAGGTCCCGAAAATAGTGTCAGGGAATAGAATCTCGCGAGTGGACTCTCCGTGCCTGAACTCGGATTGCATTTCGCAGTTTGCTTCGCTCTGACGGCCCCTGTTCTCGGTCTACGAAGAGCCGCAGTTATTTCACTGGTATCGCTTATGCCAGATCTGGATGTGTTGTTTCACGTGCACCGTTCTGCAAGTCACTCGGCTATTCTCATACTTGCTGTCTGCCTAGTCGTGGTAGGACTGACAGCTAGACTGAGACCTAGGCTGCTCGGCCTCGTATCTGCTGCGTTGCTAGCCTTACTCAGTCATCCAATCATGGATATGTTCTCGACCTACACGCCCGTCTTGTATCCACTTACTAATGAATCGGTGTACGTGAATGTTGAATGGAAGGCGCTGATTGGGTGGTCAATTTTGGCGAATTCTGTTGTAAAAATAGACAGGAGACCAACGGAGTTTGTAAGCTTTGACAGACTGGCTGCACCGATATTCAGTAGCGAGGGCTTCATAGTTTTCCTTATCCTAGTGGCCATACCTTGCCTGGAGGTCTTCGTGAGACGTCTAAGGACTCCCAAGCTTTCCGAATCTGAGAGGACTGGCCAACAATGTTTCTCTTCCTATGTACATGGCTTGGTGTCAGAGCTTCAGGCGGTTGGGCATGAATATGTCTCCCGGTCCAAGCAAATTGTGATGAAGAGTCGGTCGATGTCTTGTTAGCAGTTGCTGTCTCGGTCTGGCTAGGCATTCACTGGTGAAAGACCCGGCGTCAGCATTTCCGAAGAGCGACAAGGTCGAGGCGGAACAGTGGGTAGCTGAGGGATCAACATTGTCCGTAACACACATGCCCTCCCGCAATGAGATGCAGGTCGTATTCATTGTGCCAACTCTGAACGAAGAGGAGGGGATAGGTGTTGTTCTGAGTGGCATCGGCAAAGTCATGCAGGGCAACCACACGATCCTTGTCGTGGATGGACATTCAGAGGATAGGACGACCCAGATAGCGAGGAACAAGGGAGCTACGGTTGTTTCTCAAAGGGGAAGGGGGTATGGAGATGCATACAGGACAGGTTTCGATTACGCCTCTAAGGAGCTTGGCGCGCATATTGCAGTGATGATAGACGGCGACGGAAGTTACGATCCTGAAGATATTCCCAGATTGTTGAATCCCATTCTCGAAGACCGAGCAGATCTGGTAATAGGTAACAGGTTGGTGAACCTGAAGGAAGGATCGATGTATTTCATCAACAAAGTTGGCAATATAATACTGTCTTGGATTGCCAGAAGGACGTTAGGCCTCAAGGTAGGCGACACACAATGCGGTCTACGAGCCTTGCGAACAGACCTAATCAGGGGCCTCGTTCTGAAGGAAGACGGCATGCCGTTTGCCATAGAAATGCTCAATGAAGCAAGACGTTCTAAGGCAAGAATTGTCGATGTTCCCATTGCGTACCACAGGCGAATGGGATATTCGAAGCTAAGTCCGATAAGAGATGGGGTACGGATACTTCGTGCAATCTTGCGACTAGCAACGGCGAACATCCGATCGCGACGAGGTAGGATAAAGTGAGCATCGTAAGCGTTGAGCGTAGCAGAAGCATTGACGAACAGGGAGTGAAGGCTGCTACATTTCAGGCTATTGACTCCGCCGGATTCAGATGCAACAAGGAAGTAGATCTAGCAGTCATCAAACCCAACCTATGCTACTACTGGGATAGCACGACAGGCGAGACAACTGATCCCCGTGTGGTATCCGCCATCATCGATTACATCAGGGAGAGAGTCAATGGTAACGCCAAGATCAGTATCGTTGAGTCTGACGCATCTGCTATGCGAGCAGACCACGCCTTCCTTATGCTTGGATATCGGAAGTTGGCAAAGCAGAAGGGGGTTAAGCTTGAGAACATCAGTGAAGGAGAGACTATTGATAAGGAACTCGTAGTGAGAAATCGAAGAATAGCGATTTCCCTTTCGCGCACTTTGTACGAGGCCGACTTGGTGATAAATGCTCCCAAACTCAAGGTGGGCCCTTATGCCAGCGGCCAGAGTCCACATATCACATGCGCGTTGAAGAACTTCTTTGGACTCATATCAACACAAAGGAAGGTGACCTATCACTCCTTCCTCTCGGAAACAATAGTCGCTGTTAACAAGGTTATCAAACCAGACGTGGTCGTAACGGATGGGATAGTTGCCAAAGGCAGGTATCCGGTGAGATTGGGGGCGATTCTATGCGGAACGAATAATCTGTCTGTCGACGTTATAGCTTCAAGGATTTTGGGTTATGATCCCAGAAGCGTTGACCATATCAAGTTAGCAAGTGATGAGGGAATTGGCCTCATTGAAGGTATTACCCTTAAGGGGGAAGATCTAGATTCTCTGCAGATCCTATTGCCCAAGGTGAATCGAACATTTCTCAGCCTCTCATGGAAATTCCAGCTCTTCGGAGTCGGTTTGTACTGCAAGACTACAGGCGATACGATGCCGCCGATCTTGGGTTAGTGTAGCTGCCGGTGAAGCATCTGACAAGAATAGCTATACTCGGCCTTGGAAAGATGGGTCTCTTGCACCTGAGAAACTGCAGACACATGGATGGGGTCAAGGTTGACGCCGCCGCCGACACATCTGAGGCGTTACTCAAGAGGGCCGGTGCAGAAGGGGTTCCGGCTCTGTATCGTGACTACAACGATCTGATCAATAAGGCTGAAGTCGACGCATTCATCATAGCTCTCCCCAACCATCTGCATTATCGAGCGGTTAAGCTTGCGGCTGAGGCCGGAAAGCATGTCCTTGTAGAGAAGCCACTAGCCAACTCCTCTCGAGAATGCGAAGAACTACTCGAGATTTCGAGAAAGAGCGGGATAGTACTGATGGTGGCGCACAATTACCGATTCATCAGATCGGTGCAGAAGATCAAGGAGGTTTATGATCGAGGTCACATAGGAGAGGCTGAGGCCGCAACACTAGAATTAGTAATCAATGGCCCATTTGCGCCTTCCTTTGAGCCGGTTCCGGTTCCTGAATGGTACTTCGACCCTTCGAGGACAGGTATGGGCTGTCTTGATTCCGGGTACCACCTCATAGACCTCTTCAACTGGTTCTTTGGGGAATGCGATGTCTGCTATGCGAAACTCGGACATAGATACAACCTTCCTTACGAGGACAGCGCGATACTCATCGTAAAGGCCAAACATGGCCCAACGAAGGGAATAATCAATGTCGGATGGTACTCAAGAATGATCTTTCCAAGATTCAATTTTCGTGTGATATTGCATGGCACAGAGGGCTACCTCTCCACCGACAGCTATTCCCCCAGGAACTTCTACGCCCACGCTGCCAAGGAGATGGCCAAGAATTCCTTGCGAAGGATGCTGGGGCTAAGAATAAGGCCGCTCACTTACACCTACTACTACGAGTCATATTTCCGTGAGTTAGAACTCTTTCTCGACTCTGTGAGAAAGGGAAGTCAACCGCCCGTAACGGCAGAGGATGCTGTTCATGTTCTCAAGACCATTGAGCAAGCTTATGAAATCAGCAATAGTCGCGAGGAGTTGTCCAATAGCAGCAAAGGGATCTGTTGAGCGGTCGTACAGGTTATGTTTCAATCCAAGCGAGACTATATACGCCATACATCTGTTTGCACAGCCACGTCTCTAGAACGAATAGCTATGAGAAACGTAGGTCTCATTAGTAGTAGACAGCGAAATGAAGTGAATTGAGAGTCGCAATAGTCTCCCCTGTAAAACTGTATCCGATCGCTAGTGGGGCTGGACGGAGAGTCATTTCCATGGCGACATCTCTTTCGGCGATGGGTCACCATGTTGTAGTGTTGTCTCTGATCAACCCACTTTGGAGACGCCCCTCAACAGTTGAGCTGAGAGGAAACCTGAGAGTCATCACGTCACATTTCCTGGACGGAATAGTCCTAAGAGAAATGCTCCTGGCCGGCATCGTCCAGTTCGAGTATCCCTACCTTCTTCCAATGATGATCTTCTTGAAGATGCTGGGTCGGCATGTAGTACTTGATGAGCATGGGATCGAGTCAGTATTCTTGATTGAGCTGAAGAAGATTCCCAAAATGACAAAGGAGCCGAGGTCAATTGGCTTCCTTATGAAAAGGATTCCATGGATAGAATATGGTGCGTTTGCGATCGAGAAGTTGGCGATCAGAATTGCTGATGCCGTGTTTGTTTGCTCAAATGACGATGCCTTAGAGATTCGGCGACTCTATGAGGTAGACAAACGAAAGGTGGTTGTGGTTCCCAATGCCGTGGACTCTAGGTTTTTTGATCGTGTCGAGCCGTACGAATTCGGCAGGCCGACAGTCCTTTTCTTGGGCTCTTTTGATCACCCCCCCAATCTCGAAGGGGCTCTGACCCTCACAAGAGAGATAATGCCTTGTGTCTGGAGTGAGGTTGAAAACGCTCTCTGCGTGTTCATTGGAAAGAATCCTCCTAACTGGAAGACTGCTCGAGATGATGCCTTGCTTTTCATCGGTAGGGTTGAGGATGTCCGGCCGTTGATAGCAGGGGCAAATGTGGTGGTGGCCCCGATTTTCTCAGGATCCGGTACAAGACAGAAAATAGTCGAGTACATGGCACTAGGAAAGCCCATTGTATCAACGACAAAGGGAGCGCAGGGCCTCGAATTGACGGATGGGACACACTTCATGCGAAGGGATACTATCAAGAGCTTCTCTGAAGCCATAGTAGAACTCATAAGGAACAGAGAGCAGGCTGGCCTTCTCGGGAATCGAGCCCGAAAGGTTGCAGAAGAGGAATATTCATGGGATTCTCAGATCACCGTCGTTGTACAAGCCTATCGACGAACAATGAGAAGAGACTCTCTTCGCAGACAATAGAGATTCCCATGTGTATGATAGCAAGCAAGAATAGGTCTACGAGGAGCGAGATGGTCGCATAGGAGTGAAGGACCCTTCATCGCCAAGCAAACGTACAAGACAAACGCCTCAACGCATAGATTTGCCAATGCGAACTATCGAAATGACGCACCTGCATACACCGCTTAGACTGTGATATGAGGACTGAGTAAATGCGTCTAGAAGTTGACAGAATGCTGGCCCTTTGCGGCCTCTTCGGAGGAATCCCATTCCTGGTACTCGCTTATTCTATGAAGTTACCACTGGGACTTCCTGTCACAGTTGTCACTTCTTGCTTTGCATACTTATTCATCACTACGAGGCGAAGTTCTGAAATGAATCGAACGGAGACAGTTACCTCTTTCCTACCTAGTTCTTTAGTCATTTCGAATGTCTTGTTCTGCGCACTGTTCTGCTTGAGCATAATCTATCTAGCAAACTCAATATACGTCCGATCGGCCGAATACTTCGTTCTTCTGGCTCTTTCTTTTGCGTTGGTAGCAGCAGAAATCGTACTGCCCAGTCCAAAGCCGCCGCGCTGCTTGGTCGCCCTTTCCCTCCTGAAGATCGTGTCGTTGTCCCTTGGTATGCAGGTTGGCAGATACGTTTTGTTCCCGACCATCGCCGGAGTCGACCCATTCTATCACTCCCTTTTCACAAGACTGGTGGCCGTGACGGGAAGAGTTCCTGAGATATACAATCCGATCGGAGGTTCGTATGTCTCATTTCCAGGATTTCATCTCAGCGGAGCCACCTTCAGCCTTGTGACTGGATTGCCGTCGGGGGATGTTAGCCTCCTCGTTTTGGGAGCTGTGATGAATGTGGTTGTCTTGTTGGGCGTCTTCAAGCTTGCACAACTCTTCTTGGAAGACCGGTGGAGCCTCTTCGCTGCCCTAGTTGCCTCATTTGCCAGTATTCTTGTTTCATCCAGATTCAAAGTGGTTCCCCAGCTGATGGGTCTAACTCTGTTTCTATATGTAGTCTATCTGCTGATGAAAGGATCGAGAGCGAGAGAGAATAGTATCGCGATCTTCCTGCTTGTTACTTCGTTGGCCATCACACATCATTTGTCATCCACAGTGACTCTGGTCTCTCTTGCAGCGATCGTAGCCACCTGGGCAATCATGGCTGAGTCTGCGAAAGTCGAAACCTCTGAATACGCGAGAAGCTGGCGCTCAAGGTTGTACGTCGTGCTGTTCCTTGCTGTGCTAGTCATATCATACTGGACATATGCTGCCGGACTTCTGACATTTGTGGTCACAATGATTGTTGAGACGATACATGCGGCCTCTGTGCTTTCTTTTCCCTTGCACTTTCTTTCTTGGTGGGAGTCTGACATGACATGGTTTGGGACATACGCGATATACTGGCTTGCCATTTCGGGATTGCTAAGCTACCTATCTCGTAGGAGAAGGACTGACCTGACAGTTTCGTTAGTTTCCTCGATTTGTGTATTGTTGGCGATAGCCTATGGATTCTTGATCTTTCTCAGTTCTTGGGCGATTGTTCCGGATAGCTGGTATCCTTTTGCACTCGTCCTAACCGTCATTCCAGCTTCGCACAGTGTGAGGCGCCTAGTCGGAAATGGATCAGGAAAAACAAGACTGAAACTTATGGTTCCGGTCATAGTCTTCTGTCTCGCTTCTTTCTCAATCGTTAGTCCGCTGGCCAATGACGACTCCCCGATGTTCGCCAACAAGGTGATGCGGGAATCATTCTTGTTGAGTGAGGTACAGGCTGCCGTGATGCTGAATGATAGACACGCTGGCACCATAGTAACAGATATGCATTACGGAGAGTGCTTCTTTGACCTTACGCTACGCCGTGAGTTGTCTCAAAAGAGACTGAGCATAATAGAAGTCAATATGTTGGACCACGGGGAACCCATTCATGGTCTGATTCTCATAAGGACATCGGGCTACCACAGACCAGTTCGTATTCTTACAGGTAGTCCATACGCTCGCGGCGTCTATAGCCCGTACTACTATGTGCAGCGCACGTATGATCCATCTTTCGTGAAGAGACTGATCTCTAGAGGAAATATCGTCTACAACTGTCAGTCAGCCATTGCTGTACTAGTCGCCTGATGAATGGAGAAGACCGTTGGACAACCCTAGAGTTGCATTGGTTTGTCATGAATATCCGCCGTACCATATTGGAGGGGTCGGATCGTACTGCTATGACCTTTCGCGGTTTCTCTCGAAGAGGAAAGTCCGAACGACAGTCTTCTGTGGCAGATCAACGCAACGAAAAGAAGAGCATATCAACGACTATCTCTCCGTCGTCCGCCTTCCTTTTCCCGACATACCTCTTCGAGCCTACTGGTTTCAAGCCAGGAACTACTCATTCCTACACGAGCAGACTGCGGGATTCGATGTAGTGCATGCAGTACACCCTCAGTCATCAGCCATTTGTGCTCTTTGGAGAAGGAGAACCAACGTGCTGGTGACGACGCTGCATTGTGTGCCAAGGTTCCTCGCGGCGGCATTCTTTGAGGGATCGATCCTAGACTGGACGACACACGACTTCCTATTCAGTTTCCTCGAAGCACCGATCGATGGACTGTTTTTGAATCTATGCATCAATAACTCAACGAAGCTTGTCTCAGTAAGTCGTAACGTATCAAGAGAAGCGAAGCTGACATGTCAGGATATCCCGCCAGAGAAGATGGTCGTTATTCCCAACGGCATTGATTTCGACAAGTTTGACAATTTAAAGCGTGCTTTCGGCTCCGAAGCCAAAGAAGAAGGTGAGAATATCCTTTTTTCAGGACGTTTGACCACTGGAAAAGGAGTCTTTCTTCTGGTTGAGGCAGTGGCTATGCTGAAGAAACACTTTCCCAATGTCAAACTAAGGATAGTTGGAGCTGGTCCCGCACTCAACAGACTGCGTCGGAAAGTTCGAAAGCTGGGCCTCAGTCCTAATGTGGACTTCCTTGGATACCTGCCAAATCTAGACGCCATGAGAGAGATGCTCAGGAGCTCCATCGTGGCTTTGCCAAGCAGTTATGAAGGGGGGGGACCTCTGACCATCTTGGAGGCCATGGCTCTCAGCAAGCCAACAGTCGCCTTCAGCTACCCTTTCGCCCGAGAGTCCATTGAAGATTTCTACACAGGCCTACTTGCAAGGCCCGGGGACTCTCTAGATCTGGCCGAAAAGATAAGGATCCTGATTGATGATAGGAATCTTCGCTACAGACTCGGGGCTAACGCCTTTCATCGAGTCTACCGAGAGAACAATTGGGAGAATCTAGTCGATTGTTACGTTCGCGTCTATCGGGAAGCCACGGCCTCCAAGATATGAAGCTGGATAGGTTGGTTGCAGGCGCAGCCAACTACCTTCGTGTGTCAGACTCATACGCCTTCCTGCGAAGAATAGTGACCAAATCTCAGATTGCCATCCTAGCATATCATCGGGTGTCGCCCAGTAGGGATGGCTACTACGGGGATATGTCGGTAAGTCCTGAGAACTTCGAAAATCAAATCAGATACTTATCGCAGAATTTTGAAGTTCTATCCCTCGGTGATCTAGTCAATCTCGTTAGGTTGGGAGCTGTTCCTGACAAGGCCGCAGCTGTAACATTTGATGATGGCTACAGAGACAACTATGTTCACGCTCTTCCCATCCTCAAGAAGTACGATATTCCAGCTACAGTGTTTCTTGCCACTGGTCATATCGGCACTGGGGAAGTCTTTTGGTGGGACGAAGTTTGGTATGCACTATGTCACAGCGCAACCGAACGCGTAGACTTGGAAGGGGTTGGCAGCTGCCCCCTCACTTCTGAGGTGAATGAATTGCGTGAAGAATCAATAACTGCGATTGTCGAGACCCTAAAGAGAATACCTGACACCAGAAGAAGCTCGCTGGTCGAGAAAGTAATTAGTAAATGCAAGGTGCAGATCCCCAACGATCTAGGTGAGCAGCTCATGCTGTCTTGGAGAGAAGTTGAGGAGATGAATTGTGAAGGCATTGCCTTTGGGAGCCACGGCGTCCATCACCTGCTTCTCACTGACATTCCGTTAGAGCAAGTCAGAAAAGAGGCCATTCAATCAAAGAACACTATCCAAGAAAAGCTCGGCAAAGAAGTCACTGCTTTTTCATACCCATACGGAAGCTTCAACGCCCAGGTAGTCGAAACAGTCAAGAACGCTGGGTTTGCCTATGCCGTCACGGCAGGTGTTGACAAGCTGATCAGCCCGAAAGACGACGTTCACTTGCTTCACAGAATCACTCCTGACGATGACTTCAGTAAGTTCAAACTGATGCTGTGCGGACTATGGGGAGATCTGAATGCTTCACTGGGCAACAGAATCTAGCTCAGCAGGCGCACTGAGCAGACATGGCACTTTTATCGGGTATCGACCTAACCGAGGATACAGCTTGCGGGACGGAACCGTCTTGGCGAGATGAGGGTTGAACCGGCATAGGATTCCGGCGATTGTCTTCGGCGGAGGAGTGAACGGGCTCGGCGTCGTAAGGAACCTTGGCAGAAACGGCGTAGATGTCTGTTGCGTTACTGATGAGAAAGATCCAGTGATCTATTCTGCCTTCTGCAAAAAACGCTACATACTCCCCCATGCTTCAGAAGGCGAAGCGCCGCTGAGGAGGTTCCTGGCCAAAATAAGAGCACGAACAAACGGTTGCGCGGTGCTACTGCCGACCAGTGATGCATATTGCCTCTTGCTATCGAGCTTGGAAGACGAACTTGACTCAGGTTTCTATGTGCCTCTGCCTCCGTATGAGGTTGTTAGAACTCTCGTAGACAAGAGGGAATTCTATCAGTCCTTATCACAGCACCGCGTTCCACACCCTGTCACCCATTTTCCGGAATCGCAAGAAGAGGCCAAGAGAATATCCAAAGAAATGGGGTATCCGGTCTTCGTGAAGCCATGTATGTCACATGTCT
>Ga0209314_10000633_pt1 | contig 15670 bp, 14 predicted proteins | sample I19B2metaG_FD_184146 | JGI IMG/M metagenome (GOLD analysis project Ga0209314, IMG submission 184146) | Lake sediment bacterial and archeal communities from Gulf of Boni, Indonesia to study Microbial Dark Matter (Phase II) - ​I19B2 metaG... | ecosystem: Environmental > Aquatic > Freshwater >...
CTTCGAGAAAGGCTGTCGCACGGTCGGATTGAGATCGAAGTGGACTCCGAGAAGGTGAGCATCGACACGAGACACGTCAGTTTCCGGGAAGAGACGACGGAGACTCAACCTGCGGCAGACTTCGACGGAGGCAAAGTGTACATCGACACAACTTTAACTTCGGATGAAATTGCAGACGGCCTAACACGGGATCTGGTAAGAAGAATCCAGAAGATGCGCAAGGAGATGGACCTCAAGGTAGATGCCTTCATCAATGTCCAGATAGCGGCATCCACAGCAGAGGCTGCATCATCGGTGAAAAGCAGGCAAGACTACATTCTTGACGAAGTGCGAGCGAAGAAACTGGTCGTCCAACATCTAGACACCGTTAGAGCAAGAGGACAACTGGTTAGAGAGTGGTCCATTGGAGATGACTTGTTCTCGATTGGCGTAAGCAGGCAGATGGAGTATAGGCGTCCCACCCGCTTGAGGCACCGCCGTCGTGCAAAGAGTATTCGTAGACCGTGACGATTTCGCGAAACCTGCCGGATGTTCCACTCATGTTACGCCTGTCTTCGCGTTTTGATCACTTTGCTTACCTGCTGGTCATGCCCCATACCAAGACATAGAAGAGCCAGGCCAAGTACCATACTATGATGAGAAGGCCGAAGAGCGGAATCAATCCACCGGCACCTGCTCCTAACGGATACACGGCGATCAACTGGAGCAACATGAACCCTACAAGAAGAGCGATTGCGCCAGCGACAGCTACTGAAGTCTTGCCCAACTTGACCTAGTCAACCCTCGTCGAGTCTCGAATGCGCCAGAAAGTATGAGCCTTTTGCTCCAAAACGACTTGACAAGGAGAATGGATGGCACAGACTCGATAGCCCGTATACCAAAACATTGAGCGGCACTTTCAGGAAAGTTGCTGGACTAACGGAAACAGTCTGTTATCTTTAATTATCCTGACCTAGCACTTGCCCAATCCAGCCAGAGCTTGATGCGAGATGATGAGTCCACGCCGAGTCACGCATTGGACGCTTCTCTTAGCAATGCTAGTCTTCATTGCGGTGGTGCCTGGGCTTCCGCTTGGGCATGCGGTCACGTCCTCGATCTTGTCAGTTGTTGTGTCACAAAACGTGCTCGTTGCGTCGCGCAACAATACGATCGCCATGCAGATCTCCAATGTCGGGAAGTACGTGAAAGAGCTCGATGTCGCGCTCACAATCCCTCCGCCATTGGTCTTGTTTGGGGACAATCACTGGATCAGACCATCATTTGCTCCAGGAGACAGGATAAGTGCAAACCTCACGATATTTGCTCCGTCTTCAGCCGCGGCCACCAGCCTCCAAGGCAGCCTAGTTGCCGTATACAAGGCCGCTGGAGAGACGACCCCGTCAAGCGAGACTCATGCAATCTCCTTTCTGGTTCGGGGATGGATTGACATGAAGGTTTACGAAGTGACAGTGAGCCCCGACCCGACCTTGCCAGGTAGCGAGATAACGATCTCAGGCAATCTGCTGAACCGCGGGGTCGTCGCCGCTATGTACACGAACGTAACGGTCGCTGCAGATCAACCTCTAGTCGCGGATTCCATTCAGCCAACATACGTTGGCGAAGTTGACCCTAATGCGCCGGCTCCCTTCAGCGTGACCGCCTTGGTTGACTCTACTGCAAGCTCAGGGGACTATGATGCCACGATTCTCGTGTACTACAGAGACGACCTTCAACTCGACCATGCTATCTCGATCGCGGTCAGTTTCACTGTCATCTCGGAGCTGCCAAGAACTGGGACTGCCAGAACAAGCATTATTGATGAACTGATGTCGAGTCCGCTGCTGCTGGTTGTTCTCGCGGTGGTCGTGGTCCTTGCAGTTGTTGGCATTTACCTTCGTAGAAGGCGGAGAGCCCCAGGAACCTGACCGAGAACCGTACTAGGCATTTGCGTGCGAATACGCAGTCTACATCGGAACCTCAATGAAAAGCCGTTCAAGAAGCTCCTTGTAGCGGTTCCGGATCGTGACCTCTGTTACGTTTGCGATCTCCGCGATTTCCCGCTGCGTCTTGCGCTCATTGGTCAGCACAGCAGCAATGTATGTCGCGGCGGCCGCGATTCCGGTCGGCCCCCTGCCGCTCGTCAACTTCATCTGCGTTGCTGTCTCGAGAATCCGAATCGCCATCGCCTCGGCCTTGCCGGAGATTATTAGCTTGTTGCTGAATCTGGCAGCGTAATGTCGACTGGTTGAGGGTGGCACGAAGGTCTCAAGCTCGCGCACCATGAAACGGTAGCTTCTGCCAATGTCCTTCTTGCTCAGGTTGCTTGCAGTCGCGATCTCGTCCAACGTCCGTGGTACGCCGCACTGCCTGCAGCTCATGTAGATCGCCGCCGCAGTCACATTATGAATGGATCTTCCACGGATAAGCCTCTTCTTTATCGCCCTCCTGTAGATGACCGAGGCCGTCTCGAGAAGGTTCTTCGGAAGATTCAGCGCCGAAGCAAGCTTGCTGAGTTCTGAAAGTGCAACCGCCAGGTTTCGCTCGGTCGCATCTGAAACGCGTACCCTCCTCTGCCATTTTCGAAGCTTGTACATGTCGAGGCGCTCGGTCGCAGTCATCTGCCGGCCGCTTCCTCTCCTGTCGCGCCAGTCGATGACCGTCGAGAGCCCCTTGTCGTGAATCGTGTAGGTCAGTGGTGCCCCCGCGCGAGCCCGTTTGGCTTTCTGTTCGTCATCGAACGCACGCCACTCTGGCCGGCTGTCGGCCAATTTCTCAGCTATTACACAACCGCAGCTGACGCAGACGATCTCTGCCGCATCGTAGTCTCGCATCAGCTTGGAGCCGCCGCATTCTGGACAGACGCGAACCTTTGGCTGCGCCTGCACGGCTTCCCCTAGATCTGCTTGCGCGTCTTCCACTGACTTCCCACCAATGTCAATCTTCGAGAGCGTAGAGGACTCGTCCCGTGAACAATTCTGGCTTCGGGACCGTTGGCCTTATCGACGCGTATGGTCCTGAGACCGGACCTACAACGTCCGCTACGACCCCAACGCCCTTCAGCTTACTATCACAAGCTTTCGTGCCGGGTCTGACAAATCTTGGCGGATCGAGCTTCACTATGAGCGCGCGGCTCTTTGAGAGATGTAGCACCTTGCCCAGTCTTCTCAAATCTTCGCCGTCACTCCGCGAAGCTGCGTCTTGCAACGCTGCCACATCTTATATAAACGTCTCGTCTCACTTGAAATCAACTATGTTCGCGCTCCTCGCGCTGATGTTTTTGATCATTGATCCGAATCTAATCTTACTGAGTCGAAGAAACTTTGGCGCTGAAAAACGTCGTGTAGGTCTCAGACAAAGTCTCAACCTTTAGAGGAAACATTCCTTGTGGGCGACGCACTGCCCTCAAGACCAATAACGGACACTGACAATCAATAGTGACGGATCTCGACAGAAGAATCGATCGAGCGCGCGGATGTTAAGACAATTGCCAAAACCCAGAAACGCGTTCGAGATGCTCTCGAAACGAACACGGGACGCACTGATTGATCTTGGGCTCAAGGAACCTACGCAGCCCCAAAGTCTCGCGATCCCTCAAATAATCAAAGGCGCCAACGTTCTGCTTGTAGCGCCGACCGCAAGCGGCAAGACAGAAGCAGCGCTGCTTCCAGTCCTGAGTCGACACCGTGTTAACGGCTACAAGAGGGGCATCGTGATTCTGTACGTGACCCCTCTTCGAGCATTAAACAGAGATCTACTCAAGAGACTGACCAATCTCACAGCCAAGCTACACATTCGGTGCGAAGTGCGTCACGGAGACACTCCGCGCTCTGAGCGGCGGAAACAGTACAAGAACCCGCCGGAAATGCTCATAACGACACCAGAGACGCTTCAAGCCATACTTCCCAGCCCAGCGATGCGAAAACATCTCAGGACCGTTCGAGCTGTCATCATCGATGAGATACATGAGTTAGCTCAAGACAAGAGAGGCGCGCAGCTTACCATCGGCCTTGAACGACTGAGAGAGATCACAACAAGGAAATTCCAGAGGATCGGCCTCTCCGCAACGATCGACGGCGCTGAAGAAGTCGCGAGCTTTCTCACCGGACCAAGAGAGAAGTGCGAGATCACAAGAGTCAGCATCGAGAAGGAAACCAAGTATCATGTTGAGTATCCCTACCCGACTCCAGAAGACTACGACCTCGCACAGTCACTCTACACGAATCCGGAGGCCGCAGCTCGAATTTCGCGGATCAAGGAACTTGCAGACACTCACACGTCAACTCTTATTTTCGTGAACAGCCGGCAACATGCCGAGATGCTCGCCCTTAGATTAGGAATGCTAGACAAGCGCATTGCAGTGCACCACGGTTCGCTTTCCCTCGAAGAACGTTCACGCGCTGAAAACGAGTTCAAGGCGGGCGACCTCAAGGGCATCATCTGCACCTCAACATTGGAGCTAGGCATAGACATCGGAAGCGCAGACCTTACCGTGCAGTACATGTCACCCAGACAAGTCTCCGCTCTCATCCAGAGAGTAGGAAGATCAGGACACCGTCTCGATCGACTCTCACAGGGAATAGTAGTCTGCGCCCATCCTGAGGACGTGCTTGAATCGGTCGCCATAATCAAGCGAGCCCAGCGGCAACAATTGGAACCCGTGAAGGTACACTCGAACGCTCTTGATGTCCTTGCCCACCAAATCGCAGGTCTCGTGCTGGACAGTGATCGCATAGCCAAGAGGGACGCCCTAGGGATCATTCGAAGATCCGGCGTTTTCAGTACACTCACACCCAGACAGTTCCAGTCTGTCCTAGACTACATGCAAAAACTCGGCTTACTTCGCAAAGGCCGTAACCTTCTCTCGCGGAGCCCGAGGACCAGAGGATATTACTATCAGAACCTCTCCATGATACCTGACGAACGACGCTACTCGATACTGGACATCACCTCCCAAAGAAGAATAGGAACTCTTGGCGAAGAATTCGTACTCCTGCGCGCGAGAAAGGGCCTCCACTTCATCTGTAGAGGCCGCGTCTGGGAGATCGCTAAGGTCGGAGAAGAAGGAAACATCTACGTTCTCCCCGTCGAGGATCCGACTGCCGCGATTCCTGGCTGGGACGGCGAGATCCTGTCAGTCCCGTTTGAGGTAGCACAAGAAGTTGGCAGAATAAGAGCGCAGGTCGAAGCCGGTCTAAAGTCGGTTGAAGCAGAGTCCACCATCGAGAAGCTGTGCGGGCTTTATCCGATGGAAAGACTTGCTGCTTCCCGAATCGTTGACGAGATTCAAAGCTATGTTAAGAAAGACTATCCTGTTCCTACGGATCGAGTCTTCCTTGTAGAAGGGTTCGACCGGTACCTGATAATTCACGCGTCTCTCGGGGAAGCTGTGAACAGGACACTAGCGTATGTTTTCGATCAAGTTTTGACTGAAAGCACAGGGGTGAACAACGTCTGGGCTGATGGATACCGCATCCTTGTCGAACTGCCCCGGACACTTTCGCGTGACGACGTTCATTCCATCTCAGAGGAATTGCTCCACATGTCAGAAGAGATACTGGACGAGAAGTTCCATGAATATGTGCGGCGTCGCTCTCCTTTCTCGTACAATATGAAGTTCATTGCCGAGAGACTCGGAGCAATCCCTCGAGGCCTATTCCTATCAGGCCAAAGACTCTGTGACCTATCGGCGCGATTTGAACCGACTCCGATCTATGAGGAGACACTCCGTGAGGCAGAACTTGTGAAGGTGGACCTCGATTCCGCGAAGAGAATCATGCGCTCGATCGCTGAAGGAACAATCACAGTCGCCCCGATGCTGTCTGAGGAATCGCCCACACCACAAGCATTCTACATGCTCAACAAGCTGGTTGAAGTCCCCGAGATGGTCGCCCCGGAGAGCACGAGGAAGGACAGCCTCTCACGCATGAAGGCGTCTCTCCTTGCGCAGAGGGTGCAGCTCGTATGCCTGCAGTGCGGTGCGACGATGTCTGAAGAAAGAGTTGAAGAGCTTGCCGACTTCCCGCGGTGCTCGAGATGTGGTTCGGGTTTGTTGGCGTTGGGGAGCAAGGTGAAGGGGGATCTTCCTCGGATCCTGCGGAAGTATAGATCGGGGGCGGAACTGACTGAGGATGAGAGACGAAGCCTGACTCAGGCGCGGCGGACAGCCGACTTGATTCTTTCGTACGGGAAGCAGGCGGCAGCAGCCCTGTTCACGTGGGGAGTTGGTCCTCAGACGGCTGCCAGCATACTAGCCAAGATGCACAGGCGTGACGAGGACTTCTACACTGACCTGTTGAACGCCAAGCTGAAGTACATTCAAACGCGGCCTTTCTGGGACCGAGCGTAATATCGGCTCTCGGGGCATGGAAGATGGGCACGTTGTAACCCCGAAACTTTTTACGGTGCTGACAGGTTGGCTATCCGACTCGGAAGAAGCCGTGAATGATCAAGGGCATAGCTCTGACCAACTTCATGTCGTACGAAAACGCGTACGTCCCCCTAGAGTCAGGGCTAAATCTGATCTGCGGCCCCAACGGCGCAGGAAAATCATCGATCCTCCTTGCGATTTCAGTAGTTCTGGGCCAGACGTACACGGAGCGGGCCCGCCGTCTGAGCGATCTCATAAGGTGGCGGACTGATGAGGCACGTATCACTCTCCAGCTAGACAACCGGGCTAGGGAACACGGCAAACCGTTTCCTCAGTATCACGTTGACACCGTGACAGTTACGCGCGTCCTCAAGCGAAAGGGTAGCTACCAGTACCTTGTCCAAGACCACCCGGTCACAAAGAACGAGGTGACCACTGCCTTCGCACGATATGGTCTGAACCCAGACAACATCCTGATAATCATGCATCAGCTGATGGTTGGAAGGTTTGCTTCGATTTCTCCTCACGAGAAGCTCAAGATGCTCGAAGAAGCGGTTGGATTCCAATCCTACCGTTCAAATGTACTTGAAGCTCAAGATCGCCTTGGGAAAGTCGCCGGCGAGGAGGAGTCCCTTGCTCAGGTCCTCGAGTCCACGAAGGAGACCCATGAGTACTGGCGCAGAGAACACGAGCGGTTCCTCCTGAAGAGAACGCTCGACGCAAAGCTCGCCGAGCTGAAAAGAGAGATGGCGTGGGCAAGAATTCAGAAACGAGAAGAGGCTCTCCTCCGCGTTCAAGAGAAGATCGAATCGCGGGCCAGAATGATCGAGAGCGCGGACCAGAAGCTCATTGAAGCAGATGAATCTCTCAAGCGTCGTCAAGAGAGATACGATGGACATGTGAAAGGTAGGTTCGAGCTGTACGGCAAGTATCTTGAGTTAGTACGCCAAGAGGCGGCAGCATCTTCGACGCTGGAATGGGTGCAAAGGTTCAGAGAGGAGGCCAACAAGCGGCTCTCCCTAGATGTGAGCGATGAGAATCCCGGACCGATCGAAATGTCACCCGCGTCTTCTGGTCATGATGCAGACCTCTCTCTTGCAATGAGGGAGTGGCTCGGAGAGCTCGATCGCGTTCGTATTGAGACAGAGGAGAAGGTCAACCGGGTTCGAGAGAGGCTTCAAGCAAGGGAGACGGAGCTTCATGACCTTGACGCTCGCGTGGAAGGCGAGCTTTCCCGCCTCATAGACGCGAGAGTGGACACTCAGGTCCTTGCTTTCAAGAGGAAGATGCTCAGTGAACAACTCGCAGATCTAGAAGCTCAGGGGAGAATGCTCGAAGAAGAACTGGAACCGCTGAGAGCCAATGCGGAAAAGATGGGATCCCGATTTCAGAATCCGAGAAAGATCAGCGACATAATCATGGACATTGGCGCCACGGAGGAGCAACTCCGGCCTCTTGCTCACCTTTCTGAGGACGTGGAGAAGATGTACACGTCGTACACCACGATGTATGAAGACCTGCGTACAAAGACAGAGCAGCTGGCTCGGAACAGGCAAGAGGTGATTGCCGAGGTCGAGAAGAGACTTGAGCGTTGGAAGGAGGTCATCTCCGCATTTCTGCAATCGCTCGAAGATCACTACAATCAGATCCTTCGGGAGGTTGGTGCCGCGGGAGAGCTCAGACTCACCGTTGCAAGAGACATCGAGCAAGCAGGACTCGACATCATGGTAGGGTTCAAAGGCGTGCCACCCAAGCGCCTCGATTCACTTACCCAAAGCGGCGGCGAGAGAAGCATCGCGCTAATGGCTTTCCTACTTGCACTACAACAAAACATCGCTTCCCCGTTCAGAGCAATCGATGAGTTTGATGTTCACATGGATCCCAAGAACAGGGAAGTCATCTCAAGACTGATCGTCTCAAGCGCTAGGGAGGTAGGAAACACGCAGTACTTGGCCATAACACCTGGCCAAGTGACCGTCCCTGATGTCGATGTTCATGTAATTGTCGTCCAGAACGTCGAGGGCACTTCTGTTGTGGCTGAGGTGAAATAGACGACATCGTCGGAAGTGAAGCCTGAACGTGTCAGGCTGGCATCTGGAAGGAAGGACCTGCGCGAACTGATCCAGACCTGTGAGGCCATAAGAGAACGAAAGTTCAACCCGTTCTTCCTAGACGTTGGCCTTGCAGTTGAGACGCTGAGACGGTATTTCCCGTTCTGGGAGTCAATTGATGATCACTGCCTAGATGCTGAGACCATCAAGTACCTTGCGGAGGTCCTGAGTCTTCAGAAGAGCCAACTTCGCTATGAGTCAAGCGCGCTGTACACGAACCCCGAGCTGCTGGGTAAGAAACTTCGAGCCCTTTCGGTGAAACGACTTGGTGAGATCTTCCTGAAGTGTTGGCACCCCATAGTGGAGAGAGAACAACTCACACTTGACGGCATCAAGGAGGGGCTCCGTTACTGGAATCAGCTCCTGTCGTTTGAGGAAAGAAGGAAACGACTCGCTATGGGCAGGGCAGCTCAGCCGACGCCGACCGACCTCGACTCGCTTGTAAAGTCAGGCATCATGACCCGCGAGGACTTTGCAAAGAACCTCCGTAAGCTATGGGAAGAACTGCGGGCACAAACAGGAGAAAGCGGAGCAGTTGACTACTGGTCATTTGTTCGACGAGACACTTACCAAGAGACAGTCCGGCGGGCCTACTACGTGAGCTTTCTGCTCACCTACGGCTTTGCCAACATGCTACGGGGGGACAAGTCTATGAAGCTGGCCTCGCTCGCGACACCAACGGGAAAAGTCGCGTCCGGACATGTCAGCTACCCAATCGCGATACCTAGAGAAAGGGGAACATGACGGATGGGTGAGATGACTCATGCAACAGGCAAGCGATGAGACACGTTTCTATAGTGAGAAACTGAAGCACGCAGTTCATCTCTTGCTCTTCAAGCGAGGAAAGAGGCCTGGAGCCAAGGAGTGGGAGCTGAAGGCCAGCCTCGGCAAGAAGTACAAGGAGGTTGTCAAGCAGCTTGATTCTCTGCTGGCCGACTTTGACCTTGAGATCAAGAGAGTCGAACCTGAACGCGCGCAAGCCGGACAGCTGGTTGAGCGCCCGACCGGAGGAGATGCGGAGGACGCTCGATACCTCGTCACCCTAAGGGGGACGGTTACTCCCAAGGAGGCGCGGCTGTCTGGATGGAGAATCGACAACCTTGCTGCACTGACTGTTGCGATCGCGTATGTGGTCACCAAGCAAGGCAAGGCTCCGCGCGAGGAGGTGGAGAAACTCCTTGCTGAGAAGGCTGGAAGGTGGAAGACCCTTACTCTCTTGGACGCTTTCGTGCGAAACGGATACTTGAAGGAAGATGAAGCAGGGTCTCTTTCACTAGGTTGGCGTACGAAGTCTGAAGTGAACCTTAGGGATCTCATGACGCTTTTGGCAGAAACGGGAAGCTAGGGCTTCGCCTCTGCTTCCATGGATTTCTTGAGCTCACCGACAAAGAGATTCGCATACTTCTTTGTCTTTATCAAGCGGCTGTACTCGTGGTTGCGTATGCTCTCGGAAGCTTTCTTCAGCTCGTCTTGCTGTGCGTAGTGATCATGGATCTTGCTTCGGCTCAAAACCGTCAACACCTTACCAACATAGAATCGGCTAAGATTCTGGCCCTTGCACATGGGACAAGTGCAAGTCAGCTTGTTCCCGTGCAGCTCACTCCATTCTTTTCGCTTGAACACACCCCATCCGGACTTGTCAAACACATTGATCTTGTCTTTTGTGAGCGGAACCGGCGGCGGAGGCACCAGCCACCTGGAGAAGCTGTCCACTCCAAAATATGGCATGAGCATGCCTTGCGAACTGGGCAACATGCGCCGAGCAAACCTGATCTTTGGAGGAACCTGGAAAGCGTGAATCCACAGGCCCGGCTGCTTCTTCTTGATCCTCTCGACAGCCCGCAGGGCGTAGTAGTGGAACCCGCCTCTCATGTCAACTCCCAGCAGGGGCAGCTTATCTCTTACAACTGGCGCGGAGAAAAGCTCGAACTCTCTTTGAGTCTCTGATGCCTGCACAACAGGCATTATCGGCTTGTCGACGCCCTTCTGATCCATCCATCTCTGGGTGAACTTCAACAGCGACGCAAAATCCTCGGGACTCATTCCAGCGGCCTGTTGGACTGTAACGACATCCATATCTGCAAAATACTGAAGATCAAGCAGCGTTCTCAGGTCTTCTGCGTCACTGTACGACGCTTCCCCCTTGAATACAAGGAAGAGCAAAGTTGCGACATCTTCGAACCCGCCTGACTCGCGCGAGAGTCTTCGCGCGAAGGTTCGAAGACTTTCGTCCTCTTTGAGGATCTTCCTGAGCGAGTCGGGATACATCAGTTTCGCAGAAACGACAACCTCACCCGGCAGAGTGTCTTTGGTTCCTACCATCCGAGTTGCATTCAGCTCAGCCGTGGTAGCGAACTTATTTGGCAGCGCCGCCGAGACCTTGCCAATTCGGAGGACGCCGGCATTGGCCGAGGTTGTCTCGTCGCTGGCTTGATCCTTAATGGATACCTCAACCATTGAAACTCGCCGTTCCGCGCGTATGGGTCTGCCTTTCGGTGAAATTTAAGGGGACTGTCCGGGCGTATCTTCGAAGGCTATCTGGATCGTGAGTCTTCCATTTTCTGCTGCGATGTTCATGGATCGTATCGCATAGTCGTCTCTCATCTTCAAGATTCGGCCTATGAGACGGGCCCTGCTGCTCGGAATCAGTATCTCTCTAGTTTCTTCCCTTTCGGCGCCACATCTGGAGCATACCCACCTGAAGGTCTTCAGAACGTTGTTTGGATCTGATCGTGAGGCATTGTACCGTACGGAGAAACTGGTGTGTTTGCAGAGTACCTTGCATCGCTGGCATAGGTGTGTCTCTACGACTTGTACCACTCTTCCCTCGCGAGTTATCAATGCAGTTCAGCTTTTGTCATAGTGACTCGGAGGGGAGTTTGCTATATTGCCGAGAGACGACTGAAAGTGCAAGCTACGCTCAAGAATAGCCGGTACCTCTCGGGAATCCTGGTGAGGATAGGTCAAGTCAGGGGAGAGCACTCAGTAGCGTGAGCGGAGCACTAAGCCGTAGGCGCTCCGTTCTTCATGATGAGTTTTCCGTCAGCGTAGAGTTCGCCCTGCTTCATACTCTTGATCATGTCAAGGTGGCTCGACGCCTTGTTGACGCCGTGATAGGCGCCGGTGTTGTTCCCGACGGCTATGTGGATGGTCCCGTAGATCTTCTCGTCGACTATTATGCTGCCACCTGTGTACTGCGCACCCGGGTTGCAGCCTATTCCGAGCTCCGCGATTCGATCCTTGTCGCCCGTATTCGCGTCCAAGAACCTGCTGAACCTATCCGAGCCTTCGTCCGCATTCAAGCCAACGACTATTCCGTCAACGAACTTCAGTCGAAGGTTGGTGATCTTGCCAAATCCGGGCACCACGACTTTTTCGAACAGTATGGTTCCATTCGCGGTAGTTTCAAGTGGCGCCAGAAATACCTCCCCGCAAGGGATGTTCAATCCGAGATCGCCGCGAGCTATGTCTTCTGGTGAGATTGTGGGATCGTCCAAGAGCACGGGCCGATCTTTGATCATGAAGCTAAGATCAGTTCCGTCCTTCGCAAGGATCCTAACTTTCTCCTTGCCTTCCAGCGCGCTTCCATAGTACTTGATTAGCTTCATCAAGTCTTGGGAGAATGACTGCCGGATGCTGTCAAAGAAGATACGTCGGAACTCCCGTGGATCCATTCCGTATCCTGCTGCTGCAGACGGAATCGGCCAACCCAAGTATCCCCATCTGACCTTCCTCTCGTCCCTGACCTCCATGTACTTCTGCCTAGCAGGGGCACCGAGCTTCCACTTGTCGGCGAGACCTGCAGTGAAGTTGGGATCATCGTACTCACCAATGTATATGTCGACGTCCTCAGTTTCGGCGATTCGAAGGAGTAGCGGCTCAATCTCGCTCAGAGAACCATTGGGTTTCTTTGAGAGCTTGACTCTTTCGCGGCCATAACTGACGGGGCGCAGGAGCGTGTGAGCCCCGAGTTTCCAGCATTCCTCCTCCACCTTCATAGCAAAGTCGACGCATGACTGGTCAGTCTTGTTGTACCTGATCACCACCGATTCACCGGAACCGTCACTTCGTTTTCCTACACGCAACGATTCCACTACAAAGAAGTGTGCAATCTGGTCGGTCTCTGAAGTGGAAAGCTCCGACATAAGCGATCACTTGTGAGTTCCGTACCCGCGCAGTATCTTCCTCTAATAGCTTTCCCAACAGTGGCGACAAACTGTCGCGAATTCTTGAAACCCTTATGTATGCGCCCTGTAGACCTACCAGCAAAACTCGTCACTGCCTCAAATGGTGAGTTCTTTTGGCCGAAGGAGTCGAGCTGCCACCTCAAGTTCAAGAAGAGTTGGTTAGGCTTCAGCAACTGCAGCAGACGCTTCAGGCTGTTGTAGCCCAGAAGCAGCAACTTGAGATCGAGATGACTGAAACGGATAGGGCGCTTGCTGAGCTTGAGAAAGTGACTGGCGAAAGCCCGGTCTACAAGAGCGTTGGGAGCATTCTAGTCAAGGCGAATAAAGAAGGATTGCTTGCGGAGCTGAAAGAAAAGAAGGAGCTGCTTAACACACGGGTCACGGTCCTTGGAAGGCAGGAAGAACGAACACGTGAGAGGATCAAGGACATTCAGCAGAAGCTCCAAGAACGGTTGCGGTCGCCGAAAGCACCAGAGTAGCTCTCTCAAGGATTACTTCGGATCACGCACGAGCGGGATCATTCGTGGATCTTGAGCTTCGCCGACCCCCGACCGACGAGGAGATAGAAGCAGTCTGCACGGCGGCTGAGGAAGCTGCCCGAAAGTTCATACTGTCAAAGATTTCTTTGAAGAAATTAGAAGACTTGAATCTCGCCGTTGAGGCCATCGGTGACAAGCCTCTCTCGCTGAACATCGAGATTGCCATCGAAACCGAGCTGGAGGACCCTAACCTCCACGTGACCGTAGACAAGGCCACGGATGTAGCGTTTGCGGCCGCAGAGGCGAAAGTTCGGGAGCTGAACCTGTGCGAGGCTTCAAGCAAGTAGCCGGGATCGCGCGAGCCTCACGGAGGATTCTGATACTTGGCCATCAGAATGCGGATCCCGACGCCGTCTGCTCTGCGTACCTGCTGGCAAGACTTCTCAAACGTCTAAACAGACGAGTTCGGGCAGCCGTAGTTTCTCCAGACGGTGTCAGCAAGGTTTCCACTCGCGTTCTAGGGCATCTGCACTTCCAGGTGCAGGAGACCGCGGAGCCGACCGACTTTGACGCGATCTTCACGGTCGACACAAACACGCTGCAACAATTGGGCAGCCTCAAACAGCCCGTTGAGAGCTCTCGGAAGCCTCTAGTTGTGATCGATCACCACGCTGTTCATCCTGACACGCGTGACTTCGCAACGGTCCTGATATGCGATGAGAAGGCTACTTCCGCGTGCGAAGTTGTGTACGGACTCTACAGAGCCATGAAAGTCCGGCCGACCAAAAGGGAAGCTCTTGCCGCTTTCCTTGGACTTGCATATGAAACAGGCCACTTCGCGATCGCCACCACGAGATCCCTGAGACTGGCTTGCAGGCTTCTGGACGGCGGTGTCAACGGTACGAAGGCGCTTGACATCATCCGCACGCCCATGGACAATTCGGAGCGTATTGCTCGGATGAAATCCGCCCGGCGCCTCAACTGGGAGAATATTGGCGGATGGATTGTCGCAACGTCCACGGTGGGTTCATTTCACGCGTCCGTCGCACGATCGCTGATCGGACTAGGAGCACACCTAGCCATCGTTGGCGGAGAGAAAGAAGATAGACTGACGCTAAGTTTTCGAGCAACCAGTGAATTCTTCGCCAGCACGAAGTTTCACCTAGGCCGAGACATGGCAGCAGTTTTGGGTCAAACCATGAGCGGCGCGGGAGGAGGGCATTCCACAGCTGCGGGCGCGACTGTCCAAGGCAATCTGGATGAAGCGCTTAGGAAATCAGTTCAGCTCTTCAGAGCATATCTCGATCGAACGGAGATGTTGACTAAATGAAAGTCTATATGGCGCAGTCGAGGTATGGCGCGTGACTCGAAAAACAGTAGTTACTCAAGAACACGTTTGATCCACGTGAGGCGGCGAGAGGCCAGAGCTGATTGTCGATTATCCAAGCAAATCATCTGACGTTCACGTACACTGGCGCATCGCGGCCGTCAATCCAAGACATCTCCATCGAGATATCGTCTGGGGAATTCGTCGTTCTCACAGGTCCAAGCGGATGTGGTAAGACTACCATCTGTAGATGTCTTAACGGTTTGATCCCGAACTTCTACTCAGGCGACTTCGCTGGCGAGCTAGTCGTCGACGGCATGAATGTGAAAGAGCGCACGACAGCTGAGCTGGCAGCGCACGTAGGCCTGGTCTTCCAGAACCCAGAGAATCAACTGTTCTCTCTCAGCATCGAAAGAGACGTTGCCTTCGGCCCTGAGAACATGGGGCTGAGCAGAGACGAAACTAGAAAACGAGTCGACTGGGCTCTTGACGCGACGGGCATTACGAATCTGAAGGACAAACCTCCCTATGAACTGTCGGGCGGACAGCAACAGAGAGCAGCAATCGCGGCTGTCCTAGCGATGCAGCCGAAAGTGATCATACTAGACGAACCCACGTCCTTCCTCGATCCTAAGTCGGCTTTGGAGATACTGGAGGTGGTTTCGACTCTCAATAAACAGCTCGGGATTACCATCGTCCTCGTGGAACACAGGCTTGACATTGTCTCAAGGCATGCCAACCGAGTCATCGTGATGGATGACGGGAAGATCGTTCTTGATGGAACTCCAAGAGAAGTCTACGGAGAGCAGGCTCGCCTCATAGGAATCGGCCTTCCACGAGTGACCACACTCTTCCACCTCTTGCGAAAGGAAGGTCTTGAGTTCTCTCAGACACCGACGACAGTTGACGAAGCAGCCATCGAACTGAGGAAGATGCTAAACAGATGATACAGACCGAGGGCTTGAGGTTCGCGTATCCCACCTATCCAGAGGTGCTTCGCGGCATCGATCTCACCGTTAGTGACGGAGAATTCGTTGCGATCATGGGAGAGAATGGAGCTGGAAAGACAACTCTGGTCAAGACCTTCAACGGCCTTCTTCTGCCGACTGCCGGCAGAGTGAAGGTCGACGACGTTGACACGCGTGAGTCCAGCGTAGCAAGACTTTCGAAGGATGTCGGGCTAGTTTTCCAGAATCCGGACCACCAACTGTTTTCCGAAA
>Ga0209314_10000638_pt1 | contig 15634 bp, 16 predicted proteins | sample I19B2metaG_FD_184146 | JGI IMG/M metagenome (GOLD analysis project Ga0209314, IMG submission 184146) | Lake sediment bacterial and archeal communities from Gulf of Boni, Indonesia to study Microbial Dark Matter (Phase II) - ​I19B2 metaG... | ecosystem: Environmental > Aquatic > Freshwater >...
ATGTAAACCCTTTGTGCCTCTTTCTTGTCCATCTAGCTCAGCTCATATCCATGCAACGATCGATGATCATGGATGAACGCACCGCACTGGCTTCATTGTTCTTCTTCCTCAAATGGCTTCTCCCGCTAGCCCTTCCTTACTATGAAGTGGAATACTCTTCCTTCCTTCCGAACCTCGAGCAACGGATTTCCTGTTCTTTTGGTCCACCGGTCGAAGTCGGCTTCCGCAGCCGGGTCGTCCGCCAGAACCTCGAGGACCTGCCCGGTTTTCATCAAGTCTATCTCCTGTGTGGCTCGGAAGATGGGCTCTGGACAGTAATAGCCCCTCAAATCGACGACCTTGTCCGGCTTAACGCTCATACATAATGGAAGAAGAGGATCAATCTATTAGGCTTGACCCAAACCACATCGCCTGGAAACGGATTTAAACGGACGTGAATTTGGGTGGGTTGAGTGAGAGCTTGTCTTGGAGCTGCGCCGTACGTCTCTGTGAGCGACAGGACTTGGAGAAAGTTGCGGAGATAGAGAGATCCTGCTTCGACGAGCCCTACGAATTCTCCACCTTCAGCTACCTCTTCAGCACCGATCCACAAGGGTTTCTCGTGGCCGAGTGTGAGGGAAGGGTTGTGGGGTACGCAATCGGCCAGCTCAGGTCCGGCAGAGGCCTCGTCATCTCGCTGGCGGTCGACCCTGCCCACAGGGGTGGAGGCGTGGGTGAGAGCCTCCTTAAGGAGTTGCTCGAGCACTTCCAGAGGAAGCACGTCAAGAGCGTGGAGCTCCAGGTCGACATCCACAACTCATACGCCATCAAGCTGTACGAGAAGATGGGCTTCCAAGTCAAGAAGACCATAAGGGAGTACTACTCATCAGGGAAAGACGCCTACCTCATGAGCAGGATCCTTGACCGGAGCTAAGCTTCTCGGCCCATCGCTTTCAAGGCTTCACGGACTGCAGATGGGTCCAAATAGAAAACGTGCGCTGAAGACGTTCGGTCTAGCCTTAAATATGCCTCAAAGATCTCAAGGCTCGCTCATCGTTTCTTTCACCCTGACCCGAGCGTGGATAGATAATGAGCATGTCTGCCCGGGAGGCATGATCGAATGTACGAGATCGTCTCCATGAAGGAGCTGGCTCCGAGAGTGAAGATGGTCGAGGTGAATGCTCCTGAAATCGCTGAGAAGGCTCAGCCAGGGCAGTTTATCGTTGTAAGGGTGGATGAGAAAGGGGAGAGGATTCCACTTACCATAGCCGACTATGATTCTGCGAGCGGAAATGTGGTGACCGTGTTCCAGGAGATCGGCGTCTCAACCCAAAAGCTGGGCAGAATGAAGCCGGGCGAGAGCATCAAGGACTTCGTTGGGCCACTGGGAATCCCATCTGAGATGGCTCAATTCGGAATGGTGACGATGGTTGGGGGCGGTGTAGGCGTACCCCCTCTCTATCCCCAGGCCAGGGCTTTGAGGAAGTTGGGCAACAAGGTGGTCACCATCATTGGCGCAAGAACGGCGGACCTCCTGGTCTTCCGAGAGCAGATGCGGTCTGTCAGCGACGAGCTACACGTCGCCACGGACGACGGCTCAATGGGGTTCAAAGGTTTCGTGACAGACCTGTTGAAGCTCCTGATAGAGAAGGGCCCCAAGCCTGATCGAGTCATCGCCGTAGGTCCAGCGATAATGATGAAGGCCGTGTCGAACGTCACCAGACCTTTCAAGATCAAGACTATCGTTAGCCTGAACTCGATCATGGTAGACGCGACCGGCATGTGCGGAGCATGCAGAGTGTCGGTAGGTGGGAGGACTAGGTTCACCTGCGTTCATGGGCCGGAGTTCGACGGACACCAGGTGGACTTCGAAGGGCTCATGGCGAGGCTGAGAACCTACGTGGAGCAGGAGAAATCTTCTCTCCGAAGGTACGAAGAGAGTCAGAGAGGTGATTAGGCCTGCCCAGAACCGGTGTGAAGGCTGAGAGGGAGCGAATGCCGAAGCAGAGCCCCGACGAAAGGATCCACAACTTCAGCGAGGTTGCGTTGGGCTTCACCCAGGAGCAGGCTGTGGCGGAGGCGAGGAGATGCCTCAATTGCCCCAAGAAACCGTGCGCAGCTGGTTGCCCTGTTGAGATCGAGATACCGGAGTTTATCAGCCTGATCGCCAAAGGAGACTTTGATGGAGCTATCGAGAAGATCAAGGAGAAGAACAGCTTGCCCGCAATTTGCGGGAGGGTCTGCCCTCAGGAGGAGCAGTGCGAGGGAGATTGCCTCTGGGGGAAGAAGGGGCAGCCCCTAGCCATAGGCGCGCTCGAGAGGTTCGTCGCAGACTACGAGAGGCAGAGGGGGGTGAAGCCTCCCCCAAGACCTAAGCCGACGGGAAGGAAGGTGGCTGTCATAGGATCAGGGCCCGCAGGGCTGACCGCAGCCGCTGAGCTGGCTAGGAAGGGACACACAGTTGTGATCTTTGAGGCTCTTCATTCACCCGGAGGGGTCTTGGCCTACGGGATACCGGAGTTCAGGCTACCTAAGGACATACTTCAGGCAGAGGTGGACTACGTCAAGAGCCTCGGCGTGGAGATGCAGACCGACATGGTGGTCGGCAAGCTCTACGAGGTGAAAGAACTGTTGACAGAGGGTTTCGACGCGGTCTTCATAGCGACAGGAGCAGGTCTCCCCGACTTCATGAACATTCCAGGCGAGAACCTGAACGGCATCTACTCCGCGAACGAGTTCCTGATAAGGGCCAACCTGATGAGGGCCTATAGGTTCCCTGAATACGACACACCCATCAATGTCGGGAGAAGAGCGGTGGTCGTGGGGGGCGGGAACTCAGCCATGGATGCGGCTCGTTGCGCCCTCAGGCTCGGGGCTGATCAGGTCACCATCATGTACAGAAGGTCAAGGGAAGAGATGCCTGCTCGGCTGGAGGAGGTTCTGAACGCCGAGGAGGAGGGCGTTCGATTCGAGATGCTGACGCAGCCCATCAGGTTCGTCGGAGACGATCGAGGATGGGTGAAGGCCATCGAGCGTCTGAAGATGAGGCTGGGCGAACCTGACTCGTCGGGCCGCAGAAGCCCCGTCCCCATCGAAGGCTCGGAGTCCATCTTCCCCGCAGAGACAGTCATAGTCGCGATAGGCCAAGGACCCAACCCCATGATACCAACATCCACCAAAGACCTACAGGTCGATGAGAAAGGAGCGATCGTCGTACGCCAAGAGACCGGGCTAACCTCCATAGAAAGAGTCTACGCGGGGGGAGACATAGTGAGAGGTGGAGCCACCGTCATAGAAGCGATGGGCGACGGAAAGACGGCAGCGAAAGCTATACACGAGCGACTCCTGAAGCTTTGAAGGAACCTGCCCCAGTAAGCACGCGTCAACCAATGCATTGGAGGTTCCCCCGATCGAGATCCCTGAGCAGTTGGTCGGCTAAACTGCGCGGGATCGATGGTTTCTGACGGTCGACAAAGCCACTAACCTAGGATTTCATCTATGGCGTCAAGGTCAGATTCTTCTGGAAGCGGTATTCCCGTGACCTCAGAGGCTCTCTCGGTCAGAGCGATCAGGTCTCCCCTGTCCAGTAGATCGAGTCTCCACTTCCTGGTGCCAGCCATTAGCTGCTGCAGCCCCACCCTGATTCTATTCAGGTAGCCGAAGAGCCCAACCGCTTCCCACGGGATCTCCCCGAACCTGTCGCCGTAGGACTGTTTCAACTCGGTGGTTGAGATGAAGAACCTCTCAGGTGTGTCGCCGTACAGATCTACGAAGCTCTTTGGCAGCCGACCCTTGCCCGCAAGTTCAACGAAGTAGGATGACTTCATCACCGCCGTCAGCGGAGATCTTCCCATTAGAATGGCCTTGACGTAAGGTGAGCCGTCAAAGTTGCTCATTGCGATGGACTTGTACATCTGCGTCTCGCTGATGAATCCGCCTCCCATCACCACGTCAGGAACATGCTTGCCCTTCTTCCTCAGTTTCTCACAGCACTTCAACACGATCGCCTCAAGGTACACCGTGGGGATGCTCATCTCGTCCATCATCGGAACGGGGCTCATCCCCGTCCCTCCGCCCGCTCCGTCGAATGTGACGTAGTTCAGCTTGGCTTCCGAGGCAAGCTTCATCGTGAACGCGACCGCCGCCGGCCTGTAGGCACCTGTCTTGAGTGTGACCGTCCTGGTTCCTTGCTGACGAAGCCAATCTATGTCTTCTAGGAAGTCTCTCTCCTGGGGCATCCCAACCCTGCTGTGCCTCTCGAAGCTCTCGAACACCTTGTCCCTGAAAGCTTGCTGAACATCCTTGTCCTCAGGGTCAGGGAGAACTATGTAGCCTCGGCGTTTGAGAAGGAGGGCCTTGTTCACGTCACGGATTCTAACCTCGCCTCCTATGGCTTTGGCTCCTTGCCCCCACTTCCTCTCCACGATGTTGACCTCAAGCTTAGAGATCACGTAGGTGTCGACGCCGAGCCTCTGGTCCTCCACGTTTGTCTGAACCGCTATGTCACCGTGTTCTCCGTCCCAGAACTTCCTGAAGGTGTCGATCCGCCTCTTCATCTCCGCGGAGTGCGTAACCTTTCCGTTTGCCATCTTGGCATCCGAATCCATCCCGCATATGTTCTCACCTATGGTGACGATTACGCCCGAAATCGCTCCGCCCAAGGCGAGCCCGTCCCAGTGCCTCCTAGCGACCTCCGTCGATCCATATGCTCCGATCGCAAGCGGCATCTTGAGGTGGACACCACCGACATCCGTTTCGAGATACACATTCTGGAAGAGGGCTACGTCTGAGTTCGGCTCTATGCCCTGCGCTCCGAGAAGCGCAGCCTGGATGTTGAAGTGCGACCAGTCAAGCCCGAAATCCTTCAAAGCGCCAGCTGTGCTAGTGCCAAACTCCCTAGGCTCGGGATAGACAGCTTCTCTACCCCTGAAAGCGGAGAGGCTGATCTCGCAGAGGAAGGGACAGTCTCGGATGCAGATGGGGCACATGCCGCTGGTGCAGCTTGTGTCTTTGACCCTAGTGTTTGTCCCGCTCGTCGACTTCCCATTGAGGTACGATGAGTTCGGACTAACTCTCTCAGGCATCTTGAAAACCTCTGCATGCTACCGGGCAGTTCCCCCAAAAAGGCTTTCGGTGACTGAGGGAATGAAGGCGAAACTCCTTTGCCGCCAAAGGAACGATCAATCGATCCGTGTCGTGGAGGCGTAGTTCCGGTCGGAACACTGGAGCGGGCCGAACGTCGCCTCGACCATCTAGCCGAGTTTTGAGGTTCACCGAGTGAGTCAGCCTTAAAATTGTACCATGCGGCTACAGCAATGGGGAAGTCGCCGTGGAGGAGGCATACGTTCTCCTGAAGATATCTAGAGACGTGTACGTTAGGGGAGTCGTCAACGAGTGCAGGGAACTGGCCGAAGTGGGGGAAGCAGAGATCCTCTTCGGAGAATACGACGCCATGCTGAAGGTGAGGGGTGACAGGATACACGATCTCGAGAACCTTGTGGTAGACAGAATTTCTCGCATACCCGGGGTCGAGGCTACGATAACCATGGTTTGCGTGCCAGAGGAGGTACTGAAGTAGGAGGAACGATGGAATGGAAGTAGGATACGCCTGTTTGGGGATCAAGCCTGGTTTTTGCAAGAAAGCTATCACGCAACTCAAGAACATAGCCGGAGTAAAGGAAGCACGCATTGTCATAGGCATTTTCGACGCTGTGGCGAGAGTTGAAGCAGAAACAGTAAAGGAGCTTGAAGCGATCTATTTCAACGAAGTAGAGAAGATACCCGACCTTGTAAGCGCTCGGCTCTACCTAGTTGCTTGTCCCAGGACCAGAAAATAGGCGGACCGGACCGCTGCCTAGCTAGACTTGGACGAGCCGGTTGGGGCTGCCTCAGGGAAGACTATCCCGTGGGAGATCTCGCGAGACAGACAACCTTTGAATGTTTGGCTTCTGGTCTCAGGGCCGACGACCCGGCACGCGTGTTCTGTTTCATCGCTACTTTTGGTGGAAGTAGAGCGGGCGAAGAGCTCTCACTGACGCGAAGCATCATCAGTTCGATCAAATATCGGGATACCGTTATTAGCTCCCTCGTCTCTGGCTGCAGATCGATTGAAACAGGAGGTTCGGTTGTGAAAGACGGGAAGCTCAGCCCTCTTGAAGTGGCGATGCAGCAGTTGGATATGGCTGCAAAGCACCTCAACTTGGAGCCCGGTCTGCATGAGATCCTGAAGCACCCCAAGAGAACGGTGGTTGTATCGATCCCTGTGAGGATGGATAACGGTGAGGTTAAGGTCTTCGAGGGGATAAGGGTGCAGTACAACGATGCTCGGGGTCCCTACAAGGGCGGGATACGCTACCACCCCGACGTAAACACAGACGAGGTTACCGCTCTAGCAGCATGGATGACGTGGAAGTGTGCGGTCGTAGACATCCCCTACGGAGGAGCGAAGGGCGGAATCGCTGTTGACGCCAAGAGACTCTCGTTGAGCGAGAAGGAGAGGCTGACCAGGAGGTACACCTCTATGATCATGGATATGATAGGGCCCTACAGAGATGTTCCGGCTCCTGACATGTATACCGACGCTCAAACGATGGCTTGGATTATGGACACTTACAGCAGCTTCCACGGCTACAGCGTGCCGGAGGTGGTGACGGGAAAACCGTTGTCTGTAGGAGGTTCGGAGGGCAGGCTTGAAGCCACCTCAAGAGGAGTTCTCGCCTGTCTAAAGCAGGCAGCCAAGCGCATCGGGATGCCTCTGCAAGACTCCACGGTTGTTGTTCAAGGCTTCGGCAATGTGGGTGGAGGCATAGTGAAACTCATCGGCCTCGAGGGGGCAAAGGTCGTCGGGGTGAGCGACTCCAGGGGAGGGGTCTACAGCCCAAAAGGCTTGAACTATCAGAAACTCCTGGCGCACAAGGATAAGACAGGCTCTGTGACGGGATTCGAGGGGACCAAAGAAATCTCCAACGAAGAACTTCTTGCCCTGGAATGCGACATCGTGGTTCCGGCAGCCCTCGAAAACCAGATAAGGATAGAAAACGCGGCGAGGATTCAAGCGAAGATCATCGCCGAAGCAGCCAACGGGCCGACAACTCCAGAGGCGGACAGAATCATCCATGACAACGGGATACTCCTCATCCCCGACATCCTGGCCAACGCTGGTGGAGTAACCGCCAGCTACTACGAATGGGTTCAAAACCTAAACAGGCAGCATTGGAGCGAGGCTGAGGTCAACGCAAAGCTGGAGGCCACGATGGTCAAGGCCTTTGACGCCGTCAGCGAGATAGCCAAAAAGAACGATGTCGACATGAGGACGGCAGCCCTAATGCTGGGCGTCGGGAAAGTCGCTGACGCGTTGAAGACTCTGGGGCTCTGGCCCTAGGCTCCGTCGGGAGACCGATCGATGAGCCTCTATTTTAGCCAACGCAAACCGGTCTGACATGCCTAGCAAAGAGAAGAAGCGCGACCCGCCGAAAATCACAACCCAGCGATTAATCTTTCTAGACTATGAAATACTCAGGGCAGAGTTCTGCTTTCTCGACCCAAAAGGACACTCGCAAGTCCCTGACCCCAGGTATTCTCGCTATGTCGGTGCCCATGGCAATCAAATGTTCGAAATCTCTCGCTACACCGATAGCCAACAGATCGTAGTCTCCGACAGTCTTTGTAGCTAAGATTATGTTTCGCATTCGAATCAATTTTTCCAGGATCGATGATGACTCAGTGGGAGTAGCTTCGGTTCCTAGGACGTGTGTCGGTGAGAGGTCTATCATGAATGCCGCCATGCCATGGTAGCCAATCTTTTTCGGATTGATTACAACCGTGGATCCGCGAATCACACCTTTTTCTTGCAGCGTTCTGTATCTGCTTATTACAGTGTCTGGTGAGACCCTAAGTTCCTTCGCCAGTTTCCTAAAAGATACACGAGCATCTTCCGTCATTCTTTTGATTATGAACAGATCATGTTTATCCATCTTCATCACTACCTCTTAAGATGCTCAAACTCAAAGTTCTCAGGGCATAGCAATATTTCGTCAACCCAAATGCTCGTCGTGACCTCTCTGACGATCGGGTGTCCCTTTATCAAATCCCTTACTTGGCTGAGCCGACCAATATTCTTGAGAACCGCGATACAGAATACGTCATGTTTGCCCATAGATGTGGTGCAGAAGACTATCTCAGACATCCTTTGGATCAATTCAACAACTTCCCTTAAGTGCGGGTAGCTAACGTCGATACCCAAGCTTGCAACGCAATCATAGCCGAAACTTTTGGGGTTCAACAGGATCGTTGTTCCTCTGATGATGCCGGCTTTCTTCATTTTTCTGAATCTTTTGCTTATCGTGTCTGTTGACACGCCACAACGCCTTGCTATGTCCGCAAAAATGGTGCGCGCATCTTTCTGCAGAAGCCTGATAATGTTCACGTCAATTTCATCAACGCTCACGCCACGGGTCATGAAACGCCCTCTTGCTGGAAAATCACGGGCTCACGGCTTTTAAACTATACTATTCCCGCCGCGAAATCTTATGATGTCGAGCCATGCGAGGGGCTTGGCCTTGGATTCGACGAAGGCGATCCTCCGGGGCCTCCCGGTCTTAAAGTGTCGACCCTGCCTCAGCTGCGGTCGAACAAAATACATAAATGTGCCGCTCAATATGCTTTGGTTACGGGGATGCTGCTTGGAGATAGCAGAGGTCGTTGAGGAGATCGAGGACAGGAAGAAAACGGGTGAGTTGAGCAAGAAGAGGGTTACTTGTGCTCACTGCGGGAGAACGTGGCTTGAGCTCGTTGGGTTGATAGTCGGACATAGAAAGGGATCCGAGGATCTTTGTCTTCGAATTGGTATGGAGTCGGAAAATTGTCAAACATGCAGATTCCGATCTCTGGAGTGCCCAGAGTGCGGCTCAAAAGATGTATATGAAATAGTGCTTGCCCAGGAGATTTCTGAAGAGGTCCAACTGAGCTTCAAGGGCATAAGAAAGGTTACCGGATCTCTAGATGCCGAAACCTCGTGAAACCTTCACTTCCAACGACAAAGGAGAGTGCACAGTTGACTCGTGGGGTGCTGTGAATTTTGGCGGAAAGTGTTTCTGAGCACAGCGAAGTCGAGAGGACTATCGAGAGCTATTTTTTCGAAAACTCAGCATCGAGTGCTACATTGCAAGAGATTGAGAATTTGTACCATTATCTTCCGGCGTGGGCGTTGAGACACGTATCGCGATCGACGATCGACCGGTGTGGTGCGTGTGTAGAAAAGGAGGAAGAATAGTGTGAGCTATTCAAAACCAAGTGCGAGCGCAACAACACTAACCTATCGATCGATGGAAAAAGCAGTGAGTCCGCTTGATGTCGCTCTTCAACAGGTGGACATAGCGGGGAAGATGCTCAACCTTGATCCGAATATCTTAGAGGTCCTGAAGAGACCTCGGAAAACGCTCGTGGTCTCAATTCCCGTGCGGATGGACAGCGGAGAGACCAAGGTCTTCACAGGCTATAGGGTTCAGCACAACGGGTCCCGTGGTCCCTTCAAGGGTGGCATCAGATACCACCCAAATGTCACCCTGGAAGAGGTGACGGCGCTCGCTATGTGGATGACCTGGAAGTCCGCGGTGTTGGACATACCCTACGGCGGCGCAAAAGGGGGGGTCGTGTGTGACCCGAAGCAGATGTCAACACGGGAGCTCGAGGCCCTCACCCGAAGGTACACGACCATGATCTTGGATTTCATCGGTCCATACAAAGACGTGCCAGCGCCTGACGTCTACACCGATGAGCAGACGATGGCCTGGCTGCTGGACACGTACAACCAGTTTCACGGGTACAGCGTCCCCGAGGTGGTTACCGGGAAGCCCATTGCTGTAGGCGGCTCCGAAGGACGTAGAGAAGCGACCTCTCGAGGCGTGGTGATCTGTGCGAGGGAGGCGGCGAAAGACCTGGGGATACCGACGAAAGGCGCCACGGTCGCGGTTCAGGGATTTGGGAAGGTGGGAGCGAACGCCGCCCAGATCTTCCAACGGGAAGGGTGGAAGGTCATAGCTGTGAGTGATTCAGCCAGTGGCGTCTACGACGCCAAGGGTCTCAACGTCGTGAAAGCAATTGAGCATAAGAACAAGACGGGAAAGCTCATGGGGCTTCCAGGAGCAAAGACGATCACCAATGAGGAGCTGTTGACCATGGAGTGCGACGTCCTCGTTCCTGCGGCCCTTGAGAATCAGTTGACGAGGTCAAACGCCGGTGACGTTTCAGCGAAGATCGTGGTGGAAGGTGCCAACGGGCCCACTACCCCGGAAGCTGACAGGATTATGCACGAGAAAGGAGTTCTGCTGGTCCCTGACATACTTGCCAATGCAGGAGGCGTAACGGTGAGTTACTACGAATGGGTTCAGAACCTCAACCGGGAGCGCTGGACTGAGGAGGAAGTCAACCAGAAGCTGGAGCAAAAGATGGTCAAGGCGTTCCATGATGTGCTAAAGCTTTCCAAGGAACGCGACGTCCAAGTTAGAACGGCAGCCCTGGTGCTGGGTGTTGGAAGGGTCGCCGAGGCGCTCCAGCTGCTCGGGCTCTGGCCATAGCTTCACTCTTCTATCGATCGACCGCGATTTCTATCTGTCCCCGCCACTCATTCGAACAACAAGTGGCTGAAACGGCTTTCCGCGGTGTTTGCTTTCTTGTTTGCGCTGGCTTGTCTGTCCCAAGAAGTAGACTTCACTTTGGGACACCTTCAACCACCACCTCCTGCATAAGTGACTTGCCACGTATAGAGTACCATCGGTCGATATCAAAGAAACAGTCGAAAAGGCTAAAGAAGCGGCAGCTCTTAAGAAGGCTGGTGAAGGGATGGAGTCGCTGAAGCAGCTTCCCACGGTGAGGAAAGCGCTGCTCTACCGGAAGCTGCGGAGCGATCGGGTTGAGTGCTCCGTCTGCGAAAGGAGATGCGAGATCCCGCCTGGCTCGACTGGGTTCTGCGGAACAAGAATGAACATCGACGGGGAGTTGTTCACGCTGGTTTACGGTGACATCAGTAGCATCGAAAGCCGTCCCATAGAGATCAAACCGTTCTTCCACTTCTGGCCGGGGTCGACCGCTTTAACCTACTCCACTTGGTCATGCAACTTTCGCTGTCCCTGGTGTCAGAACTGGACCCTGTCTCGAAGCCTACCACAGCCTCGGTCAGCCGCATTCACGTCGCCGGAAGTTGTGGTGAGAAACGCTTTGGCAAGTGGTGACGAGGGGCTCTGCGTCTCCTTCCAAGAGCCAACTCTCCTCACGGAATTCGCAACAGAGACCTTCAGGCTTGGAAGGGAGCGGGGAATGTATGCATGCTACGTCTCAAACGGCTACATGACGAACGAGGCACTCGCCCTCCTCAAAGACGCGGGCCTGACCGGGCTCAAGATAGACCTCAAGGGGGACACCGAGACATATCGCAACTACTGCGCGGGCGTAGATGTGGAGAAGGTTTGGAGAAACGCGGCCAACGCAAAGGCCATGGGTGTCCACGTCGAAATGGTGAACCTAGTCGTTACGGGCGTTAACGACCGAGAGGAGCAGATCGAATCCCTCATCGAGAGACACCTAAGTGAACTGGGAGCGGAGACGCCAATACACTTCACGCGCTACCGCCCCTCTTACCAGTTCTCAAACCCGCCAACAAAGGTTGAGACGCTTGAGGGAGCTTGCGAGGCAGCTAGGAGATTGGGCGTTCTGTTCCCGTACATAGGAAATGTTGAAGGCCACAGATACGAAAATACATACTGTCCAGGCTGTGGTGAACTGCTAATCCAGAGGCTCGGTTTTGCCTCTGTAAGGAGCAGAATGAAGGACAAGGCGGAATGCCCGAGGTGTAAGACGGGCATACCCGTGATCGGCAGACTGGTTGAGAAAAGAAGAGCGATGAGCTTCTAGCGGTAGAAGAAATTAAAGCAGATCAAGAAGGGTCAAGAAAAGCTGATCCGCCCACTCGATCGATCGATCTGATCGACATTCGCGTCAACGGCAAGTCCCCGTATTGGAACCCTATCAGGATCTTCGAGGTACAGCGCCGAGAAAACTCTCTCGAGGTTTCAGCAAGACTAGCCCAGCAGAGATCACCAGTATACTGTAGCCGTCGGCTTGCCTGCAATGACAGCTTCAGTCTCATCCGGTTCAAGAGTTTTTCTAACGCCGATCTTGTAGTGCCAATCGAAACAACACCATCTAACAAGGTTAACCTCCTTGCCCTTCAGTTCGGGTGACACGACCTCATTTGGTGTCCTCTTGGAAAATCCAGTCAACTCGACTGTGAAAATGCATTTCTCCCAGAGATTTCCGTCCTCGTCCTTCTTTTTTTCAGCGGTTTTCCTGATGCCCAGAACTTTCCCCTGCAATTTCCTCGTTTGGGACATGCTGTAAATTCACTGGATCGTGGGCAGTGACCATATAAGATTTTACTCTTCCGCGTTCATCTCTTGGCGGCCGATTGACCCGATTCCTGAGCAGGTTTGGGGTTGGGGCATTGGGGAGAATGGAGGAACCCGTCGGGTCAAGAATCAAGTCCCACCACGGTCGGTCGCTTGTATGAGAGGGCAAAGTCCGGTTGAACCTGTCAATGTTATCCGAAAACAAAAGGAATTGCGTAAGAGAGATGTCAAAATATGGATGGAGACGGCGGACACACACATCCTTTCTGATCTTTGTAGAGTCGATCGATCGAGTCATACTCTCCCACGGCATCATCGTGCCAAATGTAGCCGTGAAGGAGCCAACTGGGAATTTTCGAGAATGACTTCCAATGCCCTTCAATGAATCCCGACGGACCCCGGAAGAACCGATACAGCAAAAAGCGCGTCTGTTGAAGCCTTAGGCGGGCGCTTATCCCCTATTGAAACGAATAGGAGATGTGATGCATCGAGAGCGCGTGAGGAATCGATCGATCCGTCCGAAAGCAGATCCTCTAGCGATGCGTTTGTGAACGGCTACAGCATCAGTGGCGGCGTGACCACAGGCCTAGTCGTGAGGTGCGCTCTGTCTGATCAACCCTTGAGTGGTTCGTCGTAAGGCCTCGGCCACTTGGGAACCGGCATCTTCTTTTCTCTTAGGTAGGGGTACTTCGAAACCACGGACTTGTCGTATGCTCTGATGACTAGAGGTGGGTAGACCTCCGGGTCTATCTTTATGTCTATGACTGTGGGCTTGCCAGACTTGATGGCGTTCGCGACCGCTTCCTTCACTTCCCCTGGCCTTGTAACCAGTTCACCCTGGCAGTGGCACGCCTCGGCCAGCTTCACAAAGTCCGGGTCATAGGAGGATGTTGCTATATACCTCTCGGGCTCCCATATGCCGTAGCCCATCTTCTGTCCTTGCTTAATCCTTCCAAGCATCTCGTCGTCCAGTATGCACCATATGACCGGAATGTCGTAGGCGGCGGCCGTGGTTATCTCCTTGCCAAGCATCTGAAAGGCGGCGTTGCCCGTTATGTCGATTACCACCCTGTCTCTGAACGCCAGTTTCGACCCTATGGAAGCGGCTACGCTGAACCCCATCGCCGTGTGTCCTCCGTCCACTAGGAATGCTCTAGCGGGCCCTATCGCCTGGATGTACCGTTCAGCCCATGCAAGGTTGTTGCCGCAATCTGTCCAGATGATCGCATCTTTGCCCGCGGCTTCTCTTATCTCTCTGCAGGCACGATGAGGCATCAGCGGCACAACATCAGAGAACATCTCTGGCTCCTTGTAGTACTTGAGTTCGTCCTTCAGCTTCAGAATCTCCTTAACCCTCTCCTTCTTGCGGTCCTCCAGTTCCTTCAGCTGGTTCTTCGGCATCTTGGCGAGTTCGGCTTTCACGATGTCTGTGATCTCCCTCAGAACTGCTTTCGCGTCGCCCCAAATACCTATGTCGGCTGGATAGTTTCTCCCGATCTCACCGGAATCCGTGTTCACCTGGATTATCTTCTGTCCCCCGAAGTCAGGCATCCAGTTGATCGTGGTACATTGGTGGAACATCGCGCCGACACCGAGCAACACGTCTGTCCTATCTGCTCTCAGCACCGTGTTCGCTGGATCGTGTCCCTCTCTTCCAGTGACGCCGAGGGCGAGCGGATGGTCCTCAGGGAAGGAACTCTTGCCCATGAGTGTAGTTGCCACAGGTATAGAAAGTAGCTCAGCCAGCTCAATCAGGTCGGGCGTTGCCTCCGATGAGAGAACTCCGCCTCCAGAGAGTATCGCGGGGGACTGGGCTTTGATCAGGGAGTCTGCGGCTTTTTCCACGAGCTCCCGGTCTCCCCTTATCCTGCCTATGGGCCGATAGTGCTCCGGCTTCCATATTCTGTCGACCTCCACTTCTTGCCTTATCACATCAGAGGGAATGTCGATGTGCACGGGTCCCTTTCGATCCGTCAGCATTATCCTGAACGCTCTCCTCGTAACCTCGGGGGCCTGCCGCCGATCGAAGAGCAGCACGCTCCACTTCGTCACTGGCTCGAAGGCTTCGACGTGTTCAAGCGACCGCGGCCCCCAGCCACACGCGTCTTGGATGCCGCTCTTACCGAACTGCTCGGTCTGCACGTTGTTCGTTATGGCGAGGACCGGCACGGAGTTCTGATAGGCCACATGCAGGCCTGATGCGAGGTTCATTCCGCCTGGACCCACTGTGGCGGCGCATGAGGCCACTTGATGGCTGGCCATATAGTATCCTGTGGCCATGAAGCCGGCGCCCTGCTCATGCTTCACCAAGATCGTCTTTATGTCGGGAGCCATGTCGTAGAGTTCGTTGAAGAAGGGGCTTATCCCTCCTCCGGGGACCCCGAAGAGGTATTTCACCCCCTCCGACTTCATATACTCTAGGATGCATCTCCCAACTCTCAAGCTATACACTTCTCCCTCGACGTGTTTGAAGCCTGTCTAGCCGGTTCTCCTTATAACCCTAACCCCGCTCTTGGAGCCGATGCAAGCCATGCCGGCCAATCCCGAAAACAATCCATGCTCCACAACACCGCTTATTGACTTGATCTCAAGTCCAATCTTCGGTGGGTCAGTTATCTCACGGAAATGGGCGTCCAGGATGAAGTTGCGGTTCTCTGTTATGAGGGGCAGAGCCTCGCCGGATGGGTCGATGTGAGTTCGAAGTTGCGTTACGGCTCCTTTCTCCTTGAGCTTCTCGGTCACTATGTCGCATGCGTCGGGAAGTATCTCCACGGGCACCGGATACTTGGATCCCAGCCTCTTCACGACCTTTGTGTGGTCTGCGATGATGATGTACTTGTCTGAAGCCTGCGCAACCATCTTCTCGTTGGTAAAGGCGCCGGCTGTCCCGCCCTTTATCAGGTTCAGCTCATGGTCGATTTCGTTAGCTCCGTCTATGTCCACATCAATTCTGTGATGCTCCATCAGGGTCGTCAGTGGAACCCCAGCCTCTATGGCAACGAACCTGATCTGGTAGGATGTCGGGATCGCGTGGACCTCTATCCCCTCTTCCTTGATCTTTTTCCCCAGCGCCCTTACAAAGTAGGCTACGGTCGAACCGCTTCCAAGCCCCACGATTTGGCCGTCCTTCACGAATCTGCAAGCGTATCTTCCGACCATCTCCTTCTCTTTTTTGGCTTCCCCCAAGGAACAGATCCCTCTGAGTCTTGTGTGAAGTTCTCCCCACAGTTTCGGCATGCGCCTTCATATATATG
>Ga0209314_10000639_pt1 | contig 15630 bp, 16 predicted proteins | sample I19B2metaG_FD_184146 | JGI IMG/M metagenome (GOLD analysis project Ga0209314, IMG submission 184146) | Lake sediment bacterial and archeal communities from Gulf of Boni, Indonesia to study Microbial Dark Matter (Phase II) - ​I19B2 metaG... | ecosystem: Environmental > Aquatic > Freshwater >...
TCATACTGCTACGTATATACTCGAATGTTTTCCGCATATTAAAAATGTAATAATACGTTTAAACCGCTCGTCCTTTTGGAGGAATGTATCTTGTCAGAGAAATTTGCAAAAAAGTGGGGAGAGAGAGAAATCGAAACGCCTTTCGCCACCAAAGTCAAGGAAGCAGTTCGACCTCCAGGTCCACTGAAGCCACGCCTCGATTTCGCCATCAGGCGCATTGAGCTGCAGATTCAACGGCTAGACCAAGCGACCGACCGTTTCTCCGAACGCGACAAATCTATCTTTGCAAGAATCGTTGAGGCATACTCAAGGCATGACATGCCACGTGCCAATGTTTTTGCCAACGAGCTGGCAGAAATACGGAAAATGGAAAAAATGATAATGCACGCGAGACTTGCCTTGGAACAAATCGTCCTTAGGCTGAGGACAGTTTCAGAGCTTGGCGACGTCGTGAGCACGCTTGCTCCAGCAGTGGGCGTGCTGCGCGGTATCCGAACAGGAATGGCCAGCGTTTTACCCGAAGCTGAAAAAGAACTTGGACAAATCGGGACGATGCTCAGCGGAATAATTATCGATGCTGGGCAAAGCACCGGAATGACCATAAACTTTGAAGCAGCGAACGAAGACGCCCAAAAGATTCTAACCGAGGCTGCCTCGGTGGCAGAGCAGAGAATCAAAGAGAAGTTCCCAGAGTTGCCTGCGGGTGTGCCAGCTATAGGCGAGAAGGCTCCAACTCAAACCTAGCGACGTCACACGAAAAAGAGTGTCCATAAATGTGAGGAGGTGAGATCATGTCTAAGCTTTCTTCCACCGACCCCTTTTTATTTATTGGTAAGCCAGTCAAAGACGAGTATGGGCGTCAAATCGGTCGAATCGCATCGTTCATGGTCAGTCCTAATGGACGTGTGGACGGGGTTTTCATTGAGCATGGAGACGGAGAATTTTTCCGATACTCAAGCAATCAGTTTAAGGTAGACGATGACGGCGTTATGCTTTTGTCAACGATCAAGCTGAGGGTCAAAACTCTCTGCGACGATATTCCATTGATCTGGCGGAAAGACCAAGCGTTGAGTGAGCTCCTAGAAAAGAAGAAGATTCCGTCGGAAATGTTCGGCAGCCTTCACAAGAACTTTGAAAACATGTTAAATCAACTCAAAGCGGAAGCTCAAGCCACTATGGAAACCATAGATAAACAGGTTGCCAGATGCGACCAGCAAATCAAAGAACTCTACTCGGCCATGGTAAACTTGGAGATCGAGCGTGAGATCGGCAAAATCGACGAAAAGTCATATCAGGTAGCTGTGGAGATGATACAATGGAATTTAAAACGAACTAATGCTGAAAAAATTGATCTTGAAGCGCTAAAAAGCAAGTTGTCTAACCTGCTTCTCGGGGAGACGTCCACAACGGTTACGCCAACGGAGACCAAGAAGGAGGTTCTTCCGGTTCCTCCTACCCCTCCAGCTTCAGCACTTCCAGTTCCTCCCGAACCTCCAGTTGTGGTTCACGTAAAGGGTTAAGCGGACAGTCCTAGACCCGGAAGCGGGCGGTGGTCGTGATCAAAGATTTTTTCAACTCTTCACCACGACTCGGAGATTTAATCTTTCAAACCATACACAAACTAAAGGTTCAACGCGTAAAACTAGAGCAAGTCACTGTTAGGCTGCGTGAAAGAGACCGAGTTCTCTTCGAAACCTGCGCCTTCGCGATTAGGAAGAAAAACAAAGAACGAGCAGCAATGTGTGCCAACGAGTTGGTGGAAGTTAGAAAACTACTTAACACCGTTGTGCGGAGTCAGCTTGCCATAGAACGTATCATTTTAAGACTCGAAACCATCAGAGAACTGAGCGACGTGATCGTAGACCTAAGGCCTGCACTCAGCAGTCTCAAAGAAGTATCGAGGCATCTTGTTAGGGTCATGCCAGAAATTGCGTCTGAGCTGGAAAAGGTGAACGATAGCATAAGCGAGACCCTAGCGATGACCAGCGTTGATTCTCCGCAACCCGTCACACCCTATGAAGTAAAGACTCCAGACAGCGAAGAGATTCTTAAGGAAGTATCTACGTTTCTAGAGCAGAAGCTGACCGAAAAGCTTCCCGAGCCACCCGCTTCCGTCCTTATTTCAGAGAAGGCTGAACCTGCGAAAAACGTGAGGCAGATGATTGCTCTCACCGCCAGTTGCTCAGAAGTTTGTGAGCAGAAAGAGCCTCAAACACGCCTCTCCTACAGGGACGTAGAACTACAAAGCGTTTCCTTCAGAATCCAACGGTCATCATCGCTAGAGGACACCCTATTGGAGTATGCTAAACGATACAAGGGCGTAATCGACGTTGACCGATGCGCTCTGGAGTTAAACGTTCCGTCCCAGGAAATAAAAAGAGCGCTGGAGAATCTGGGTGCGAGAGGAAAAATAGAGATCAGGCGGTAATTGGCTATGAGCGCATCTCAGGAACTTGAAAAGGCAGCAACAAGCTATGCAACAGAAGCTGTTCGACTTGATAAACAAGGCGCCCGGGGAATGGCCGTCACCATGTACCAGAAGGCCATCGAGACCCTCCTAAAACTTGTTCAGTTGTACCCCGATTACGGCTTGAACAAGGTCTACATTCAACGAGCCATGGCATATCAAGAAAGAATACGGATGCTGCAGGGCGTAGGGTCCCCAGCGGAACCATCAACGATGGAGGAAGAAAGACCGCCTGAAATGGCAACTCCCTCAGAGACAAAAAAGGCAAGCTACGACGAGCTTGTGCTCAAAGAGAAACCAGACGTAAACTGGGAGGAAGTGGTGGGTCTAGATCAAGCAAAGAAAGCCATCAAAGAAGCCATCGTTTACCCAGTTCAGAGGCCCGACCTGTTCCCGTTAGGATGGCCCCGAGGAATCCTCTTATTTGGCCCGCCTGGATGTGGAAAAACCTTACTAGCTGCTGCCGTAGCCACCGAGATCGAAGCAGCCTTCGTTTCAGTGGACGCAGCGTCAATCATGTCTAAATGGCTGGGGGAGGCTGAACAAAACGTTGCCCGACTTTTCATGTCAGCTCGAAAGTCCGCTGAGGAGGGACGCCCAGCCATCGTCTTCATCGACGAGCTTGACTCGTTAATTGGGATACGTTCAAGTGAGGTGGGCGGAGAGGTTAGGGTGCGCAATCAGTTCCTTAAAGAAACCGACGGCATCATCGATAAGGGAAAAAACCTTCACGTATACGTGATCGGAGCTACCAATAAACCATGGTCCCTCGACTGGCCGTTTATAAGGAGATTTCAGAAACGAATCCTGGTTCCACTGCCCGACTTTCAAGCTCGTATACAAATGTTCAGGCTGTACACCAAACACCTGAACTTAGCGGCAGACGTGGACCTTCATGAACTCGCCAGAATTTCCGAGGGATTTTCTGGAAGCGACATACGGGACGTGTGCCAGTCAGCCCACCTTAAAGTGATTGGGGAACTCTTCGAGTCGGGTCAAGCCAGCAACAAGCAGGCTCAGCCTAGACCCTTAACCATGAACGACTTTAAGGGAATACTGGAAGAAAGAAAGCCCAGCGTCTCACCCGACATGTTAGCGTCCTACAACCGATGGTTTGAAGCCTTCAAGGCTCTCTAGAACCAGTGTTCCTTTCTAGAATAAGTACTTCTCGGCGACAGGTTTTCTTTTTGTGAGTATTGTCTATTCGATGATCTCCCAACCAGTTTGGTACTTGTCTAACTCCTTGATGGTGTACTCGTCCAGAGGGTGTTCACGTTCTGGGATCTTCACCTTTTTTGCTTCTCCGCATAGCTCAGTGGAGAAGTACCTCTGGCCAGTGTCGTTGATCATGGTCACGAGGGTTTTGAACTCGGGGTGGCGCTTAGCGACTTTAATGGCTGCGGCAACGTTACAACCTGAGGAGATTCCGCAGAATAGCCCCTCCTCCATGGATAGTCTCTTTGCCATCTCAATCGACTCATCAGACGTGGTTGTCACGATGCCCCTTAACAGGCTTAGGTTTAGGGTGCGAGGGACAAAACCGTCTCCGATGCCCTCAATCTTGTGAGACCCCCACCTCCGCTTCGATAATATGGGCGCCTCGGCGGGCTCCACCGCGTACAGAGCGACCTTCGGGTTCTTCTCCTTTAGGAATCTTCCAACACCAGTTAGGGTTCCGCCGGTGCCCTGTGACGCTACGAAGCAGTCCACCCTGCCCCCAGTTTGTTGCCATATCTCCGGGCCGGTCGTCTTATAATGAGCGTTGGGGTTGTGGGGATTGGTGAATTGGCTGGGCTCCCAGTACTTGCCAGGATGAGCCTCCTTTAACTCCGTAATCCTTTTGATGCAGAGATCGACATCGCTTTCTCCGCCCGGGGTGAAAATGATCTCTGCCCCGTAGGCACGCATAATCTTCTTTCTTTCTTCGCTCATCCCCTCGGGCATGACTATAGTAACCTTGTAGCTCAATCTCCCGCCCACGAAGGCGCAGGCGACGCCCGCGTTTCCGGTGGATGCTTCAATGAGCTCCATCTCTGGCTTTAACTCGCCGGCCTCGATGGCTTTCGTGATCATCTCGTAGTAGATTCTGTCCTTTAAGCTGCCTGTGGGGTTAAAGTACTCCACTTTTCCTAAAATATCGGCGTCCACGCCCTCTGCTTTTGGAATCTTACGCAACTTGACGAGAGGAGTTCTTCCAATGACCTGAAACAGGTCCTCTACGACGTTTTTGTTTTTATCCCAGTCAATACTCATTTTCACCACCAATACTCATTTTCATTGAATGAAATATTTTGTTGATTACCTTTAATTACTCCTTTTCCTTCAAGACCTTCTTAATGGTTACGAAAACGTTTTCGTCTCCTTTGATTTTTGCCCTCTTTAACGTAGAGATCATGGATAGGATGGTGTTCCTCACGATTCTTTGGACAAAAGGTTTTAAGGGTAAGACGTGTCCGTCAATCTGGACACTCAGCACCTCCTTGCGTTCCCGCCTCTTTCTTATTAAAGCTGCGACCTTTTTGTCCACCATGTCTATCAGTCTATCTGGCTCCTTAAGCACATCCACGTAGGGAATTTCCTGCCTCGCTGCCTCGGCTGGTAAGGGACCCACGAAAGTGAGTATGGGTTTAAACCGACTAGAAGCATCCGAGACTTCATCAACTGCTTTCACAGCCACGATCTTTGGCACAGCGGGATCTTGTCCGATTAGCTTTCTAAAACCTTCAAGAACGATGATATCCATGTCTTCGCATTCTTGGATGATTTCTTCTAGGCCATATTTTGCGGTGTCGACTTTTTTGATGGTGGCGAACTCATGGGGCGCTACGCTGATTACTATGGATGCTCCCGCCTTAGCGTGTCTCCACGTGTCTTTCCCCTCGGTGTCGATGGTGAAGTTGGCTTCTGGGATATGTTTGGTTGTGGCGACTCGGTAACCTCTTTTTGTTAATCCTTGAACGAGGGTTTCTACGGCGGTTGTTTTTCCGGACTGTCTGCTTCCCACGACCGCGATCATCGCCATCGTAATGTCCTCCTTCATTCTCACGTATCCTAACATGCTTGTAGAACTTAAAATAAAACGTTTTCACCTCTGTTACGTGGAAACCCAGCTTTCCTGGTTCTGGCCGCCATCGCAACGATAGGATCAGCTGTTGCCCCGCAATTGAGGGAATGATTTCCTCCCACTCATGGATTTTGAGTGCCATTTGTACACGCATGTAAATGTTCATCGGTCACCTTCGGAGCGGGTGTTGCAACAAGCTTTGTCATGCAAAGTTTTATTAATGTTGTGTAAAAAATTACACAGGATCGAAAATTCCTACATAGAAGGAAGGTGAATGAGCAAAATAAGTTATTTCAGCGCTAAAGGTGTGGCTTTACTGGCTTGCTTAACCGCTGCTTACGTAGCTGTTGCCTTGGTGGTTCCAGGAATTCCGGTCATCGGCGCCCCTGGCGCCAAGATCGCGCTTTCGGCGACACTCGCTCCAGTATATGGTTTCATTCTAGGTCCCTACTTTGGGGCTCTTGTCGTCTTGTTTGCAAACTTCGTGGCATGGATCATTCCTCCAGCTTACCCATTCGATCTATTTCTTATAGCAAGTCCGGTTCTCTCAGCATTTACTGCTGGGGCACTAACTGAAAGGGGTAAAGGTTGGGGTTTAGGAGCAACCCCATTAGCTGTTCTCATCTTGGCGTGGTATGGTACTTGGGTTGGGCAAGCAGTGCCTTACATTCCTTCGCTTCATTTCGCAGCATTGGCTGTTGTCCTGCTCCTTCGAAATAGGTTAGCAGACTGGTTTTGGAAGGGTAGGAAATGGCTAGGAATAACTATTCCCTTATGCAGTTACGCCGGTTTCATGGCCGATCACATGTTTGGAAGCCTAGCTTTTATCGGGTTAGCACCACTACTGTTCCCAAAGGCGGTTCCTGCTTTGCCGATGCTTTTCATAGGAGCCTTCCCATTGACTATTGCTGAGAGAATCTTCATGACAATTGTTGCTTCTGTCATAAGTCCTGGCGTAGTTCTCGCGTTAAGAGCAAGACAGTATGTCCTTCGCACAGAAAGCTAGACTGGGAGCAGCAATGAAGGCTCGGGAAGGCGATGTCATAGAGTCGCTTGACGGGCTCTTTTTTGATGTGAAAGGGTTGGCGCATCCTCCAGAAAAGGTTGTTTCTTTCATTCGCTTTATCCCAGACCCGAAAGGAGATAGAAAAAGAGAAGGAGTGACTTATCGTAAAGTCTATGCGCTTCACGAGCGATATGAGTTGATTCTGAAGAGGTTTCCGCAGTATTTGGTTTATGACCAGGTTTTCAACGAGTGGCTCTGCGAAGTTCCAATCGAAGCAATAAGAAATCATTATAAACCAGTCGACCACTTGCGAAAACTTCGCCATCAAGATACGTTGGACGAGCTAGAAAGTCAGGCTTTGGAGTTTGTTGAACTATTAAGGAAGACCGCAGGGGTTTCGTGGAGCAAGCTGGGCGTCTCGGGCTCTATTCTAGTGAAACTTCACACACCAGCTTCAGACATTGACCCAGTCGTGTATGGGTCTAGAAACTGTCGCAAAGTTCATTCAGCGTTGAAATCCTTACTGCAAGAGAAGGAAAGTTGTGTTAGGTCCTACCATCTCGATGAGTTGGGGAAGTTGTTCGACTTTCGTTCGAAGGACACGGTCACGTCGTTCGAAGAGTTTGTTCGAACTGAGTCACGAAAGGTCTTGCAGGGTAAGTTCATGGGTCGAGACTACTTCCTTCGGTTCGTGAAGGACTGGAACGAAGTCGAGGAGCGTTATGGCATGGTTCACTACAAACCCGAGGGCTACGCGAAGATTAGGGCTAGAGTATTGGACGACTCCGAAGGAATTTTCACTCCATGCCACTACAAGATTAACCGTGTGGAAGTTCTTGAAGGGAACCATGTTACGTCAATCGAGGAGATCGTGTCTTTTCGTGGGAGGTTTTGTGAGCAAGCCAAGAACGGCGAGACCGTGGTTGCGCAGGGTAAGGTTGAACGGGTGCAAGAAGAGGGAGAGCGTGAATATCACCGGCTGCTTTTAGGAAACAAGGCTTCAGACCACATGGTCTTAGTGTAGAATAGATGATTAAACCTTAAAGGTAGTTTAAGCATATTTGTTGGGTTGTGGGTTGCGTATTTGTCTCTGCCTGTTACGTTTCGGGACGTTTATAGGGCTCGAAGAATTGTAGGCAGGTATCTTCCTCGAACACCTCTCGTGAGGTCTTCGACCCTTTGTAAGCAGCTGGGTTTTGAAGCCTACGTGAAGTGTGAAAACCTTCTGCCTACGGGTGCCTTCAAAGTGCGCGGGGGTTTGACGCTTCTTTCTAGGCTTTCAGAGGAGGAGAGACTAAGAGGGGTTATCACGGCCTCGACTGGGAACCATGGCCAGTCCATAGCCTACTCCGCCTCTCTTTTCAGCGTGAAAGCAGTTGTTGGCATGCCTAAGGGTTCCAACCCGATCAAGGTTGAAGCTATAAAGGACCTTGGAGCCGTCGTGGAGTTTCACGGCTCAGACTTTGATGAAGCAAGGCTTTGGGTAGAGGAGGAAGCCAAACGGAAGGGCTACCGGTATATTCACTCCGCCAACGAGCCTCTGTTGATCACTGGAGTTGGCACCCTCTACCTGGAGATCATGGAAGACCTTCCCGATGTGGAAGCCATCATCGTTCCCATCGGTGGTGGCAGTGGTGCTGCAGCGGCATGCGTTGTGGCGAAGTCCCTCAACCCTAAGGTGAAAGTTTTCGGGGTTCAAGCGGAGAAGGCCCCAGCCGTCTACCTATCTTGGAAGAACAAGAAGATGGTGGAAACTACGTCGGCGGAAACCTTCGCTGAGGGGCTGGCTACGAGGGTTTCTTTTCAGCTCACCCTCGATATCATCAACCAGCTGATCGACGATATCGTTCTTGTGAGTGAGGAGGAGATGAAAAGGGCGATTCTTGCCTTGCTGGAGACGACTCACCAGCTGGCTGAGGGAGCGGGAGCAGCCTCCACCGCAGCCGCGTTCAAGCTGAGGGACAAGCTTCAAGGGAAGAAGGTAGCCCTCGTTTTAACTGGGGGAAACCTAACTCTCCAAACCCTCCAAAACATCTTTAAGGATTTAGATATTTCCTAAAACATACCTTCCACGTTGTTCATGATATCAGCGACCATGGGGTAGCTTTGGATACATGATTTATGTAGAATTGTTATATGCGTTGGTTACTGGGTAAGGTTGACCACGTACACGTTCATGTAGTCTTCTTTCATTGTAACTCGGTAGCCTGCTGCCTGCATTTTTTCCATGGACCGTTTTAGCCAAACGTGAAAGGATTCTGCTAGGCTACCCTTGTTGGGGTTGTCTGGATCCAGCAAAGCAGTGTTCTTCTCTCCCTTTAAAACGGCAGTTTGCAGGAGCACATGCTTGGCAGCCCAGTAATCAAGGGCTATGGGGTCGGTGCTCGCAAGGACTACGTTTACCCTGCTTGCCTCCTCGTAGGACGTGGCTGGTCCATCCATAGGCTTCGCGTTCACCCAGATGGCGTCCAGTATGTTTAGGGTTGGAAACCTCGTCTTTACCATCTCGGTTCCCATTCCCCCCCGACCCACTGTGGAGTGGGCATTGGTTAGTGGTTGAGATACGACGCCCATATAGTTCTTTACGGAAGCCGTAACACCATATATACTATGGGATTTCAACACAGGAACATTGATTACCTTCAACTTCTCACCGTCATAGCTTCTTGTCACGGGGTTCCAAATTCCCATCTTAAAACTTATGTGGGTGCCGTAGGCTGTCTTAAACTTCGGGTATGACGGGCGTATTCCTGTCTGCGGATCTGCCGTCGGGCTAACCACGTACCCATCGCTCATGTCTCCGGAGGAATACTCGCCCACCCTTTTTTCTCTAATTTTGTCCCAGAGAAAGGTGGAAACCTTTTGAGAACCCGAGAACAGGTCAGCTACCCTTTGGGTCGACTGAGAATGGTCCTCAGCGTTGCTGTCGCTCCAGTTGAGTGCTCCTCTGCCTTGTCCGTTGTCGGCGACAACGACCTCGCCTATAAAGCCGTCTGGGTGATTCACGATCTTCTCTATCAACTTTTTCAGTGGGTCGGTGTTTGTCCCACCTCTTTCACTCCACTGAGCATTCACTTTTATAAGGACCACATCATCGTGGGCTATCAGTCCACGCGGCCCCTGAGTGTTTCCCCTCACCTCGGACTTATAGAAAAGTAGTCCATGGGAACCCATGAGCTTTATGAGTTCAGTGAGGCCCTCATCCTCTCCTGTGGTACCTTGCACCACGAAGATGTTCGAAGGCGACTTCGTGCCCGTCGCCAACCTAGATTCTAGAGTCAGCCTCACAACCTCCCCTTTTGAAACCTTCTCTCTTGGCTGGAAAGCCCACCGCATGGTTACCCCCGCTCCTATGATAAGGATGGTTAAGGATAAAGCTAAGGCTTTCCCTTTAAAGGGAACAACTGCACCGTCTTTTTCGGCGTTGTGGCTAGGAGGGGAAGGATTAAGGAAAGCAGCGCGTAGGAGTTTGCTGCAGCCGCTTGTTGGCAGGGATAATGATTCTAGAGGGCTTGGTGCCTGTTCGAAGCAGCAGCCACAGGAGGCTCACAGTTCCCAGTATAAAGGTGTTTTCTGTAATCTTGCCCCATACTTCCTTTAAATGGTCAATCAACGTTTCTTACCTAAAAATTATTAGTTTCGGACCTTTTAAGTGTAAAGAACGCAGGATTACTACTAGGGTTTATTTACGTTAACTCTCCGGAGGAGACCGATGTTTAAGTTTTAAATCCTTCAGTAGTTTTTCGAACTCTCCCTCAGCCATGTGGAAGCTATGCTCGTCTGTGGGAAATCTGCCCGTTGTTACGTCTTCACAATACGCCCGTAGCGCATTTAGAATAATCTCACTTAGGTTAACGTATTGTTTGACAAACTTGGGTTTAGGTGTCCAAAGGGTTAGTCCAAGTATGTCGGTTATCACTAGTGCTTGTCCGTCGCAGTATGGTCCCGACGCCACGGAGATAATTGGCACCGACGATTCCTCGGTAATTACTTTAGCCACTTCAGCGGTTACACACTCTAAAAGTATGGAGAAGGCTCCAGCCTTTTCCAACGCTTCCGCATCCTCAATAACCCTTTTAGCCGTTGAAGCGTCTTGTCCTTGCACTCTATATCCTCCCAACAAAGCCATCCTCTGAGGAGTTAAACCAATATGGCTCATCACAGGGATACCCGCATCAACAATCGCTCTAGTCGTTTTACTCATCTCCGAGCCACCCTCCAACTTAACGGCGTCGCAGCCCACCTTCATAAAGCGACCTGCATTTCTTATCGCCTCCTCTATACTTGCGTTATAGGACATGAAGGGCATATCGCCCACGATAAAAGCGTACTTAGCCCCTCTGACAACTGCCTTAGTGTGATGAATCATTTCACTCATAGTAACTGGGAGGGTGCTTGGATACCCGAGCATCACCATTCCAACGGAATCCCCAACCAGTATGATATCAACGCCAGCTTGGTCGGCGAGCACAGCCATCGGATAATCGTATGCCGTTACGAAGGTTATTTTTTGAGCTCGTTGCTTCGTTTTCATTAAAGCTGGTATAGTGACCTTCTTTCTCTCCATTCTTTCGTCACGAGCCTCCCATGCGCCTATGAAAGAACAGTCATGAGTGATAAAACTTTCTACAAAAATGCTGTCAAGATAAGCCTAAACAGTTTTCAAAACTTGTTCATAGTATCGTGGACCATACGTTAGGGTGATTTGATGAAAGGCTTCTGTTGAGGTGGTGACTTGCTCCAGGTTTCCTTCTACATAAACTTCTTCATCCCTTTCAGCTTGCATCCTAAACTCTTCTACATAGGAAAGGACTCGCTGAGTGTCCTCGACATTTACCCCCTCTAAAACTTTGAGGAGCTCGACTTGATAAATTGACGGGATGAAGGGTGCTTCGTGGTCGTCGGTGATGCGGGCATTGGCTTTAATCCAGCCCCTCTTTAGGATTCGTGTATCCCTTCTGTACTCGTTGCGAATTTCCCTCCAGCTCTTCACTGGCTCAAACTCTGTTTTAATCACCCTTCCACTTTCCTCGTCCTCGAACAACGCGTAGACCATTTTCCTTCGCTGGTGCCAAAGGTACTCCCTTGGGCTGTAGTTCACGAATTTCCAACGTTTACCCTTGATCACCTCTTCACTTTCAAACTCATTTCGCAGGGTAGAGGCTTCCTCTCGATAGAGTTCCTCCAACGTTTCACACAGTCTCCTCAGTTTTTCTTCACCATACACGATGAGGTCGAGATCCGAAAATTTTGGGTGATAGAAGCCGTGGAGAAGTGAGCCGAAAACGCCGAGGTCGTTTTTCGTTAGTTCTGACCTAGCCATGACCAGGCTGACCACTTTCTGTAATGCGTTGAGGAGTTCATCTCTAGGTGGCGTTTCTATCAGTCGCTGAAACCTCTCGTTCGGCTTTCGAGTCTTCATGACGTGTTCTCGATGAACTCCTATGAGGCGCTCCTGCAGGGGCTCATATAAAAGGGTATATCGTGGATATTTTTGCTGCACGAATCTCAGCCCTTCATCTTCATAAAACTTGTAGTAGATTTGCTTTCCCTTCGCTCGAAAGGCTTTGGGATTCTCAGATTTGAAGATAGTAGCGGGGGCGTACTCCACGTCGCAAACATGGGCATCTGACGGGTGGGAATACCCATAAACCCGGAAGATTAATCCCTCTTTCGTAAGGATGGCGTCACGATCCCTTAGCCTTAAGCAGGCCAAATGCATTCATCCTCACGAGTCCCTGTACCCACCACAACATGGTAATGTACGTCGCCGTCCTTAGTGCTTTCCACACGCTCTAAAGTCCCCGAAACCCTAATCGCTTCATCGCGTCGGGCAACATTCCGATACATACCTATCATGGAAACGACTGCTATAGGAATTTCATCCTTGGCGAGTTCTGAGGCTGAATCGAGCGGTTGATAATCGGTGACTTGATAGAAGGCGGGGCGGAACATGGCTTCCCTGTCGTCAACAACCTGACAAGAAAACGTGACGGGCTTGACTGGGCAGTATCGGTAGTCGCCGTACTTGTAAGTTATTTCCTCAAGTTCTCGCACCGCTGTATACACGAAAATTTTGTTCTTGTACCGTCCTCGATGCTTCCTCACTCTGTCCAACCTTTTGGTGAAAATGTAGCTTAACGTGCCCTCACCCACAAGCTTGCTAATTGCCCCTTCAAGGCTTCGAAAGTTGTGCGATCCATGAACCACGAGATCAATGTCGGATTTCATGATATGCATGTTTAACGCGATGGAACCGTGGATCCCAAAGTCCTCAACTGGCACACTGGATACGGTGGAGAGAAGAGTCACTAGCTCGAGCGCCAATTTTTGCAGCCGATCCTTCCTCTTCTTCTTGAGGAGTTTTTGTAGGCAGTCCTTTGGAACATAAACCTTCTTTATGAGGCGTAATGAAGGGCTGATCACCTCTTTTCCGCGATACGGACAAAAATAAACATAGTCTGGGAATCGGCTTCGAAACGTTTCTAGGAGCTTTTGAAAGTTTTCTGCCGTGTAGAGCTTTTCAGACCGAACCAGCTCTATGTTTCTTAGTCTCCAGCGCTTTCTAAGATAGCGAAGAGGAAAATGAGACTTCAACTCGGACGGGAGATATTTTAAGAAGGAGAAAACCCGCCCTTCTGGGTGCTCGTACCCAAATACATAAAGGATAAAGTTCTCTCTTGTGATGAAGGTGTCACCGTCTATGGGAATCCATGCACTCATTTCAAAGCGCACCCTCTTAATAGCTAAATATAGAATTAGACGTCAATAAGGTTAAGCTTATGCGAGGGTTTAGGGACCGCGACTTTCTACGAACTCATGAAGGCTTCTTTTTCTGTGTAGTTGGTCCGTTTCATCCCCCAGACCGCGTCATCTCCTATCTCAAGTATGTTCCCGCCAAGCTTGGTGTCTGGGGAAGAGGCAAAAAGAGGTTTAGGAGGGTGATGCGAGCCTACACCATCCCCGGCCTGCTGGAGACTTTTCGCCTCTTGGAAAGAAGCTACCCCCACTACTTGTTTTATTCGCCCTTCTACAACATTACCATGACCGCGGTTCCCCACGAACATATAGCGAAACACTATAAGCCAGAGGGAAAACTAGCTCAATTGTTTCAAGCCTCACATTTGGACTCTTTGCAGAGAAAGCTGTTGAGGTTCGCATCATTTTTGTCAGACAAGGGCAACATCTCCACTAACTCACTCGGGGCAACTGGCTCCATCCTGCTCAACATTCATCGTCCAGGATTTTCCGACATCGACATGACCGTCTATGACTTAGATAACAGTTTGGCAGTGAAGAGCGCCTTAACAAAAGCCTATTCCCTTTCCAGTTCCCCAGCTAGACGATTGGAAGGAGACGCCCTCCAAGCCTGGTGCACGAGTAAAGCTCGACTTCACCCCCTCACCTTCGAAGAAGCCATGCAAGTCTACCAGCGAAAATGGAACATTGGAATGTTTGAAGGCATGGCGTTTTCTATCCACCCCATAAAACTCGAGGAAGAGGCTACGGAAGCCTACGGCGAAAAAACATACCATCCCGTCGCTTCAGTCACTATTTGCGCAGTCGTTCATGACAATGTCAACTGCATGTTTCTCCCAGCCATCTACCAGGTTCGAGAGGTAAAAACCATAGAAGGACCATCAGCACCAGACATCCAAGAAGTGGTTTCCTACGAGGGCTTATACAGCGACCTAGCTGAGACTGAGGAAACTATCCTAGCGAGGGGAAAACTAGAACGAGTACTAGATAACAAGACTGGCCAAGAATACCATCGAGTTTTGGTGGGCTCACCCGAAGGAGAAGGCAAGGAATACATCAAATTAGCAATTTAGAAGTCATGGGTTTAGCGTGCATTACACACCTTTCCATAGGCATATTCGTAAAGGAATGTTGCGATTGATTTCTCAAGGTCTCTGATGCCTTTAACCACGATGTATTCATTTGGTGAGTGGGCTCGGCTTCCGTGTCCGAGTCCTCCTGATGCGAATGCAAGGCTTAGGGGTGGTTGATTGAAGAGATGGAAGGGTGCGGAGCCTCCGGTTCTTGGCCATATCTCTGGCTCGTATCCATGTCGTTGGTATGTTCGTATCATGGCTTGCACAACCTCCTCTTTCATTGAGACCTGCGACCATGGGTAACAATCGTGAACCTCCACCAAGATGTCAGCGAAGTCATGATCCCTTAGGTGTTTCTTAAATTTCTGTATGATCTCTTCGGTTTGCATATGGGGAACGAGGCGGATGTCCACCTTAGCCTTCGCCATGTGGGGGAGAACGGTTTTGGTTCCAGAACCCACGTATCCCGCAACGATTCCATCCACATTCACGGTGGGCGAGTGTAGGTATCGCTTAAGAAGCTCTATTCCGTGGAGGTCTCTTGAAAAACGGAGAGCATCGATCTCTTCTCGGGCTGTTTCCTCATCAAATGTCTTCTCCAACCTCCTGAGAAGCTCCTCCTCTTCTGGGCTTGGAGGGCTAACATTTTCATAAAAGTCCTCGATGAGTATCCTCCTGTCTGGAGCTTTCATGGAGGTCAAAGCCCAAAGGAGTCGCCAAACTGGGCTGTCCACCCAAGCGGTGTTGGCTGAGTGTACCCCCTCTTGGTTGGACCTCCCCACTCTCCGCCTTGACAAATCAAGTCCATGTAGATTATCCCTTTCACTCCCAGTTCCATAATGACCTTCCCCTTTGGATTTTGTGCGGCTTCCGGGAAGAATGCGGCATCGGCCCTCGCTAGCTGCTTTTGGTGTTGATTGACGAATTGTGGTAGGTGTAGGCTGCCGATTTCCTCCTCACCCTCGATGACGAATATAAGGTTGACGGGAAGCTTTCCCTTCCCCTTCACTTTAAGAATAGATTGGCATGCGTTGAAAAATGCTCTCAACGGCGCCTTCGTGTTAATGGCTCCTCTGCTAACGAGACACTTTCCAAAGGGTTTTCATCTCTTATAAAAGACCGTCGCGCAAGCCACAATCAACTAATTTTGATAACATTTAATTTTCCGCTTCTGCCGACCTTTAACTGGCGTACACCTCTAAATACAATAACATTCGCGTTTTCAACTTGAATGAGATCACCCACAGAAATTTCACCT
>Ga0209314_10000642_pt1 | contig 15605 bp, 17 predicted proteins | sample I19B2metaG_FD_184146 | JGI IMG/M metagenome (GOLD analysis project Ga0209314, IMG submission 184146) | Lake sediment bacterial and archeal communities from Gulf of Boni, Indonesia to study Microbial Dark Matter (Phase II) - ​I19B2 metaG... | ecosystem: Environmental > Aquatic > Freshwater >...
CCGGGGGCCAGGTCGCGCTGGCGGATGACCCGCCACACGTCCAGTGCAGACGGGTCCGGCAGCGGTCCGGTGGCGGCGCCCGCCCGGAAGGGGCGGGCGGTGAGCACAACGACATCCTCCACGCCGGCAGCGGCCAGAATCGACCTGGCCTCACCGACGGGCAGAGCCAGCACAGAGGGGGCGCTCAAACCTCCATGATCTCCTTTTCCTTCAAGTGAACGATGTGGTCGATCTCCTTGATGTACTGGTCGGTGAGCTTCTGGATATCGGCCTCGGCCCGCTTGGCCTCGTCCTCGGTAACTTCCTTCTTCTTCTCCAGCGCCTTGATCCGCTCGTTGCCGTCCCGACGCTCGTTACGGACGGCCACGCGCTGCTCCTCCGCCTGCTTATGAACCTGCTTGACCAGGTCCTTGCGCCGTTCCTCGGTCAGCTGCGGAATGGCCAGGCGGATCAGGGCGCCGTCGCTGGACGGGGTGAGGCCCAGTTCGGACTTGAGGATGGCCTTCTCAATGGCGGGAACGACGGACTTGTCCCAGGGCTGGATGGTCAGGAGCCGCGGCTCGGGCGCGGCGATGTTCGCCACTTGGTTGACCGGCGTGGGCGTGCCGTAGTAGTCGACCATCACCCGATCCAGCAGGGCCGGCGTGGCGCGCCCAGCCTTGAGCTGGGACAGCTCCCTGCGAAAGAGCTCGCTGGTCTTCTTCATCTTCTCCTCGACCTGCTTAATCACGTCTTTGACCATTGCCCTCTCCCCCCACAACTGTGCCGATATTTTCGCCCAGGATGACCCGCCTGATGTTGCCGTACACGTTCATGTCGAAGACGACGATGGGGATCCCGTTGTCCATGCAGAGCGAGGCCGCCGTGGAGTCCATGACGTCCAGGCCCAGGTTCAGCACATCCAGGTACCCGATGCGATCAAAGCGGCTGGCCTCGGGGTTGGTGCGGGGGTCGCTGTCGTAGACGCCGTCCGTGCCCTGTTTGGCCATCAGGATGGCGTCCGCTTCAATTTCAGCCGCCCGCAAGGCGGCGGTGGTGTCGGTGGTAAAGTAGGGGTTGCCCGTGCCCGCCGCGAAGATGACGACCCGCCCCTTGTCCAGGTGGCGAATTGCCCGGCGGCGGATGTAGGGCTCGGCGATGGCCCGCATCTCGATGGCCGTCTGTACGCGAGTGGCGACCCCATGGTGCTCGATGGCGTCCTGCAGGGCCAGGGCGTTCATAACGGTGGCCAGCATCCCCATGTAGTCCGCGGTGGCCCGGTCCATCCCCTTGGAGTAGCCGGCCCGGCCGCGCCAGATGTTGCCCCCGCCCACAACGACGGCGATGTCCACCCCCAGATCCCGGATTTCCCGGATCTGACGGGCGATGGCGTCAACCACGTCCGGGTCGATGCCGAACTTGTGGTCTCCTGCCAGGGCCTCGCCGGATAGCTTGAGCACGACTCGCTTATAGACTGGCTCTGACACGTTCATTCCTCCAAACCTATTCGCGCCGCTGAACCCAAATCCTGCCCTGGGTCGGGCCGGGGGCCAGGGGGCCCCAGCTCCAGCCGGAAAAGGGAACACTTGCGTGTTCCCTCGCCGCTCGTCTTACTTGGTCATGCCGGCGACTTCAGCTGCGAAGTCATCGGAGCGCTTCTCCAGGCCCTCGCCCATCTCATAGCGGACGAACCGGCGAACTGCAATCTTCTCGCCGATCTTGGCGACCAGCTCGTTGAGGATCTTGCCAAGGGTGGTGTCCTGGTCCTTCACAAAGGGCTGCTCCAGGAGGCACACTTCCTTGTAGAACTTCTCCAGGCGGCCCTCCACCATCTTGTCCACAATGTGGGCGGGCTTGCCTTCGCCCAGGGCCTGCGCCTTGAGGACCTCCCGCTCGTGCTCGATGATCTCGGTTGGAACCTCTTCCTTGCTGACGTACTGGGGCTTCAGGGCCGCGATCTGCAGGGCGACGTCGTGAACGAAGGCCCGGAAATCCTCATTGCGGGCCACGAAGTCGGTCTCGCAATTGACCTCCACCAGGACGCCCACGCGTCCGCCGCCATGGATGTAGCTGTCGACAATGCCTTCCGAGGCGACGCGCCCCGCCTTCTTGGCGGCAGCGGCCAGGCCCTTCTCCCGAAGCAGGTCGACGGCCTTGTCCATGTCGCCGTTTGCCTGAGCCAGTGCTTTCTTGCAGTCCATCATGCCTGCGCCGGTCTTTTCACGCAGCTCCTTGACCAGGGCGGCCGAAATCTCAGCCACGAAAACGCCTCCTCAACAGGTGCGAGCATAGATACAGAAAACGGGTGGGGCCTAGGGCCCCACCCGCACCGCTTACTGGGCCACTACCTGGACCCCTTGACGGCCTTCCAGAACCGCATCGGCCATCTTGCCGGTGAGGAGCTTGACGGCGCGGATGGCGTCGTCGTTACCGGGAATGATCCAATCGATCTCGTCCGGATCGCAGTTGGTGTCAACGATGGCGACAATCGGGATCTTGAGCCGGCGCGCCTCTTGCACGGCGATGTGCTCCTTGCGCGGGTCGATGACGAACAGAGCGCCCGGAAGTTCCTTCATGCCCTTGATGCCGCCGAGGAACTTCTCCAGCTTCTCCTTCTCGCCCATCAGCTTCGCGACTTCCTTCTTGGGAAGGCGATCAAGCGAACCGTCCTGCTCCATCAGCTCGAGCCTGGTCAGCCGGTCGATCCGCTTGCGGATGGTCTCAAAGTTGGTCAGCATGCCGCCCAGCCAGCGCTGGTTGACGTAGTACATGCCGCAACGTTCGGCTTCTTCCTTCACGGCATCCTGCGCCTGCTTCTTGGTGCCGACGAAGAGGACCTTGCCTCCGTCGAAGGAGAGCTGGCGGACGTTGTTGTACGCCTGCTCCACCATCTTCACCGTCTTCTGCAGGTCGATGATGTAGATGCCGTTCCGTTCGGTGAAGATGTACTCCTTCATCTTGGGGTTCCAGCGCCGGGTCTGATGCCCGAAGTGGACGCCCGCCTCGAGGAGCTGCTTCATAGAGATAACGGACATGGGTGTTTCACCCCCTCCCCTGGTTTGACTCCCGCGCCGGCCCTTCTCCCGGATCCGGCTGTGGGACCTCCCCGAACCGCATCGGCCGCTGGAATCCCCTGTAGGGGACACCGCCAGCTGGCCTTGGCCGGGTGTGGACTAGATAACCGCAATACAGTGTACCATTTGCGCCAAATGCCGTCAAACCTGAGTTCGCATCTCGGGTCGGGCGGCAGACTCCGGCGAAGACGGCACACCAGACGCTTCTTCATTCTAACATAACGGCACTCCGGCTACTGCACGCGCAGGGTCACCGGAATGGAGACCCAGCTGACCGGCGAGTAGAAGAAAGTCTTGCCGTCCAGCTGCTGGCGCAGTGACGCCTTGACCATAGCCTGGGCACGGTCGCCGTAGGCCGTGGCCAGCTTGTGAACGTCCATGCCGTCCAGGGCGCTGGCAATGGATGACTGGACGATGCTCTCCAGGCGGCCCTGGAACTGGCTCAGGACCTCCGGCGGCAGCGGCACCACCACATCGGAGATGCGTACGGCGCCGCCGTCGATCTTGTTCTTCATCTGAGTCTTGATCTGGGCGGCGGCGTCAGCCTTGACCTGGGCCATCATGGCAGGGAAATCGGCCTCGACCTGACGGGTCACCTGGGTCCGAACGACCTGGGCCATTTCGTCCGCCGACAGCACTACCTGCAGGCCGCGCTGCGCCACCACGCCGGCCAGCGCCAGCACCAGGCTGGCGGAGACCAGAAGGCCCACGCCGGCGCCCCACAGAAAAGCGCGGCCGGGACGTATTGCTTCTGCCCGGCGGCGCTCCAAACGGCTTCTCGCCACGTCTATCCCCTCCCTGGTTATTGCTCCATAGTATGGCAGCAATCTCCAGGGATATTCCTGGAACGGACAGGCCCACGGGAAACAGATCGGGATGTGAGTCAGTCCCTAGTGAAGGTTGCGGTTGAGGCCCAGGATAAGCTGCACCTCGCCAGTGGTGCGGCCGGTCAGCCGCGCTATTTCCGTCGGGCCCAGGCCGCGCTGCGCCAGGTTCAGGACATCCTGATGACGCAACTCCGTCTTCGCCGCCGTTGGCGCGTCCGCCCGGGGGGCCGCCTTCTTGGCCGCGGAGCGAGCGGTTCCACCGCCTGTGCTCTTGGCCTTGGCCCGGGTGCCTGTGGCCTTGGTGGAACGGGTGGTCTTGCCCGAGCTGCTCTTCGTCCTGGCGGCGCGGGGCTTTCCCGACGAGGCGGCCGGAACCGGATCGGCGGCCTCCGCTCTGACGGACTGGGGTCCAGCGCTCCAGGCCGCCTGTCCCAGGCGGGCCGCCGCCACCAGGGCCGCCGCCGCCTGGATGGTCTCCTCCGAAGGGGCCGACCCGACGGCCGCCGGGCCAGCCGTGTCCTGCCCTTGCCGCAGGCTGGCGATGCGCTCGTCCGCCTCCTGCAGCAGGACCTGCATCTCGCGCTGCCGCTGGTCCAGGTCGTCCATCAGCTGCTCCGCAGCGGTGACCAGGTCTTCGACCAGCGTCTCGAACTCCTCGCCCCCTGTGGTGGAGAGCGTCCGTGCGGGTCGTGGCAGGCGGAGGACCACATAGCGGCGGGCCTGCCACAGCCAGGCCGCCAGGCCGCCGGCCAGGGCGGCGAGAAGGTACTTCCAGATCATGCGATTCCTCCTGCCAAAAGACCGGTCCCGGGACCGGCTGTGCTTGCCGTTGCTGCCATCAGGCCTTGAGATCCAGCTTCTGGCCCGGTTCGCCGGGAAGGGCGTGGGGGGCGGCCGGCTCCTGCGCCTCCGCCTCCTCCTCCCGCGGGCGTTCGTCACCCTCCGCCTGCTGCCCGGCGGCACCCTGTCCGCCCTCATCCCCGACGCGGGAGCCACGGGTCTGTGGGGTCTGTTGAACCTGGCCGGCCTCGCGCTCCACCTTGCCGGCCAGCTGACTGGCAAACTGCTGCTGGGCCGCCTGGACAGACTCGTCCCGGGCCTGCTGGAGGCGGCCTGCCTCCTGAACCTTGGGGTAGAGGGTCTGCAGATCTACGGAGCGGATGGACATCGGGCCGACCTCCTTGGCGGAGAGGACCGGCTAGAGCGTTGCCAGCACCACGTCGCCGGCCTCGTTCAGCACCAGCCGGGTATGGGTTAACGGGTCATACACGAAGTACGAGGACCTGCCGATGGTCACCTTGACGCCGGGGTGGATGGTGTCCGTCACGCGCACCCGACCGCTCTTGCGGGCCTCCAGTTCCTCTTCCAACTTGAGCAGCCGCTGGGTGAGGGTCTCCCGCTCGCCCATCAGGTGGTAGGTGCTGCGCACCAACTTGAGCAGGGCTTCCTTCTTCTCGACGGGGAGCGGCTCGCCGCGCTGCTCCAGTTCCTTTAACATGCGCGTGGCCGAGGTCGCCCGCTCCAGCGATTGCTCCGTCTGCACCAGGGCGGCCTGCGTCGACCGCAATTCGTCGCGCAGGGCCGGATTGGCCCCCACCTCGACCTCCGTGGCGGTGGCCAGGTTGGCCCCAATGACCGCCGCAGAGACCTCCTGATCGGCTCGCACGGTGCCGCCCACGATCAGGCCCCTGTTGCCGGTCACGGCCACCTTGCCGCCGGCGCTCACCCGGCTGTGCATGATGGCGTCCGAGACCAGGACGTCCCCACCCGCCTCCACCACGGCGTTCTCCACGTAGCGGGCGGAGATATTGCCCGCGGCTTTGACGGAGCCCCGCCCCGCGCCCTGGATGCCGCTGCGGACGTGTATGTTTCCCCCGGCCTGCAGAAAGCCGGCGTCCACGTAGCCGTGGACCTCGATGTCCTCCTCCGCCTCTACCGTGAAACCAGAGGTGACGTTTCCCCGCACCACCACGGTGCCGACGAAGTGAACGTCGCCGGTGGAGTAATCCACGTTGCCCTTGATCTCAAAGACGGGGAGGACGCTTACCCGGTTGCCGTGAATGACCACGTGCCCGGCCACGGAGGCGAACAGCCGCATCCCTTCAGGGTCGGCGTAGACGTTCTGGCCCCCCGGCAGGGGCATGTCGCGTCCCGCCGTAGGCTCCAGCGCACGCCCCTCCACGTTGACACCGGGCGTGCCGCGAGTGGCCGGGATCTTCGTCACCAGAATCTGATCCTTGGCGACGTTCTGCACCAGATTGAGGCTGTGAAAGTCAACCCGTTCGTTCTCCATGATGAGAGGCAATCCAGTCGGCCTGGGGTCAACGTGCCACTCCAGCCGGGAATCATCGCCCTTTTCCGGCGCCTGGCCCTGGGCCACCACCACGGGGGTGCCGGGAAAGCGCACGGCCTCTTCCACGGCGGCCTGGTCCAGGCCCTGCGTCACTCCGGAGCGCTGCAGCGCGGCCAGGGCCTGCTCCAGCAGTTCCGGGGAAAACGGCAGACCGCCCTCCGGCTGCGTCACCAGAAGGGTCGCCTCCATGGCACCGGGTGCGATGCTGACGCGAAACGGGGAACCAGGTGCTCCCTTGGTCGGCTCGCCTGCCATCGTCCCCACCCCCTGGTTTTCCGAATGCCGCCATGGTTGCAGGTGCTCCTTACAGGACCCTGTCGCGGCGCCGGCTCAGACTGCCGCGGAGCCGCAGGATGGCCCGGGTATGCAGTTGGGAGACGCGCGAGGGCGAAAGCCCCATGACCTGCGCCGCCTCCTTGGCTGTCAGATCTTCGTAGTAAATCAGCGTGACGACCAGCCGCTCCTTGTCCGAGAGCCTCTCCAGGGCCTCGGCCAGAGCCGCCTGGCGGTCCTGTCGAAGGATGCTGCCCAGAGGGTCGGCCTGGGGGTCGTCCCCTGCGAGAGATTCGACAGAACCCTCCACACCATCCTCCCCGTCCCGGCCCGATCGGATCTGATCCAGGTAGACCAGGGACAGGCCGGCGGCCCGACGCTCCCACTCGGCCAGCTCCGCCGGCTCCAGGTGCAGTTCCGCCGCCAGCTCCTCGTCGTCCGGGGAACGGCCGAGACGTTCCTCCAGGCGCGCCACCGCCTTCTCCAGAAGGCGGGCCTGCTGGCGCCAGGATGCCGGCGCCGGGTCCATGGAGCGCAGCCCGTCCAGGATGGAGCCGCGAACGCGGGTGATGGCGTAAGCCGGAAACGGCACGCCGCGGTCGGGATCGTAGCGCTCCACAGCTTCCAGCAGCCCCAGCGCGCCGTAGCCCTCCAGATCGGCCAGCGAAATCGAGTTGGGCACTACCAGGGCCATGCGGCCGGCGATGCGCTTGACCAGGCTCAGGTGCTCTTCCACCAGCGCTTCCCGCAGTTCAGGGCTGCGGTCGGCGCGGTACTGCCTCCAAAGCTCAGCCGTATCCACGGCGGGTTATTCCTCCATTGCGTCCTTGGTCAGGACGGGTGGCGACAGGGGTTCGAACAGCTCCGCGGGTGACACGGGCGGGAGCACCTGGTCCAGTCGGGCCCCGGCTCGTTCCGGAGGCGCCGCCGGTGCGACCGGCATTTGGGCCTGCGGGGACTTGGGGCGCGCCGCAGCGACCCCGCCTGGCCGTGCCCCCGGTGACAACAAAGCCCGCCAGAGGGTCTGTAGAACCCACCCGGAGAGCCCGAAGAAGACAAAAGCCATGATCGCCCGCTGGCCTGCGCCAGGAAGCGATGCGCCCCCCAGGAAGCCTGCCAGAAACACCAGTCCGCCTGCCAACAGCCCCAACCAGAATCCGGCGCCCATCAGAACAACCCCCGGCGGCGCCGTCGCAACTGCTCGCGGAAGATGAAGCCGACGATGGCGTCCCGGTCCCGGGATTCCGCCCCCACCCAGCGCACGGCAACCCAATGAAAGTCGCGGCCGCGCTGTTTCTCGGACCGCAGGATGCGCATGACCTCGCCCACCAGGTGCAGGGTCTCATGGGAGTCGGGCAGGCGCATGTCCACGTCAAGGTGGGTTCCGGGAACCAGGCGGATCTCCGTCAGAATCTGCGAGCCGCCGGCGGAGATGTCCACGGCGGTAGCTTCCAGGATGGGCCACATGGGCGGAGGAGCCGAGTCGCCGGCGTCTTCCGGGTTGGCCAGAATTCCGAAACGGATGGGGACTTCCACTTCCATGCGGACGTCGGCCCGCCGCTGTACCTGTTCCACCTTCCCCTCGGGCTCAAGCACGATCACGGGAATGCGGCGCTCCGGGGCCACCGGCAGGGATTCGTGAACGCGGGTTTCCAGGGTGCTCACGCCCGCAGGCTTGGAGTCGACCTTGACGCGGACCGCCACGCCGGGAGGCAGTTGCAGAGCCCGGCGGCCCACCAGCGGCGCCGCCAGCACCACGCCGTCCGTGCGGGCGTCCTCGACGCGGGTGGGGTAGCTGCCCTGCTCCGGGCCTTCCAGCACCTCCAGCACGACCTTCTGGTTGATGAGGAACGGTCCAGCCACGGTGCTCACCCCCTCTGCGGAAACATGACCGGGAAGCTCCGACGGCTCCTTCGGCCCTGGAGACGCCAGGCCATCAGGCCCGAAGATTGCTGAAGAACTTGGCCAGCCGGTCGAAGAAGAGCCCGCTCCCGGCGCCGGCGTCGCCGCCGTCCAGGTTGGCCGCCAGCTCCTTGACGGCCCGCGCCGCCGGCGTGCCGGGGTAGGCCAGGAGAAAGGGCTGCTGCTTCTTGACCGCCCGGGTCACCGAACCGTCGTAGGGCACGCTGCCGAGGCTTTCCACGTTCACACCCAGGAAGCGCAGGGCGGCCATGGTGAGGCGGTTGATGGCCAGTTCGGCCTCCTGGTCGTCCTCTACAGCGTTCATGACCAGGCGGATGTTGGCCGCCGGATTCTGCCGGCTGATGACCTTGATGGTGGCGTAGGCGTCCGTCATGGCCGTCGGTTCGGCGTTGGTGACGACCAGAATCTCGTCCGCCGCCAGCACGAAGCTCATCACCTGACGGGACAGGCCGGCGCCGGTGTCCAGCAGCACGTAGTCGGACTGGCTCGCCAGGACCTCCAAGCCCCCGATGAAGCGCTTCAGCTCCATGTCACCCACATCCAGCAGCTCGTTTAGCCCGGAGCCGCCGGCGATGAGCTTGAGACCCAGGGGGCCGCGGTAGACCACGTCCTGCAGTCGCTTCTCGCTCCGCACCACGTGGCCCAGATGGTAAGTGGGGTTGGTCCCCAGGACCACGTCCACGTTGGCCAGGCCAAGGTCGGCGTCCAGCAGCAGCACATCGCGGCCGCGCTGGATGAGGCCCAGGGCCAGGTTCACGGCGAAGTTGGTCTTGCCGACGCCGCCCTTGCCGCTGGTGACAGCCACCACGCGCGAGCGGTGCTGGCCCAGGGGACGGCTCTTCTGCTTGATTTCACTCTTCAGGTTCGATGCCATCTGCCGGAGCCGCTGTGCCTGATCCGACATCTCTTACTCCCCCAGGAGCCGAGCCGCAAGTCTTTCCGGCTGGCATAACTCAATGTCGTCCGGGACGTTCTGACCAGTTGTGACGTAGGAAATCGGCTTGCCAAGCTGGACCGCCAGGCCCAGGGCCAAACCGGGTCCGATGCATTCGTCGAGCTTCGTCAGGAGCAGGTGGTCGACGCCCACGCGCCCGAACTGGTCCGCGGCGTCAAAGGCCTCCTTGTGGCCGGTGGTGAGGGACAGGACAAGGTGGGTCTCGTCCGGCCGCGCTGCCGCCAGCAGGGTGGCCAGTTCCTCCATCTGGGCCGTGTTGCGGGGGCTGCGCCCCGCCGTGTCGATGAGCACCAGGTCCCGCTTGCTGTGGCGCCCCAGGGCGGCGCGCAACTCCTGCTCGGAGAAGACCACGTCCACGGGAACGCCGATGATTTCCCCGTAGGTTCTGAGCTGCTCAACAGCGGCGATGCGGTAGGTGTCCGCCGTCACCAGGGCCACGTTCTTCTTCTGACCGAGCGCGAAGGCAGCGGCCAGCTTGGCCAGGGTCGTGGTCTTGCCCACTCCCGTGGGGCCGACCAGGGCCACGACGCGCCGGTCCTTCTCGGTGAGTTCGATGCCCTGGGGCTGTCCGAATCGCCGGGTGACCAGGGCCATCAGGGCCTCGCGGGCGGCCCGGCTGGAGCCGGCCTGTTCGCCCAGGGACCCGGAGACCTCGGCCAGCAGAGACTCGGCCAGAGCGCGGTCGACGCCGGCCTCCTCCAACTGAGCCAACAAGGCCTGCAGCGGCTCGGACCACTTCCCGTTCTGGGCGGGAGAGGGCAGGGGCCGCTGCATGAACTGCTGCATCATCTCTTTGACGGCGTTGATTTCTGTCCGCAAGGCCGAGAGGTCCGGCTGAGCCTGGGGATGAGGTGCGGCCGCCGCCGGCGGACTGGCCGCCGGGGCCACGGCCGCGGCGGAGAGCGTCCCGGCGGCCCGGGCCTGGGCGGCCGCCGCTTCGGTGGTCGCGGCCCGGTCCTCATCCGTGGCCGCCGTCACCTCGACCATGGTCTTGCCGAAAAGCCCCCAGAAGCCACCCACCTGAATCTTCTGGGTATGCAGGATGATAGCGTCGCGGCCCAGATCCTGACGGACGCGGGCCATCGCCTCCTGCAAGTTGGCAGCCACGTAACGCTTCACTTTCACTCCAGGCTCACCATCCCCAAAGACTCAATCTGGCTAGCGGGGTCCAGCTCGTTGTAAGACAGAACCAGCAGGCGGGGCAGCGTGCGCTCGGTCAACCGCTTCACATAGGGCCGAACGGCGGGAGAAGTCAGGACGATGGGTTCATGGCCCTGCTCCACCGCCCTGGAGGCCCACCCCCGCAGGCTCTCGAGGAAGCGGCGCAGGGTGTCCGGGTTCAGGTTGACCACCGAAGTGCCGCCCTCGCGTTGGACGGAAGCGGCAAGCTGCTGCTCCACGTCGGGGTGCAGGGTGATGACGGGGACGCTTCCCTGGCCCACCAGACCGAACTGGCGGCAGAGGGAGCGGGCCAGGGACTGGCGGACGTACTCCGTGAGCACGTCCGGGTCGCGGGTGACCCGAGCCGAGTCGGCCAGGGCTTCCAGGATGGTCACCAGGTCCCGGATGGAAACGCCCTCCCGAAGGAGGTTCTGCAGAACCTTCTGCACCTCTCCCAGGGTCAGCAGGTTCGGTATCAATTCGTCCACCACGGCCGCACTTGTCGCCTTGACGTGGTCCAGGAGCGCCTGAGCCTCCTGCCGGCCAAGCAGCTCGGAGGCGTGGGTCTTGATCAGCTCGGCAAGGTGCGTGGCGATGACCGCGGCCGGCTCCACCACCGTGTAGCCAGCCAGTTCCGCCTGTTCCTTCTGGCCCTGGCTGACCCAGAGCGCCGGAAGGCCGAAGGCGGGCTCCCGGGTCGGAATGCCTGTGATGTCCTCGGCGGCAGAACCCGGATTCATCGCCAAAAAATGGTCGGGGTATATTTCGCCCTGTGCCAGTTCAATTCCTCTTAGCTTGGCCACGTACTGTGTCGGTTTCAGTTGAATGTTGTCGCGCACCCGGATATAGGGCAGAACCAGGCCGAAATCCAGGGCAACCTGCCGGCGAATCAGTCCGACCCGGTCCATGAGGTCGCCGCCCTGGGCCGGGTCCGCCAGGCCTAGCAGGCCGTACCCCAGTTCGATCTCCAGTGGGTCCACAGTGAGTAGCGACATGACGTTCTCCGGCTTGCGGGAGGCCTCGGAGGAGGCGGCCGCCTGCTCCTCCGCCACCCGGCGCTGGGCGTCCCGGGCCTTCTGCGCCTGGTCCTGCCGCAGCAAGTAGCCGGTGCCGATGGCGGTGCCGCCCAGGATGAGGAAGGGCAGGGCCGGCAGCCCAGGAACCAGGGCGAAAGCCCCCAGGACCCCGCCGGCCACGTACAGGGCGCGTGGCTCGGCGAACAACTGGCCGGTGAAGTCCTGGCCCAGGGTGGCGTCACTGGAGGCGCGGGTGACCACAATGCCCGCCGCCGTGGAGATGAGCAGCGCCGGGATCTGGGTCACCAGTCCGTCGCCTACGGTCAGCAGCGAGAAGGTCTGCAGGGCGGTCATGGCGTCCATGTTCTGCTGCAGCATGCCGACCACGAAACCGCCCACCAGGTTGACGATAAGGATGATGATGGCGGCGATGGCGTCGCCCTTCACAAACTTCGAGGCGCCGTCCATGGCCCCGTAGAAGTCGGCCTCGTGCTGAATGGCCTGGCGGCGCTCCCTGGCCTCGGCCTCCGTGAGGGCGCCGGCGTTCAGGTCGGCGTCGATGGCCATCTGCTTGCCGGGCATGGCGTCCAGCGTGAAGCGGGCGGATACCTCGGCCACGCGTTCGGAGCCCCGGGTGATGACGACGAACTGGATAATGACCAGGATGACGAAGACGATGAACCCGACCACCGGGTTGCCGCCCACAACAAACTGACCGAAGCCCTGGATGAGCGCGCCGCCCTCACCGGTGAGCAGGATCAGCCGGGTGGCCGAGACGTTGAGCGATAGCCGGAACAGCGTGATGACCAGCAGCAGCGGCGGGAAGATGGAGAACTCCAGCGGCTCCCGGATGTAGATGGAGGTCAGGACGACGAGCAGGGAGAGCCCCAGGTTGACCACCTGGAGGAAGGCCAGCAGCCAGGCGGCCATGGGGATGATCATCATGGCCACGGTGCCGATGACCGCCAGGGCGACCATCACGTCCGAGTACTTCATAGCGCGGGAGACCCACTGGGCAATGCCGGCCGGCAACGGGACCACCTCCCCACGGTTTCAGATCGGGCCTCAGGCCCCCGCTTTCCCCTTGAGCCGGTAGACGAAGGCGAGGACCTCGGCCACCGCCTGGTAGAGGTCCGCGGGAACGGGCTCCCCCACCTCCACCGCGGCGAACAGCGAGCGTGCCAGGGACTGGTTTTCCACGATGGCCACCCCGGCCTCCCGGGCGATGTCCTTGATCTTCTGGGCCAGGTAATCCTGCCCCTTGGCCACCACTACGGGCGCCGCCATGCGGCCGGACTCGTACTTCAGGGCCACGGCGAAGTGGGTCGGGTTGGTGACCACCACATCCGCCTTGGGCACGTCCGACAGCATGCGGCGTCGGGCCAGGGCGCGTTGGCGCTCGCGGATTTTGCCCCGGATCTGGGGATTGCCCTCGGTCTCCTGGAACTCCTGCTTGACCTCTTGCTTGGTCATCTTCAGCGACTGGGCGTAGTCCCAGCGCTGGAAGGCGAAGTCCCCGGCCGCCACCAGCAGCAGCACCAGGGCGGCGCGAAGGAAGACCGTCATGGCCAGGCCGGCCAGCTTCCCCAGGGCCACCAGCAGGTCCATCTCGACCAGGGTGGGAAACATGGACCACTGCTTGCGTATGGCGGCGTAGACCACCCAACCGACCAGCGCCAGCTTGAGCAGCGACTTGGCAAACTCCATGGCCGCCCGGCGGGAGAACAATCTCTGCAGCCCGGACAAGGGGTTCAGGCGGTCGAAGTGCAGCGCCAGGGGCTCCAGGGTGAAGACGAACCCCACCTGGGCCAGGTCCACGGTCACCGCCACCACGACCCCGGCCAGCAGCACGGGCCAGAGCATCCGGCCGGAGGCGGTCAGGACGGTCAGGGAGAGCTGCTGCACGCTTTCCACGGTCCAATCGGCGGTGGACAGGTGGCTGAAGGTGGAGACCGTCAGGTCGCGCAGAACGCGGTAGCCGCCCGGGGCGGCATAGCGGAGGCTGAAGTAGCCGACCAGGAGCACCAGGGCCGAAGTCAGCTCGGCGGAGCGGGAGACCTGGCCCCGCTGCCGCGCCTGTTCCCGCCTTCGTGGGGAGGCCGGTTCCGTCCGTTCGGCAAAGCGCTGAAGCAGCACGGGCGGAGCCTCCTTTCAGGCGGATGCGCGGGGCTGTAGCAGCGCCGGGTCCATCAGGGCCCCGGTGGGTCAGGGATGGAAGGACTGGATGAGCTGACCCAGGCTGCCGTATAGCCCGTCCAGCACCCGGCTGAGTGTCGCCAGGTAGAGGGGCATGCCGGCCACCATCACCACCAGGCCGGCCACCAGTTTCAGGGGCAACCCCACCATGAACACGTTCATCTGGGGCATGGCCCTGGCCATGACGCCCAGCGCTACGCTGGTGACGAAGCCGGCTCCCAGCACCGGCGCGGCCAGCTTGAAGGCGGTCAGGAAGACGCCGCCGCTCAGGGCCACGACCGTGTCGGTCAGGCTGGGGTGCAGGACGGCCCCGCCCACCGGAACCAGGGCGAAGGACCGGGCCAGGGCGGCCAGGATCAGGTGGTGGCCGTTGGTCAGCAGCAGAATCATCAGTGACAGGGTGTACTGGAAGTTGCCCACCAACGGCATCTGCTGCCCCGTCTGCGGGTCCATGACGCTGACGATGCTGAATCCCAGCTCCGTGTCCAGCAGCTGTCCGCCCAACTGCACGGCGGCGAAGGTCAGGTTGACGGTCCAGCCGATGGCCAGGCCCAGGGCCGCCTCGCGCACCGCCCAGGCCATCCAGGGGATGAGGGTGGTGGGCAGAGCCGGCGGCGCCTGCACCACGGGCAGCAGGACCATAGCCACCATGAGGCCGAAGGCGGCGCGCCACTGCACGGGGACCTGCCGTGCGGCGAAGGGCGGGGCGGTGAAGAACACGCCCGAGGTCCGCACGGCCATGAGCAGGAACAGGTCGAATCGGGTGAAGACCAGCTGATAGAGGTCCATGCCGCCTCGCTAACGCACCAGCGTCGGCAGGCTGGTGAAGATGCGGCTGGTGAACTGCAGCATGACCGTCATCATCCAGGGGCCGAAGAACACCACGGCCAACAGCACCGCCAGAATCTTGGGGACGAAGCTGAGAGTGGCCTCGTTCAGCTGGGTGGTGGCCTGAAAGATGCTGACGAGAAGGCCCACCAGGAGTGACAGACCCAGGACCGGCGCTCCCACCAGCAGCACCGTCATCAGGGCGTCGCGCCCCAGGGCCATCACGAACTCCTCGGTCATGGCCTCACCTCCCGCAAACCTGAAGCGAATCGACCCGCATTACCGGAAGCTGAGCACCAGGGACCGCACAATCAGGTTCCAGCCGTCCACCATGACGAACAGCAGGATCTTGAAGGGCAAAGAGATCATCATGGGGGGGAGCATCATCATGCCCATGGACATGAGCGTGCTGGCCACCACCATGTCGATGACGACGAAAGGGATGAATACCGCAAAGCCGATCTGAAAGGCGGTCTTCAGCTCACTGATGGTGAAGGCCGGGACCACCACGGAGAGCGGCAGGTCCTGGGGCTGGGCGGGGAGGGGCGTCTGGGACAGGGAAACGAACAACTGCAGGTCCTTGTCTCGGGTCTGCTTGAGCATGAACTCCTTGAGCGGCCTGGAGGCCCGGTTCGCGGCCTCCGTCTGGTTGATGGCGCCGGCCAGGTAGGGCTGGACGGCGTCCGCGTTCACGCGGTTCCAGGTGGGGCCCATGATGAACAGGGTGAGAAACAGAGCGAGCCCGATCAGCACCTGGTTGGGCGGCATCTGCTGCGTCGCCAGGGCGTTTCGGACGAAGGAGAGCACCACGATGATGCGGGTGAACGAGGTCATCAGGATGAGGATGGCCGGGGCCAGGGTCAGGACGGTGAGCAGCAGCAGGATCTGCAGAGAGCCCACCACGTCCTTGGGCTGGGAAGCCTGATCGAAGCCGATGTTGACCCGCGGCAGGGGCACGGTCTGGCCGGGTGGGGCCTGACCGGCCTGACCAGCCTGGCCGGCGGGGGTGGCAGGGGCCGG
>Ga0209314_10000643_pt1 | contig 15594 bp, 16 predicted proteins | sample I19B2metaG_FD_184146 | JGI IMG/M metagenome (GOLD analysis project Ga0209314, IMG submission 184146) | Lake sediment bacterial and archeal communities from Gulf of Boni, Indonesia to study Microbial Dark Matter (Phase II) - ​I19B2 metaG... | ecosystem: Environmental > Aquatic > Freshwater >...
AAAACGTAAAGGCGATTACCGTCAATCATCCTTTATTTTCGTTTTAGCATCTCCTTTTCCGTGATAAAACTCAGATTGATATCAGAGCCTTAAATCAAGAATCCTTTGTCTGCTAAGGCAGGCCTTATGTGCTTTTTAATTTATTGAGCATCATGCCGATGTATTTGTTTATAGGATGTGACCGCGAAAGAAAACGCACAACAGGCTTTCTTCTCATACCGAGTTTTTTAATCTCCCGGAGGAGATCTTTGTTTTCGTGGTCATAGGTGAGCCCTTTGTGGAATGCGTCAAATGCCTCTTTTTTATTTCCTGCTGCAAGGTGAGTCCTCCCAAGGTTAAGATAGAAGACAGGATAAAAAAACTCCTGCCCGAAAGGTGTTTTCCCTTTAAACATCTTTATTGCCTTTGAACAGGTTTCTATCCCTAGTTTGTAGTTTTTGTTGAGGATGGCTTCCAGGCAACCGTAATAGGAAAGGAGAAAGGGATCATTGGGGTAATCATCAAGGGCAGTTGAAAGCAGTTTAAGGGCGCTCACATGGTTTTTCCTCTGAAGCAAAGTTTTTATTTCATCGAGGTAATCCGGAAGGCTCTTTTTTCCCGTCGTCCTGAGCATGGTAACAGCCTTCTCATGCTGGTCTTGCATAAGTGCTTTGAGTAGGTTCTCCTGGTAAGGCGTGTTCAGAATATTTTTATAGTCCGTCTTCTTTGTTGAGATAATCTCCCCTCCAAGGTAAGTCCTTGTGATTATGAGGTGCTTTTCGACTCCAAAGTCTTCCGTCAGCACGAGATACTTCTTTCCGCCAATAACAACATTAGTGCTCAGTTCTTTTTGTGGGCCTGGTGTGATTTTTCTGGGATCTTCTTTTTCCATTACATTAATGAGTAGGCTAATACTCTGTACCTAATGTTATACTATTTGGTAGCTTTATCTATTTTAACGGACTAAAACTTCAAGATATGTGATCCTGCTCTCTGAAAAGATCATAAGAAAGACTTAAGCCTCAATTCCTCCAGGTTTACATCATCCTTCATCAGCTTCTTTAAATCTCTTGGCCTAAAGGCACCCTTTTCTGTAATGATCGCTGTGATATATTTGTGAGGAGTAACATCAAATGCAAGGTTTCTTACCCTTACACCATCTGGTGCAATCTGGCATTTGCCGAATACATGGGTGACCTCCTCAGAATCTCTCTCTTCTATGGGAATCTTTTTCCCTGTTGGGGTAGTAAAATCGATACTGCTCATAGGTGCAGCTACATAGAAAGGAATCTTGTGCTCCTTACAGAGAACAGCCAGTGTATACGTCCCTATCTTATTTGCTACATCACCATTTCGCACTGTCCTATCAGTGCCAACGATCACAAGGTCTATCTTCCCCATCTTCATGAAGGCGCCTGCTGCGCTATCAGGAATAAGGGTAACGGGTATTCCTTCCTGCATAAGTTCCCATGATGTAAGCCTTGCGCCCTGAAGCACGGGTCTTGTCTCATCAACAAAAACCTCAAAGCGTTTACCCTGCTCTCGCGCGACAAACATAGGTGCCGTTGCTGTGCCATAACCGCCTGTTGCGAGTGCCCCTGCATTGCAGTGGGTGAGAATTGTGTTACCATCCTTTATAAACTCGGCACCCCATCCGCCGATTGCCTTATTTACTTCTATGTCCTCCTCGAGTATCCTCTTTGCTTCCTCTATGAGGAGTTCTTTCAGTCTATCCACTGATTCATCTCTTCTTTTCTTCAAGAGATTTTTTATTCTTTCTACGGCCCATCTTATATTCACTCCTGTGGGTCTTGTAGAAAGCATTTCATTCAAAATGGGATCAAGAGCCTTTACAAATCCATGAAAATTTCCTGCCCTTATATCCTGTGCCCCAAGTGATATACCCATAGCTGCTGCAATGCCTATAGCGGGGGCCCCCCTTATCTTCATGGTCCTGATGCATTCTGCGACCATCTGATAATCAGTGCACTCAATAAAGGTGACCTCCAGAGGGAGCTTTGACTGGTCAAGCATGATTACCTTTCCACCAACCCATTCTATAGGCTTGACCATATCAGGCTCTCAGAGTAACTAATGTAGTTATTACAAAGAATATCGCAAGAACCGCGATCACTGTTACTGTCCCCCATGATATGACATTGTAGCTTTTTGGATTTACATACTTCCCCATAATCTTTTTATTATTAACAAGAGAGAGGGCGTATATCAGGACAAATGGGAGGAGCAGTCCGTTGAGCACAGCAGACAGCACCATGAGGAATACAAGCGGAGCACCCGGGATGAGCACTAAAAGTACAGCAATGACTATCATGAAGGTATAAATCCACATAAACTGCGGTGCCTCTTTGAAGGTTTTGTTCACGCCTCTTTCCCATCCCATTGCCTCACAGATATAGTAAGATGTTGCAAGAGGGACAATAATTGCACCCAAAAGGGCTGCATTAGCAAGGCTGATAGCAAATATTAAGAAGGCATAGTTTCCCGCAAGAGGTTTAAGTGCCAGCGCTGCCTCTGATGCCTCATGTATCCTTATTCCGTACGGGAAGAGGGTTGTTGCACAGGTAACAATAATAAAAAATGATATGATGTCTGTGATACTACAACCAATAAGCACATCAAGTCTGGAGGCCTTATATTCTTCTTTCCGTATTCCTTTTTCAGCAATAGATGATTGCAGATAAAACTGCATCCATGGGGTAATGGTTGTTCCGATGATGCCTATACTCAATATGATAAATTCAGGGTTCCATTGCATCTGAGGAATAAAGGCGCTCTTAAAGACATCAGACCAGCTTGGCTTTGACATAAAACCTGAAAGTACATATCCAAAATACAGGAGGCAAGCAAAAAGGAGTATCCGCTCAACAAAGTTATAATTACCCTTTATGACTAAAACCCAGATGATTAGTGCACCCAGAGGAACCATCAGATATTTACTGAAGCCTAGAATCTCCATGCTCGCAGCCCATCCTGCAAAATTAGCGACTGTGTTCCCGAAGTTTGCGATGAAAAGAACGGTCATCATAAAAAACGTTGACCTGACGCCATAGTTCTCCCTTATGAGGTCCGAGAGTCCCTTTTCAGTTATTGCACCCATCCTCGCAACCATTTCCTGTATTACTACAAGGGCGATGGTAGTCGGGATGAGTATCCACAAGAGGGCATATCCGAAACGGGCACCTGCTACGGAATAGGTGGTGATGCCGCTCGCATCGTTGTCAACATTTGCGGTTATTATCCCTGGCCCCATTACCGATAAAAATAGAGCAATTTTTTTCCAGAGCTTCATACCTTCTTCCTCTTACGCTTTGCCGCTGGCGGCAGGATTCTGTCTATGACATCATCAACAGTGACAATACCGAGCATAAACCCTTCAGTGTCAACGACTGGAATGGCAACGAGGTTGTACTTTGATATAATCTCAGCAACCTCCTTTTCATCAGTCTCCGGACTAACCGTTTTGAGTTTCGTTGCCATGATATCCGAGAGTTTTGCATCAAGGTCAGCGAGGAGCATATCTCGTAAGGAAACAACACCAATGAGTTTTTCATTGGCATCCATGACATAGATATAATAGACCGTCTCTATTACCTCTGCATCTCTTTTGAAGTTCTCTATTGCCTTCCTGATAGTAGTCTCTGGAGGATATGCGATAAATACATTTGTCATTAGACCACCGGCTGTATCTTCTTCGTGACTGAGTAGTTCCTGAATGTCTTCGGCTTCTTCTTTTTCAATGCTCTCGAGTATCTCTTTTGCCTTATCCACAGGCAGGTCGCTCAGGATATCAGCAGCCTCATCAGGTGGCATCTCTTCGATGATGTCTGCTGCTTTATCCGTGTCCATCCCGCTGATAATATCTACCTGGGTCTCTGGTTTTAGCTCTGATAGTGCCTCAGCTGCTACATCAACATCAAGGTCCTTAAAGAAAGATGCACCCTCTTTATGAGAGACCTGGCTGATGATGTCTGCAATATCGGCAGGGTGTAATTCTGATAACATCTGCCTCGGAACAGTGAGAGATATTGTTGTCAGCTTTGGTTCAAGGGGCTGCATATAGTTCCAGCTTATGAGATTGTAGGGAAGATGTTTTTTAAAGAGCCTCATCAGGTCCTCTCCACCTCTTTCGACCCCGAGCCTCCGCAAAATCCCTCTCATCCCTACATCCACAGCAATAAGGACAGCATCTGTGTCATAACCTTCGAGTTTTATATCATTCACCCTTACAACCTTTGCACCGTTTACATCAACGATCTGTTTATCGAGAATGTCCCTGACTAAAAGGAGGTCCTCCTCAACAAATTCATAAGGCTGCAGCGCTTCACTGTAAACATTTGCAGAGATAATTCGCTTGTTGAATATGTTCAGTTCTGTCCAAGGAAGATTGAAAACCCCCTTTTTTCTCTCTATGATGAGGGAGGAAACCTTTGGGAGCGGTTTACCCTTAACGACCACAAGGTCTTTTACCCTGCCGAGTTCGTTACCTTTCGGGTCGAGTACAGGCTTTTTCAGTATTTCACTCACAAAGAGTTCACCTAAAAAAGGCATCTTCCTCCTCCAAGTACCAGAATTATTATTGTTAAAAAAGTATAGCTCACTGGTTTTTATTTCAGCAACATGAAATTAACCCCTGATCCTAAGGATCTCGGAACCACATTACAAGAAGGCCATTACGACTGGCAAAACAATTCAATAGTGTCAGAGTTTGGTGTCGGTGTCAGTTGATAAATTCTTTCTTCTGACACTCATCACTGACACTGACACTAAAGGATTGCTTCAATCGGGAGGATTTCAAATACCAGGAAAACGGTTTTTAAATAGCGCTGAATCAATTTAAGTCTTTTGAAGGCTGCTGACCCGTACCCCGATAAGTCTCACCTTCTTTTTCAATTCAATTTTTGCAAGAGCTTCGAAGGCTGCCTTTCTGATAATCTCGAGGGAATCAGTAAAATCATCAAGGGTTTTTGCTCTCGTATGGGTCTCAAAATCACTGAACCGTATTTTTATCGTCACAGTTTTTCCTTTATAGCCTGATTCCTTCATGCTGTCAACAACATCTCTTGAGAGTTCTGCAAGGTTCTTAGAGATTACATTCCAGTTGTCTGTATCTTTCTGAAACGTTGTCTCCCTACTCATTGATTTTGGCTCCCAGTAGGTAATTACAGGGCTTTCGTCTATTCCCCTTGATGCTTCATAGAGATAGCTACCATAGGACTGACCAAAATACTCCTTGAGCCTTTCAAGGGGAATCGAGGCCAGGTCTCCTATCGTGTTTATCCCTATATCTTTTAATCGCTTCTCTGTTTTTGGACCCACACCCCATAGCTTTCTCACAGTCAATGGCCAGATCAATTTTTTGACATCTGCTGTGGAGATTATGGTAAGGCCATCGGGTTTCTTCATGTCTGATGCAATCTTGGCGAGCAACTTATTTGGTCCTATTCCTATGGAGCACGTTAAACCGGTTTCTTTTTTAATCCTCTCTTTAATCCTTTTTGATATTTCTTCTGATTCCATATCAACATCGGTTATATCGAGGAAGGCCTCGTCAATCCCTACATCTTCTGCAAGTGGAGTAAAGTTTCGTAGGATGCCTTTTATTTTCTCTGATACTTTCAGATATTCGTCGTAATCGACAGGGAGGAATACAGCCTCAGGACATAACCTGTAAGCGTGTCGTAGAGGCATCGCAGAATGAATACCATATTTTCTTGCCTCATAGGATGCAGTTGATACCACACCCCTCTTTTTCGGGTCACCATCACCTCCAATGACGACTGGTTTGCCGACCAACTCTGGATGCCTCTTCTGCTCAACAGCTGCAAAAAAGGCATCCATATCAATATGTAGGATACGTCTCATTCTTCTTTATTTTACACAGAAAGCATCTCCGATTTCGTGATAGAAGATAAAAGAAAAACTCACCATGATACTTCCCCTCCACCATCAAGGGCGGGTAGTGTAGAATGTGAAGTTGAGATAATCCGAATAGTTTTGAGATATGCTTTATCCTTATCACATAAAAAGAGATGCAGTTTTACACAGCGCGCCTTTTTTTTTAGAAGGAATCGCTGTAGAATAAGAAAAACGAGCAAACTAATTTTTAATACTCAGAGGTAATCTTTGGATAAACTTGTTATTCGTGGCGGTAAAAGACTCAAGGGTAATGTCGAGATAAGCGGTGCAAAAAATGCAGCCCTTCCCATCATTGCTGCCTCTCTCCTTTCATCTAACTCTAACACTATAAGCAGGGTCCCCAATCTGAGAGATGTTCTCACTATCGGTAAACTTTTCAAGCATCTCGGCGCGGAATTCAGTTATGAAGATAAAAAGACCATCATAGATACCAAAAGGATTAGGACATTAGAGGCGCCCTATGAACTTGTGAGAACAATGCGTGCTTCTGTCCTTGTCCTTGGACCGTTACTTGCGAGATTTGGAAAGGCAAAGGTTTCCCTGCCGGGAGGATGCGCTATTGGCGCAAGGCCCATAAATCTTCACCTGATGGGCCTTGAAAAGATGGGCGCAAAGATAGAACTTGAATCAGGTTATGTTGTTGCGAAGGCGAAAAGGCTGAAGGGCGCATCTATCTACCTCGATGTCCCTACTGTTACGGGTACAGAAAACCTTATGATGGCTGCCACCCTTGCAAAAGGCAGAACCCTCCTGGAAAATGCTGCAAGGGAACCAGAGGTAGCAGATCTTGCAAATGCCCTCATTTCGATGGGAGCAAAAATAGAAGGTGCAGGAGAAAGCGTAATAAAGATAGAGGGAGTTGATGAATTGAGACCACTTAACTACTCTGTAATCCCGGACAGGATCGAGGCTGGAACCTTCATGACAATTGCAGGTATTACAGGTGGTGATATCATTCTAAAAGGCTGCAGGCCGGAACATCTCGATGCACCAATGATGAAGCTGAGAGAGGTAGGCCTTGTTTTTGAGCACGTGTCAGAGGGAATCAGGGTGATCGGGCCTTCCAGACCAAAAGCTGCCGATATAAAGACGATGTCCTATCCTGGTTTTCCGACGGACATGCAAGCACAGTTTATGGCTCTTATGAGTATTGCTGAAGGTACAAGTATCATCAATGAGACAATTTTTGAGAACAGGTTTATGCATGTTGCAGAGTTAAGGAGAATGGGGGCAAATATTACAGTCGAAGGCGCTACAGCGACAGTAAAGGGAATCAAGAGGCTAAAGGGTGCACCTCTCATGGCAACGGATTTGAGGGCGAGTGCATCTCTTGTCATAGCAGCACTTGCAGGAGAGGGAGAGACGACTATCCATAGGATTTACCATCTCGATAGGGGATATGAAAGGATAGACGAGAAACTTCCCAGACTCGGCGGAGACATCAGACGAGTTAAAGTATAAGAGCGGATTTAAGTCCAGAGACGAGGAGCGCCATTCTTTTATAATCAAGTGTATGAGCCTTATCTCCTGCAGTATGATAATGGGGATTTCTATAGAATGCAGTGTCTGTTATCATGAATGCTGGATAGTCAAAACTCCAGAATGATGAATGATCAGAGAAGTCAACCCCGGGAACAAGCGATAGGGTATTGAGGGATTCAACGGGTAGGGTTGATACTTTCTGAAAGGCATTTTTTACCTTTTTTGTGAATTCCTTCGATGCAATATTTCCCACAAAGGCTATAAAGTCTCCTTTCTCTGGATAAAACCATTTAAAGAACGTAAAGGGATAGTACTGGCATCCCTTTTTGTCGCAGAAATAGCCTATCATCTCAAGGGAAATCATACCCTCAACCCTTACCTTATCTTTCTTAAGGCTTTTCGCATACATATAGCTCCCCATATGCCTCGTTTTGAAAAGTGGAGGCTCCTCAAGAGTGAAGGCAACAAAATAGACCGTCCTTGATGTAGGGGTAGCTGCAGTAAGCCTTGCAAGTTCAAGAAGACCTGCGATACCACTTGCATTGTCATCAGCACCAGGGGTACCCGGGACTGTGTCGTAATGAGCGCCTATGACAAGGATTTCTGAATTTTTGTCACCGCCTGCTTCTCCAATGATATTGTGATAGGTGTTTCCCATATACGTGAAAGACTGTCTTTTCACATTACACCCGCAGGAGATCATTTTCTCTTCTATAAAAACAGCAGACCTCTCAAGTTCCTCTAAATCCTCGTAACTTCTTGCTCCTATTTCTTCCGATAGAAAATGTACCGTTGCCTGGAGATTTACTTCTACCTCCCTTATGTCATCCATCTGCTTACCGTATATATGCCTCTGTCACATATCTTCTCATCATCCTATGGGTATTGAAATAATAGGCGTTTTTCCCTATGGCATTCTGCATCATTCTTATCCATGTAAATCTGTCATTGTAAAAGAGAGGGATGATGATATATTCAAGTTTATTGTAAAGGTCGTCAGCATCCCTCATATCTATATTTTCAATTTCCTTTAACTCCGTTGGGCTCGGACCGATAGACCAACCAGTAAACCCCTCTATATGGCCCTCTATCCACCATCCATCGAGGACACTGAAATTCACTACCCCATTGTGGGCTGCTTTCATACCGCTTGTCCCTGAAGCCTCTAATGGCCTCAAAGGTGTGTTGAGCCAGATGTCAACGCCAGAGACAAGCCTGAGGGCAATTTCCATATCGTAATTTTTCAGATAAGCTATTTTAATCTTATCCTTTAGCCGCTCCTTGAACGAAAATATCTTTTCTATGATACGTTTACCTGTTTCATCTCGTGGATGGGCCTTACCCGCATAGACAATCTGAAGTTTCCCTGTACCCATTCTCTCGAGTCGCTCGATATTGCTGAAAAGGAGGTCGGGCCTCTTATATGCAGTTGCCCTTCTTGCGAATCCTATGGTAAGAATATCGAGGTTGAGATCTACCCCTGTTTCTGCCCTGATATAATCGAAGAGATTTTTTTTTGCTTCTATATGGGCCTTCCAGATCTCTTCATCAGGTATACGGCCAATTCTCACAAATAATTCTGGTTCATTGGCCCATCCAGGGAGATACTTATCATAGAGTTTCTTAAAACTATCAAACGTCCATGTGAAAGAATGGACACCATTTGTAATGGAAGCGATCTCATATCCAGGAAACATATTTCGAGAGACCTCACCATGCTTTTTTGCAACTCCATTGACGTATTCACTCAGATTCAATCCGAGTAGAGTCATATTGAGGTGATCACGACCGCCAAGATTTTTTAAAACATCAAAGGGGATCAGTTCTCCCATAATGTTTTTAATGAGTTCATAGGGGAATTTATCGTGCCCTGCCTCCACAGGTGTATGGGTTGTAAATACACAGAGGTCTTTTATCCTTTCGATATCCCATACCAACCGTTCATCCCAGACATCTTCTATCGGACGTCTATACATGTTAAGAAGTTCAACCGTGAGGAGGCTCGAATGTCCCTCGTTCATGTGATATTTCTTTATCTCAAAGCCGAGCTCATGGAGCACCCTTACTCCGCCAATTCCCAGGACTATCTCCTGCTTCAGCCTGTATGCCTGATCGCCACCATAGAGATAAGAGGTAATCTCCCTGTCCTCCGGTATATTCCCCTCTACATCTGTATCAAGGAAGAAAACTGGTACACTTCCGCTTGTCAAACTCTTTACTTTAAATAGCCATGCCTGAACCAGGACATCCCTCCCTTCGATCTGCACTGTGATTTTTGTGGGAAGGAGTGTCATATATTGAGAGGGTTTCCAGGAGCCTGGTAATTCTGTTTGTCTACCTTTCTCGTCCAGCTCCTGTTTGAAATATCCTTTTTTACTGATAAGGGTTACAGCAACCATTGGAAGTTTAAGGTCAGCACCCGACCTGACAGTGTCCCCTGCGAGTACCCCAAGACCACCGCTGTATGTGGGGATATCGTTCTGTATTCCTATCTCCATCGAGAAATAAGCAATCTTGGGATCTTTTGTAAGAACAAGAAGCTCATTCATTAGAGGTTCCATAAGAATATATTCTAACTCAAAAGGTGCAAAGATTGTAAATTTTTAATGATACAGGTTCCCTGCTTTCTAAATATGGAACTCCCTTGTAGTAAGGATGAGAAGTTGTTATTATTTAGTTCATGAAGAAAAGAATAAAAAAATACGAGGATGTGTCACCATTGAGTTTCTTCTTCTGAGAGAAGAGTTAGGATTAAAAAGATTCAGGAAGCAGGTCAAGAGAGATGCTGAAGAAAGGGAAATTCTCATGGACTTGGCTATGAAAAAGATAGAAGAGGAAAAAAGAAACGATTTTATTCTTATTGGATACAGAAATTGAATATTCCATGAAAAGCTATCGTAAAGAGCTATGGTTTGAAGTTCCGGCCCGCCGGGCTTTTATAAATATTACCCCTGAGGTCGAAAATTGTCTCAGAGAAAGTGGCATTAAGGAAGGATTTGTGCTTGTGAACGCCATGCATATAACGGCATCTGTTTTTATAAACGATGACGAATCCGGACTTCACCACGACTTTGATGTCTGGCTTGAGAAGCTTGCACCCCATGAACCAGTTTCTCAGTACCGTCACAATAATGGCGAGGATAATGCTGATGCTCACCTTAAACGACAGGTTATGGGGAGAGAAGTTGTGGTTGCTGTTTCCAGGGGGAAACTGGATTTTGGCCCATGGGAGCAGATTTTTTATGGAGAGTTTGATGGCAGGAGGAAAAAAAGAGTTCTTGTGAAGATTATCGGGGAATGATACTTTTGATGCTTAATGTAACCTTGTTTGCTCTCCGTCATTGCGAGGTTGGCGAAGTCAGCCGAAGCAATCTCAAAACAGGCTCAGAACATGCCCCGCAATCTCAACCACTTAGGAGGAGATTCCTTGTCCACCTGAGGCAGACTCGGAATGACAACGCACAGCCTGTTATGCCGAACCCTTCACTATTTGTCACCCTGAGTGAAACGAAGGGTCTCGCGTTTGGCTCAGGGTAAACTCCGTGAAGCATCTCTTATTTTGGACACCACTGATAAATTGAGACATCACAAATAAATCATCTTTTTTTGTTATACCACTTGTTTATTGGTTATTGAAATTTGTTTAGAGCCTGGTGTTTGATGTTTGGAAATTATATTAAATAAGGTATAATACCCACCATGATAAGAAATACTTTTACTATCCTTGACGGAATAGGCCAGAGGCTTGAACGAAGGCTCTGGAGAGAGGGTATTCTCACATGGACTCATTTCCTCGATGTAAAGGACACCTCATTTATAAATCCACAGCGAAAGAGGTTTTTTGATGAAACACTCTTTTTTGCATGCAATGAGTTGAATGAAGGCAATGCAGAGTATTTCGCTGCAACCCTGAAGAGATATGAGCACTGGAGACTCTTTGATGTTTTTAAGGGTGATGCAGTCTGCCTTGATATAGAAACGAATGGTCTGTCCCCTAACAGTGGTGGATATGTGACTCTTGTTGGAATGTACAATGGAAAAGACTACAGGTGTTTTATAAGGGGAGAGAATCTTACAGCGGATGCCCTGAATGAAGAACTCTCAAAGTATAAGTATCTGATAACCTTCTTTGGGTCTGTCTTTGACATACCCTTTCTCAAAACTTGCTTTCGCGCTCTCAGATTCGATATCCCCCACTTTGACCTCTGTTTTGGTGCAAGGAGAATAGGTTTGCGAGGGGGTCTCAAAAGGCTTGAGCCATATTTCGGGATACAGAGGCAGGATGAGGTGAAAGATATGGACGGTTACGACGCAGTCCTGTTGTGGCAGGAGGCAGAAAGGGGCTGTAGCAGGGCCCTCGATTTGCTCATGCTATACAATAAAGAGGATACAGTAAATCTCTTCGACATGGCAGATACTATCTACAGGAGACTTAAAGCCTTAACAGGCATTGAGGAGTATCTTAACGGTTCAACTCCTTAAATGTCCTTTCATTCACTTTGTCCTCATATTACTCAATGAGTTTTTTTTAATTTGAACTCCCAGGTGCCTAATCCGAGGCAAGATGCCTACCTATTCTCTCTCCTCTCTTCAAGCTTATTTCCCCTTGTATGTCAAAAAAGATTTTTAGATAAGGATAAAATTTAAGTACCTCTTAGTTATTTATAATTCTTTCCTCGCCATATTATAATGAGTGTGCCTGATATGAAAAAACTCGCTATCACCATGGGAGACCCAGGAGGGGTAGGGCCAGAAATAATTGTTAAGGCCCTTTTTTGTACTGACATAAGGGATTACTGCGTACCGATAGTTATCGGTGACAGAATTCCTATAGAAGAGGCAATTACCCTTCTTAAAATGCCTGCAAAATTACAAGTTATTACTTCACCTGAGGAATCTAAGCCAATCCAACGGGGCAGATCAATCAAGCTTATTGATATGGGAATCATTAAGAGATTAAAAAAAGGCAGACCAACTGCAGAAGGCGGCAGGGCTTCTTTTAGCTATATAAAAAGGGCTGTTGAACTTGCGTTTAATAAGCAAGTCGATGGAATTGTTACAGCACCAATTTCAAAACAGGCATTGAGTATGGCTGGGTTTAGATGGCCCGGCCATACAGAGATGCTCTCTGATTTAACTCATACGAAGGACTATGCAATGATGCTTGTTGGCGGCCCATTGAGGATTATTCTTGTTACGATCCACACATCCTTGAAGAGCGTCCCCTCTTTAATTAAAAAGGACAGAATATTAAAGACCATTCGTCTTGCAAAGAAAGCATGTAACATGCTTGGGATTGAGGCGCCCAAAATAGCTGTTGCTGGGCTGAATCCACATGCAGGAGAAGCAGGGTTATTCGGTGATGAGGAAATTAAAGAGATAGTTCCCGCTGTTAAAAAGGCGCTAAGAGAGGGAATACCAGTTTCAGGTCCATACCCTCCGGATACTGTTTTTCATAAGGCATACAGAGGTGAAATTGATATCATTATCTGCATGTATCATGACCAGGGCCTGATTCCCTTAAAGATGATCGCCTTTGATGAAGGGGTGAATCTGACTGTTGGCCTGCCTATTGTCCGCACTTCCCCCGACCATGGTACAGCGTATGATATTGCATGGAAAGGCATTGCCAATCCATCAAGTATGGTCGAAGCTATAAAATTGGCAGCGAAGTTGAGGATATACTAAGGAGTTCATAAGTAAGACCACATTTACTGTCATTCCAGCTTGTCTGGAATCCTTCCCACTTGTTGGGAATCTATAGAAGGATGCTGGACAAGCCAGCATGATAGATATAGTTATAGGGATGTGACTTTACATATGGTCTTATTAGTAACATAGATAAAAACAGGAAAGGCTGTCTCAGTCCCGATGTATATCGGGATTATAATAGACAGATTAACCAACAGCCTTTCCTACATTAAACAAATGGCTAAAAGACATTTAGGGCAGATTTTTCTTTATGATCCCTCAATCCTGAGAAGAATTATCCAGGTGGCTCAGCTTTCAAAAGAGGACCTTGTTGTTGAGATAGGCCCGGGGTGGGGCGGGTTGACGAAAATGCTTGCGGAAAGGGTAAAGAGAGTTATTGCCATTGAACTTGATGAAAGGCTTTTCGAAGAATTGAAAACTGAGCTTGCTGGATATGATAATCTGGAATTGATAAATGAAGATGCCCTCAAATATCCTTATGAGATTCTTCCGGAATTTAAAGTTGTTGCAAATATACCTTACTACATTACAACTCCTCTCATCTTCAGACTTCTCAAGGCAAAGAAAAATCTCAAGTCCATGACCATGACTATCCAGAAAGAGGTTGCTGAAAGAATAGTAGCGGTTCCCGGAGGAAAAGATTACGGTATTCTTTCAGTAATGGTTCAGTATCATGCAGAACCGAGGCTTAAATTCATAATACCAAAAGGTGCATTCAGACCAGTGCCAAAGGTTTATTCCGCAGTCGTGCATTTCAAAATCCTCGAGAGGCCTTCTGTCTTTGTAAAGGATGAAGAGTTTTTCAACAGGGTTGTAAAGACAGCCTTCTCTCAGAGGAGGAAGATGCTTTCCAACACTCTTAAAAGTTTAAGTGAGAATATAAAAGACAGACTTGCGGAAGCAGGTATCGATTCAAACAGAAGGCCAGAGACTTTGAGCATTGAAGAGTTCGCAAGGCTTTCGAATATATTAAAGATGAATTTTCACATGCCTTCTAAATAAGACTCATCAATATTGCTCACAAAGGCCTCTACAAGTTTGGGATCAAACTGAGTGCCTGCGTTATTGTAAAGTTCTTGGATTGCATCGTTGAAGCCAGAGAGAGAATGCCTTTTATCCTCATTGAACATCTTTCCGATATATTTATATGAAATTTTGCTCATTATAGCATCAAATGTTTCTGCAATAGCAATTATCCTCGACTCCAGCGGAATAGTCTCTCCCTTCAGTCCTGATGGGTATCCATTGCCGTCGTATTGTTCGTGGTGGTGTAAAATAATGAGAGCAATATCAGCATAAAAATTTATCGGCTGTAACATTTCATACGCAATCTGGGAATGTGTCTTAAAGTCCTCTTTAGATAGGGCATCTGTTGGCTTCATTTTTATAAATCCAATATCATGGAGTAGAGAAGCACGGTATAATCTTCTCTTCTCATCCTCAGACATATTTATTGCACCCGCTATTAAAAGGCTATATTTTGCGACCCTTATTGAATGTCCATGCTTTTCAGGGGTATGAGATTCTATAGCATTGAGCAGGATATCAATAAGGTGGATCTCATAATTTTTCTGGTCCTCATAGAACTTTGCCCTCGCTATAGATATAGCAGCCTGATCAGCAAAGTATGATATTAATTCTTCGTCTTCATAACTGAAAGCACCACCCTTTTTATTCAAGAGCTCCAGTGTCCCTATTGTTTCTGTATTTAATTTTAAAGGAACACATAAGACAGAATTTGTTTTATAGCCTGTGATATTATCCACCTCAGGATCAAACCTCTTATTATTTTTCACGTCATTAATTCTGACAGCACTTCCATTTTCTACGACCCAACCAGCGATACCATTAGATTTTGGCATCGAAAGTCCTAACAACTTACTACTTTCGATGCCTTTAACAGTCTTGCATACGAGCTTGTCACCATCGAGAAACAAAATTAAACCTGCATCAGACCCGGTAATCTGTAATGATCTATCTATAATTTTATCAAGGAGCATATCTCCGTAAACTATTTCACGAATATCCCTCGTGATAGTTAAAAGAGCACTCAATTTATTGCTGTAGTCCTCTATCTTTTTTATAGCATTTTTTGAAGCAGTATTTGCAAGATAGAGACTAATAAAAGCAAGGACTGCTACAATTGATAGAATGATTGGTACAGAGTAAGGGGGTATATAATCAAGAATTCCATATTGAGACTTTATGACAGAAAACAGGAGGGCAAAGACGATAAGCAGAATTGTCCAGTTTAAGATGTTGATATTTTTCTTTATGACTTCTACAGCAGTTTTTCTGTCTTCTGTCTTACCTGCCATAAGAGACCTAACGGTACCACAATAAAGATAGTGAGATCAAAGATAAATGTCAATACTTTTATTGCTCTATTGTCAAGGCAAAATGAAAATGTCTGGTTTTCGGCAAAATGAAAATGTCTGGTTCTCACGCTGCAACCTCGATCAGCTTTTTTCGCCGATTTTGCCT
>Ga0209314_10000645_pt1 | contig 15508 bp, 13 predicted proteins | sample I19B2metaG_FD_184146 | JGI IMG/M metagenome (GOLD analysis project Ga0209314, IMG submission 184146) | Lake sediment bacterial and archeal communities from Gulf of Boni, Indonesia to study Microbial Dark Matter (Phase II) - ​I19B2 metaG... | ecosystem: Environmental > Aquatic > Freshwater >...
GCCGTGCCGCCTGTACCCGCGAAATCCGGTAGGTCCTGACCTCTCCTTCCACCGCTGCCACCAGGTACCAGGCACTTCCCTTCGCGACAAGTCCCAGGGGGTCCACGAGCCGTTCCACCGGTGCGCCGTCACTGCGCTGGTAGGTGAGGTGTACCCTGCGTTCCTGCCAGAGGGCATCCTGCAGCGTGGGCAGGGCTTGCGCCTGCTCCTGCGAGGGGTGCCAGGCGGCCGTGTCGATGTGGATGCGCTGACGGATGTACTCGGCGTTCTTTCGCTGAGGCGACGACAGTGCCGCCAGAAGCTTGAGCGTGCCCGCCCTGGCCGCGGCATCCAGCCCGAGATCCCGCAGCGGCCCAGCCGGCTGGGCCAGGAACACAGCCTGTACCTCTGAGGGGTTCAGGCCGGTCAGGTTGGTGCGGTAGCCGTCGGGCAGACCCCACCCGCCGCCTGCGCCCCTCTGTGCGGCCAGGGGAACTCCGGCCGCACAGAGGGCCTCCATGTCCCGGTGAATAGTCCGTTCGGAGACCTCCAGACGCTCCGCCAGGTCGCGCGACGTCAGGCGCTGATGAACCTGCAGAAGCAGCAGGATGGAGAGCAGCCGGTCGGCCCGCACGGGCGTCACCTCCTTGGAATCCAATTATCGCTATTGTAGCAGAGAAATAAGACACAGGGTGTCATGAATGCAAGGTATACTCTGCGGCAGGCAGTCCCAAGCTGGGAGGCGGCACATGGATTCGGTCGACACGCGATGGGGTCGGCACGGGCGGCTCCTTCGCCGCTACCTGGCCCCTCAAAGGGCCATGGCGCTGGTCATGGCCGCAGCGCTCATTATCAGCACCGTCCTGCAGCTTGCATCCCCCCGACTGGTACGGGGGTTCATCGACGCCGCAACGGCGGGAGCGCCTCTCAAGGTTCTTTACCGACTGGCCCTGGGCTTCCTCGCTATGTCGCTTCTCACGCAGGCGGTGAAGGTCGCGGCCGAATACTGGAGCGAACGGGTGGCCTGGGTGGCGTCCAATGCGCTGCGGCTGGACCTGGTTCGGCACATCCTGGACCTGGATGCGAACTTCCACCGGGCACACACCCCGGGTGAACTGATCGAGCGCGTCGACGGCGACGCCAACGCCCTGGCAGGCCTGTTCTCCAGCTTCACGGTCCGCATCGTCGGTTCCCTGCTGCTGCTCCTGGGCGTTGTAGCTTCGTTGCTTTGGGAGAGCCCGGTGCTCGGCGCAGCGTTTGGGGCCTTTGCCATTCTGGCCGCCGTGCTGCTGGGATGGGTGGAGCGCCTTGCCGTACCCGTGTTGACGCAGAGCCGTGAACACAGCGCTTCGTTCTACGGCTACCTCAGCGAGGCGATCTCGGCACGCGACGACCTGCGTACCTGCGGTGCACTCCCCTACGCCTTCGGCCGATTTCGTGGCTTGCTTCATGCCTGGCTACCAGTTCAGCTGCGGGCAGGAGTGCTCGGCAACGTCGTCTGGATTGCGGCACTCCTGGTGTTCGCCCTGGCGGACGCGCTGGCGTACGCCCTGGGTGGAGGCCTGTATCGGCGCGGCGTATTGTCCCTGGGCACGGTGTACATGATCCTGACTTACGCCGCCCTCGTCGCCCAGCCTCTCGAGACCCTGCGCACCGAACTGCAGCACCTGCAGCAGGCGGAGGCCGGCCTGGAACGTGTCATCGGGCTTCTTGCTATCCGTTCCCGGCTGCCTGAGGGAACCGCCGATCTGCCGCCGGGTCCGTTGTCCGTCGAGTTCCACGGCGTGAGCTTTCGCTACGACGACGGGGATGACGGCGGCGGGGCGGACATCCTGCGGGAAGTCTCCTTCCGTCTCGACGCGGGCCGGCGTCTGGGCATTCTGGGCCGAACCGGGAGCGGCAAGACAACCGTGGCACGCCTCCTGACCCGCCTTTACGACCCGCGAGTTGGCGCTGTGCGCCTGGGCGGAGTGGACCTGCGCGACGCCAACCTGCATTCGGTGCGCGCGCGGGCGGCCCTCGTCTCCCAGGACGTCCGCCTTCTCCAGGCCAGTGTTCGTCACAACATAACTCTGTTTCGCAGGGATGTGCCCGATGCGCTCCTGGTGGAGGTCTTGCAGGAGCTTGGCCTCGGCCCGTGGCTGCGTAGGCTTCCCGACGGGTTGGACACCCCCGTAGCCAGGGCAGGTCTGTCTGGAGGCGAGGCACAGTTGCTAGCCTTCGCCCGGGTGATGCTTCGCGATCCGGGGCTGGTGGTGCTGGATGAAGCGTCAAGCCGCCTGGATCTCGAGACAGAGGAGACGCTGGTCATGGCCGTCGAGCGCCTGCTGCAGGGTCGGACGGCAGTCATCATCACCCACAGACCCGCGACGATGGAGCGTGTGGACGACCTGCTCATCCTGGAAGACGGGCGGGTCGTCGAGTACGGGCCGCGGCTGGTCCTTACCGCCTCTCCGGCCTCTCGTTCCTATCAACTCGGCCAGGTTGAAGCCAAGGGGGTGTTGGGTTGAAAGGCAACAATCCAGGACCGCGGGGAACCTGGTGGTATGTCTGGCGACTCATCACCTACCAGCCCGTCTGGTGGTCCGCCAACGCGGTCCTGTGGATCCTCTTTCACCTGTGGCCTCTGGCCGCCGGCCTGCTGGCCATGACCTTCTTCAACTCGCTGGAAAGTGGGGCGGTGGGGCTCAACCCTCTGAGTCTCGCGGCTCTGGCGGTGGCGCTGGGTCTGGGCCGGGCCGCCATCGTCGCCGGCACGTCGGCTACCAACGTTCAGGACCATTTTCGTAGCCGGTCGCTCCTCCAGCGCAACGTCCTGGATCATGTCCTGAAGACCGGTGATCGGGCCGCGAGCGGCGTGGGCGAAACGATCTCCACCCTCCGCGATGACGCGGAGACGCTCGCCGTCTTTGCGGACTGGCCCTTCGACGCGGCGGCCGGGGTGCTGTTCGCAGGAGGCGGCCTGACTGTCCTGTTGGCTGTGGACTGGCAGGTGACGCTTCTGGTGTTTCTGCCCATCGCCGCGGTCATTGCCGCTGCCCAGGGGGCCCGCTCGGCTCTGGTCCAGGCGCGGGAGCGCAACCGCGAGACGGCAGCGGAGGCAACCGGGGCTATCGGCGAGGTCCTGGCCGCCGCGGGCATGATTCAGGCCGCGGGCGCGGAGGCGGACGCCCTGGATCACCTGGGCCGCCTGGGCAGGAAACGGCAGGAGGCTACCCTGAAGGACCGGCTGCGCGGCCTTTGGCTGGATGCAATCTTTCAGCACACGGCCGACCTCGGTGCAGGCCTCGTACTGCTGACGGCGGCGTCCAGAATGCGTTCCGGGGAGTTCAGCCTCGGCGACTTTGCGCTTTTTGCCACCTACCTGATGCAAGTGGCCTCCTTCACCAGCTTCCTCGGCTACCTGGTCAGCACATACCGCCTCTCGGGTGTGAGCCTCATTCGCCTGTTGCGCCTCGTTGCCCGCGAGTCACCGGGAAACCTGGTCGTGCACGACCCCATGCTCTGGCGGAGACCTCAGTCGCACCTGCCGGCACCGACGAGGCAGCCGGGGGACCGCCTTGAGGTTCTGCATGTTGCCGGCCTCACGTATCTGCACCCGGAGAGCGGCCTCGGTATCCGCGACGTGTCGTTTACCCTGCAGCGCGGAGGCCTTACCGTCGTCACGGGTCGGGTCGGCCAGGGGAAGACGACCCTACTGCGGACGCTTCTTGGGCTGCTCCCCGCACAGGGGGGGAACGTCTTCTGGAACGGGCGACTCATCTCCGCTGCGGCGACGTTTCTTGTCCCGCCGCGTGTGGCGTACGTGGGGCAGGAGCCCCGGCTCCTATCAGGAACGCTGAGGGAGAACGTTCTGATGGGTCTGGACGTAGACGCCAAGCTCCTGACGAGCGCGGTCCATCGGGCTGTGCTGGAAAGGGACCTGACGGAGTGGCCGGCCGGTTGGGACACCCTTGTGGGTGCGGGCGGCGTCCGGCTCTCGGGTGGGCAGGTGCAGCGGGCGGCATTGGCCAGAGCGATGGTGCGTGAACCCGAATTGCTTGTTCTTGACGATACGTCCAGTGCCCTGGACTCAGAGACCGAACGGGCCTTCTGGCAGCGGCTGCGCCAGCAAGGGATGACCTGCCTTGCGGTCTCGCACCGTCCCGCCGCCCTGCTGGCGGCGGACCAGATCCTGCTGCTGCAGGACGGCCGCCTCATCGCCCAGGGAACACTGCAAGACCTGCTGGAGACGACGGATGAGATGCGTCGCCTGTGCGCGGGCTGAAATGGGCCGGCGGAGAGAACCCCGCCACGCGGCGCCGGTGGCCGGGCCGCCAGACTGAAGATGCACAATGACATTTGCTATAATAGAGGTGGAAAAGAGGGCTGTGGCGCGAAGGCGCCACAGCCCTTTCATGTCGGCCAAAACCTGTGGGAAATGCATCAGCGGGAGGGGTTTACGGCTCCACCAGCTCCAGGCGCGGGTTGGGGTTGTACCGGCGGCCCACCTTGGACTGGGGCCGGCCGTCCACCATCACGATATCGGCGGTGTAGTCGTAGTTGCCCTTCAGCAGGCTGGACCCGACGGCATAGACGTCTACCGGGACCTTTTTCGCCTCGAAGTCCCGGATGCGTTCGGCGTTGAATCCACCGGAGACGATAATCTGCACGTGGCCGAAGCCCTCGGCGTCCAGGGCGCGGCGAACCTTCCGGACCAGCTGCGGGTTGACGCCCGTCGGCTGGAAGGTGCCCATGTCGTCGTGGAGAGACTTGTCGACCATGGTGGCGGCAGTGTCCAGCCGCACGCCCTTGACGCGATCGGGCAGGGCACGGCAGACCTCGAGGGCGGTGTTGACGCAGTCGTTCTTGTAGTCCACCAGCACCAGCAGGGGGACGTCCGGGTACTCATCGGCAAAGAGCTTGGCGGCCTTCACCGTGTCGCCGCCGCACAGGGCCACCAGGGCGTGGGGCATGGTGCCGACGCCCTTGTCGCCCCACCACCGCACCATGGCGTCGGTGGCCTGGCCGAGGGAGCCGGAAACGTAGGCCGCGTAACCGTCGCCCGTCTGGTTGGTGTAGACGTCGAAGCGGTCGGCGAAGAAAAGCACCGGCTTGCCGCCCGCGGCTTCCACCACGCGCCGCGTATTGGTGGCAACCAGGGTGCGGCGTGCCAGTATCCCCAGGTACACGGACTCCAGGTGGGCGAACCAGTGGTAGGGACCTTCAATGGTCATGACCGTCTCGTAGGGCTCCGCCTCGTCGCCGTCGCGCAGGGAGTGGATCACCAGGTCCCGGCCGTTCTCGGCGAACTCCTGCAGAGCGGCAATGGCCTCGTCCGTGCCGCAGACCACGGCGTGGTTCTTCTGAAAAACCTGCATCAGCACGCGGCTATTGGGGAAGTGCTTCGCCGCGATTTCCCGCGTACGGTTGAAGTAGACGGCCGAGTAGTAGCCCTTCGCGATACGCGGGTCAAGCTTGAAGGTGCGGTTGTCCAGCCGCGGCTTGTCCGCCCTGGGGTTGATGTTGGCTGCCAAAGGGGTGTCTCTCCTCTCGCCTTGCCTGGCTCTGGGACGGCCTGGGCTATTTGACGACGGCGCCCAGCACCGAGGCCATCTGGTTCAGGGCGAAATCGTGAGCGGGCGGGTCAAAGGTAGCTACGCCCTCGCGGTAGACGACGGGCCGGTAACCACGGTTCCAGAGCTCCTCCACATTGTAGAGAACGCAGATGTTGGTGGCCACGCCCACCACCTCGGTCTGGGTGATGCCGTCGCGCTGCAGGCGATCCGCCAGGTCGGTACCGTGGAAGCCGCTGTACCGCGTCTTTAGAACGCGCTCGGCCCGGGGCCCCAGCTCCTGCCGCACCGCCTCCAACTCCGGGACGATGTCAGCGCCCCAGGTGCCCCGCACACAGTGGGGAGGAAACACGCCAAATTCAGGGTCATCCGGGCTGTGGTTGTCGGTCAGGAAGTAGACCCTGCCGCCCTCCGCCGCCACCTCTCGCGCCTTGGCGGCGACGAAGGGGATGATGTCCTGAGCCGGCTTGCCGGCCGTCAGCACGCCCTTGTCCGCCACAAAGTCGTTCAGCATGTCGACCACCAACAGCGCCCGACGCTCCCGCTGCTCCGCCTGCATGCAGCTTCTCCTCCCGCGGCCCCCGCCGATAGACGCGGGTGTACCAGTTGGCCCGCCCCGACGACGGAGTACCCTCTGTTATTTCGGTGTCAGTATGACACTAATAACAGATGGAGTCAATATGGGGTTCCCAACTGGGCTGCTGCGGGTCTGTTTTGGCCGTCCCGAGGCCGCTGCGTTGACAGGCGCTCCCCTCTCATGTGACAATTCTCTCTGGACACGAGGGAGGGCTATCCATTGGCGCATCCCCGTTTTTCTGACCGATCCTGGACCACCGTCGACGTCGCCCTGTTCACCGTGCTGCCGGCCGCCGCCGGCAACCCCGAGGGACCCGGGCGGCCTCACCGACAGTTAAAGGTGCTGCTGATGCGCCGCTTTGCCGAGCCGTTTTCCGGCCAGTGGTCGCTGCCGGGCGGCTTCATCCACATGGGCGAGACCCTGGAGCAGGCGGCCCAGCGCGAACTGCTGGAACGCACCGGCGTCACCGGCGCTTACCTGGAGCAGCTCTACACCTTTGGCGACCCGGACCGCGACCCCCGCGCCCGGGTGGTGACCGTAGCCTACTACGGCCTCATCTCCGCCGACCGGGCGGCCGCCGTGGAGGCGCGCCCCGGCGCGGACGGCGAGTCCACCGTGGCCTGGTTCTCTCCGGACGCGGTGCCGGAGCTGGCCTTCGATCACAACCGCATCCTGGCCATGGCCTCCAAACGGCTCCGCAACAAGATGGACTACACCCTCCTGGCCTTCAAGCTTCTGCCTGAGGAGTGGACGCGCACCGAACTCCGCCAGACCTACGAAGCCATTCTGGGGTGCGACCTGGGCTCCACGGACTCGGTCAACAAGCGCAACTTTGAGAAGTGGGTGCGCCAGATGATGGACCTGGGCCGTATCCGCCCCGTCGGCAAGGAGCGCCGCCCTGCCGGGCGCGGCAAACCCGCCCCCCTCTACTGCTGGGAAGGCCCGCTGACCGAGGGAGAGCCGCCGCCGCTGCCGGAGAGCCGGTAAGACCTGCGAAGGGCCAGCCCTTGGGCTGGCCCTTTGAGTTTTGGCGACCGCTTCCGGCGCGGGAACCACCCGGGTGTCCTGCGTCTCCCAGCCCCTCGGCAATACGACGAACCGTCACAATTTGAATCCATTGAAGAATGGGCATTTGACTCAAAGAATCATTGCTGGGTAGTGGCGGCAAGTCGCGCTGCACCTGCATTAGACAGAAATACAACGATTCGTCGTGTTGCCGAGGGACTGAGAGGCCTGGGCTCCCGTTGTCAGCCCAGTGGCTCCCGGTCTCAGGCCTGCAGGCACCCGCCACATGCACTATGCCGCCCCCGGCCGCCCTACAACAGATCCGCCGCCAACTGCGCCAGCTCCGAGCGCTCGCCCTTCACCAGGGTTACGTGCCCGGCCAGGGGAGAGCTCTGGAACTTCTCCCGCAGATAGACCAGGCCGTTGCTGGTGCTGTCCAGGTAGGGGTGGTCGATCTGCTCCGGATCGCCCACCAGGACCACCTTGCTGCCCTCGCCGGCGCGGGTGACCAGGGTCTTCACCTCGTGGCGGGTCATGTTCTGGACCTCGTCCACGATGATGAACTGGCCCGGCAGGGTGCGGCCGCGGATGTAGCTGAGGGCCTCCACCTGCACCTCACGCATGCCGGCGAGGATCTGATCCACCGAAAGATCCCGCTTGCCGGAGGTCCCGAACAGGAACTCCAGGTTGTCAAAGATGGGCTGCATCCAGGGGCGCAGCTTCTCTCCCTTGTCACCGGGCAGGAACCCGATGTCCTTGCCCACGGGCACCACGGGCCGGGTGACCAGGAGGCGGCTGTAGCGGCGCTCCTCCTCCATCTTCATCAGGCCCGCGGCCAGGGCCAGGAGGGTCTTGCCGGTGCCCGCCCGCCCCTCCAGGGTGACCAGCTGCACCTCGTCGTTCATGAGGAGTTCCAGGGCCATCTTCTGTTGGACGTTGCGCCCGTGGATGCCCCAGACGGACTGCTCACGGAAGACCAGGGGCCGCAGTTCTCCGAAGCGTGCATCGTACCGCGCCACGGCCGACTTGTTGAGCCCGGTGTGCTCGCGCAGGATGACGAACTCGTTGGGCCGGAGACCCCAGTCGGGGGCGCTCAGGCGGCCGGTGGCATAGAATTCGTCGATCTGGTCACCGGGCACATCCCGTTCCGACCAGCCCCGGAAACCATCGGTCTGCTCGGGCACCTTGTCGTTGCGGTAGTCCTCGGCCGACACGCCCACCGCGTCCGCCTTCACCCGAAGGACGGCATCACGGCTGACCAGAATCACCCGGGGCTTGCCGCCGGAGGCGGGTTGGCCGGCCTCCAGGGTCAGGTTGAGGGCCACAGCCAGAATGCGGTTGTCGTTGTTGACGGTCGGAAAGTGGGAAGCCACCGCCTCCAGGGACTTGTGGTTGAGCTCAATGGTCAGAAGCCCGCCCTCGGGGAGCAGGACGCCCTCGTCCAGGCGGCCTTCGCGCCGGAGACCGTCGAGGATGCGGGCCGCCGCGCGGGCGTTGCGCCCCACCTCGTCGGGGCGCCCTTTGTGCCGGTCCAGTTCCTCCAAGACCACCGCCGGAACCACCAGGTCGTTATCAGCAAACGCGTAGAGAGCCTGCGGGTCATGCAGCAGAACGCTGGTGTCCAGGACAAAGGTCTTCTTCAACGGCTCGCCTCCCTGTTGGTGGAAAGACAGACGGCCGCACAACAATGGTGCGGCCGTCACATGCGGGTACTGGATGGTCTGGATTGGACCTGGGCAACGGGCATGAAACCAGCCCCCTTACCTTGGGTGCTTCCAGTATATTGCTTTCGACTCGTCCTGGCCTTTCTCCTCTGCGCCGGGACCTCAGCCCACCAGGCGGAGGGGGCTGACCAGCGACTCCAGGGTGGCGGCAACGCCGTCTTCGTCACAGGTGGAAGTAACCAGACGGGCAGCCGTCAGGGCCTCCGGAACCGCGTTGCCCAGGGCGACCCCCAGGCCGGCCCAGGACAGAAGCTCCACGTCGTTGACGTTGTCGCCGAAGGCCACCACGTCCCTGCGATCGATGCCCGCCTGGGCCGCCAGCCGCTGCACCGCCGTGGCCTTGGACACGTCCGGCCGCCAGACCTCCAGTTCGCCGTAGCCGTCGCCAAAGGGCGTGGCCATAGCCCGGGCGTGGCCGTTGAAGGCCTCAGCCAGGTCAGAAAGCTCATCCTCGGGCACGATGGTCACCAGCTTCAAGGAGACGGCCGCGGCCTGCAGCAGGTCGTCGACGAAGCCCAAGGCGCCGCGCCCGGCCTCATTCTCCAGCCAGGCGGGAACGTGCTGGGGCATTTGGGTGTACAGAATGTCGGGCCCCTTCAGAGCATGACGGTTGGTAAGCGGGGCGTAGCCCAGCTCCATGAGGTCGGCGGCGGCTGCGGCGCCGGTCTCGCCCAGGGGCTCCAGGTTCAGGGTGCGCCAGGTGGAGAGGTCCACCGTCAGGGCGCCGTTGAGGAAACTGCTCGGACCTTCGATTCCCAGTTGCTGCAGGTACGGCAGGGCCGACCGGAGCCGGCGCCCCGTGGCGGCCAGCACCAGGTGGCCGGCGTCCCGGGCGGCCTGAACGGCCTCCCGCGTGCGGGCGCTCACCCGCCCCTGGCTGTTGATTACCGTGCCGTCCAGATCCAGAACGATCATCTTGCGTGACATTACTTTGAGCCCTCCTGCTCATCTTTTTTTCTCATCCTCAGGATAGGACTGGAATGTTAAGGGAGCAGGTCGGGATTCGTTAAGATATCGCAACAGAGGATGCCCCTGGGCTGTAACAGAGGAGTTGTCGCCGCCCGGCGCGAAAGCACGTAGGGCAGGAAAGCGGGCCGCCCAGTCGGCCACGGGAGGGGAAACCTTGCGCCTGAACTATGGGAAGACGTTTACCCTGGGCCTCGGCTTCTTCACGATTTCCGTCGTCTGGCAGATCTACAACGCCTACATGCCGGTGTTCTACAGCAAGTTCGTCGCCAGCACGGCCATGGTCGGGTTCCTGATGACCATCGACAACATCCTGGCCCTGACCCTGCAGCCCGTCGTGGGTTCTCTGTCCGACCGGACCTGGACCCGATTCGGCCGGCGCCTGCCCTACCTGCTCGTAAGCATGCCCCTGGCGGCGCTCTTCTTCATCCTCATCCCCTTCACCACCGGCGCCCTGGTGCCGCTGCTGCTGACCTCCGTCCTGGTCAACATCTTCATGGCCTCGTTCCGCTCGCCCACCATCGCTCTGATGCCGGACGTGACCCCGTCGCCCCTGCGCAGCCAGGCCAACGGCATCATCAATCTGATGGGCGGCGTCGGCTACATCATCGGCGCCTTCGGCCTGTCGCGCCTCTACAAGGTGGCCCACTTCTGGCCCTATGCCGTCGCCTCGGCCTTCCTGATCATCGTGCCGCTGATTCTGGTGCGGACCATCAAGGAGCCACGCGAGGCCGAAGGCAAGGCCAACGAAGGGTTCAGCCTGATCGAGGCCACGCGGGAGGTGCTGCAGGGCCGCGAGAAGAGCGCCCTCTTCCTGCTACTGGCCATCTTCTTCTGGTTCGTCGGCTACGGCGGCGTCGAGGCCCTGTTTACCAAGTACGGCATCAGCGTGCTGGGCATCGACGAGGCGGACGGCGCCCTGACCTTGGGCTTCATCTCCGCCACGTTCCTGCTCTTCGCCCTGCCCGCCGGCTTCATTGCCGCGCGCATCGGCCGAAAGCGCAGCATCCTCACCGGCATCGTGGTGCTGACGGTGCTGTTCGCCGCCCTGGCCTCGGCCCGCAGCCTCATGATCGTTCGGGTCCTGTTCCTGCTGGCCGGACTCTTCTGGGCCATGATCAACATCAACTCCTACCCCATGGTGGCGGACATGGCCGGTGTCGACAACACCGGCGCCTACACCAGCCTCTACTACGTCTTCTCCTCCCTGGCGGCCATCGCCGGCCCGCCCCTCTTCGGCTACCTGATGGACCGCTTCGGCTACGGCACCATGTTCTACTGGTCCTCGCTGTTCTTCGTCCTGGCGTTCCTGGCCATGACCCAGGTGCGCCGCGGCGAGGCCCGGACCGCCGCCGTCGCGGCTCAGGCAGTCAGCGCCGACTGAACCGCCGGCTGCGGCAGCCCGCGCCTGGGGCCGGCCGCATCCCAACCCGGAAAGGGGACCCCTCATGCCGCTCGCCATCGGCCACCGCGGCGTGGCCCAGGTCTGCCCCGAGAACACCCTGGCCTCCTTTGCGGAGGCCCTCCGGCTCGGCGTCGATATGATCGAGACGGACATCCAGCGCACCCGTGACGGGCGCCTGGTCATCCTCCACGACGACCGGGTGGACCGGACCTCCAACGGTCAGGGGGCGCTCCGGGCGAAGACCCTGGAGGAACTCAAGGCCCTGGACTTCGGTTCCTGGTTCGACCCGCGCTTCGCCGGCGAGCGCATACCCACGCTGGCCGAGACCCTCGACCTGGTGCGGGGCAAGGCGCAGCTCAACATCGAGCTGAAGACGGCCTCCCCCCTCGACCCCGGGGTGGAGAAGCAGTTGGTCGACGAGCTGCGGGCCGCCCGGATGCTGGACGACTGCATCATCTCCTGCTTCGACCACTACGCGCTGCGGGCCATCCGGACCGAGGAGCCGTCGTTGCGGACCGGCGTGCTCTACACCGCCCGTACCGGGCTGGAGGTCGAAATGGCCCGCTGGGCCGAGGCCCAGGCCCTTCACCCCTTCTACTTTTTCGTCACCCCGGACCTCATTGCCGAAGCTCACGCCCGGCAGATCCGGGTCAACGCCTGGACCGTGGACAGCCCGGACGCGGCGCGGATGCTGATGGCCGCCGGGGTGGACGGCATCATCAGCAACAGCCCGGACGTGCTGAAGGTGGTCAAGGCGGCCCAGCACTAGTCCCCAGGTCGGGCAGTCAAAGAGCATTTGAAAGGGCGCCGCGTCCTGTTGGACGTCGGCGCCCTCTTGCGTGAGAATCTCTACCTGGCCATACGGAAGTGGCCGGCGATGGGCCAGGCCAGCAGAGAATGTGCCTGGGTCACGCCAAGGCGGGCTGCCGCGTCAATGACCCGCGGCACCCCGCCTCGGCCCAGCCTGTCGGAGACGATGCCGATGTGGAACGGCTCGCCTCCCCGGGAGAAGACGACGATGTCGCCGGGCCACCACTCTCCCGAGCGCCCGCGAACGTCCAGGGTCTCGGGCAGGGCGTGACGCTGCAGATAAACAAAGATGTTGGCCACCCGACGGTGGTCAATGCTGGCGTCCGGCGCCTGTTGCTTCCACCGTGTGAAGAGCGGGTAGGCCAGGGTGCTGTCCTCAATCTGCCCCCCCACTCGCTTCAGCTCCGCCTCAATGTCGTCGTGGACCAACTGCTGCAGGTCGTAACCGGCCTCCCGCAGGGCCCGCACCACCAGATCGCCCTGGCCTGCCTGGTCGGCCGGCACGTCGCCGCCGGGATAGGACAGGGGTAGATAACGCTCGTCGTATCGCGGCCGTTGCACCAGGCTGCGATAGGCACCGTCCAGCACGTCCAGGTTGTCCGGAAGGCCGTTGCGGTTGAGGTCGGAATTCTGCCCGATCCTCGCCTCCGCCCGGCGGGCCGCCGCCGTCGCCCCCGAGTCACGGGCAAAACGGTTGGCCAGGAGGTCGGTGAAGGAGCGCGCCGCGGGCCGAAACGCCCAGGCCAGGGCCAGAAGCAGGACCAGGAGGGCGAACAGGGCCAGACGGCCCGGATGGCGGAGCCGGTAGCGGCTCCGTCCCTTCCTCCCCCGATAGGGTCCCCAGACGGGCTCATAGCCTCGGTCGAGCACCTTCCGATCACCTCCCGAAGGGCATCAGACAGCCCAGGTAAATCTGGCAAGCTCTTCCTACATTCGACAATTCTCTGCAAATCGCGCATGTCCTGCACGACAAGGACCCTGCCCTCTGCGGGTAGGGTCCTTTCTTGGGTCGGTGGGCTGACCTCAGTCGCCCGAATCACGGGTGCCCTCGGGCGTGCTCTGATGGGCGCCACGCTTTGGGGGCCGCTTCTCTCCAGGCAGGCGCCCCTGGGGGAGCGTCCACCAGTAGACTTGGTTGAAGGCGGCCTTCTGCCAGTGGTACAGGCGACTGGGCTTGGGCGGGTGCGGCGGGTGGTTGTAGTCGAAGTTGAGCAGGGTCGCCCTTCCACCGCCGGTCTCCAGGAAGCACATCACGCGCCCCTGGTACTGGTGTTCCATGGCCTCACCCCGCAGGTCGGCCAGCAGGTTGGCGGCCACCGTATCGGCCTCGAAGTGGGCCGCCGCGCCGCTCTTGGAGATAGGCAGATTCGTGGCGTCACCGATGACGAACATGTGGGGATGCTCCAAGGCACGCAGGGAGTGGCGGTCGGTGGGAATCCAGCCGCCGGCATCGCCCAGCCCGGAGTCCTGCACGAGGCGCGCGCCGCGGTGCGGCGGGATGAGGACCAGAAGGTCATAGGGCAGGGTCTCGCCCTCCAGCGAAGTGACCTCCCGCTTCTGCGGATTCACGCTTTCGGCGTTGAAGAAAGTGTGGATGTTGATACCCCGGGCCTCCATCATGGGGGTGACCACCTCGGACACGCTCTCGATGGGGAAAACACGGGGCAGCGGTGAGACGTAATGCATCTCGGTCTTGTTGCGCAGCCCCTTTTCACGCAGCTGGGCATCCAGCATCAGCGAAAACTCCAGAGGAGCCGGGGGGCACTTGTAGGGCACGCCGGCGACGCCGATGACGACGCGGCCGCCGCCGAACCCGCGGAGGACGTCGCGCAGGGATTCGGCTGCCTCCATGGTGTAGAAGTGGTGGGAGGCTTCCTTGAGTCCGGGAACCTCCTCGGGCGCCACGTGGGAACCTGTGGCGATGACCACTTCATCATAGGAAACGTCGCCCTGGTTGGTCTTGACCACCTGCGCCACGGGATCGATCTTCTCGGCCTTTGCCCGCATCAGGCGGACCCGGCGGTCCAGCAGGGGCTGGACGGGGCGGGACAGGCTGGCGGGCCGCTTCTGGCCAAACGCTACGTACAGGAACCCTGGCTGATAGATATGGCGGCCGTCCTCATCGATGAGAATGACCTCGGCCTCACCTGACCGAACCTTCCGGGCAATCAGGTTGGCGGCCAGAGTGCCGCCGACGCCGCCGCCAACGATTACGATGTTCCTGGGCATCAGGGCCCCTCCTCTTGTCAGGCGACCCTAGCGGGCCTTGCGGACTACGATTTCGTTGTACCCGTCCTTCTCAAACACGCCGATGAACTCGTGCCCGGCCTTCTGAGCCCAGGCCGGAACGTCGCGTGCGGAGCCAGATTCCGTGCTGAGCACCGCCAGGACGTCACCCACCTGAGATTCCTTGACGGCCCGGATCAGCTCCATGAGGGGGCCGGGGCAGAAGCTCCCGCGGGCGTCCACCACGCGGTCGATACGCACTTCATTGGCAGCGTCCATGTTGGGACCTCCCTTTGCACAGTCGTCTTGGCCCGAGTCCTAGATGAAGAGCGTGGTTCCACCCTGCGCCTCGGTAAGGAACTGGGCGACGCCGGTGATGTCGTCCACCACGTCTTCCAGGTCCTCCTGCTTCAGGTCGAACAGGTCCATGGTCATGGCGCAGGCATGCACGCGAACGTCTCCGATTTCCTTCGCGGTCCGCAGGGTGTCCAGCCAGGAGGGGACGTTCTTCTCCTTCATGATGCGCATCATCTCCGGGCCCATTGCCTCAAAGTCCTTGGAGACTTGCTGGTTCTGCTGGGGCGCGCCCTTGCGGAGAGACATCAATCCCCAGAAGGTAAGGAAAATATCGACCCGCTGTCCGAGGGCCACGGCGCCCGAGGCCATGATGGCCACGGGGTAGAGCTTGTCGACGGTACCGGAGAACACAACCATGGAAAGTTTCTCTTCTGCCATGAGGGACTCTCCTCTCCAGACATCGTGTGTCCTGTTGCCAACCCGTATCTTAGGTTTCCCTTTCGAGAACGGTTCCTATCGCTCCTTCCACCTTTACCCTACCTGGTATAGTATTTCTGGTAAATAGTTCGTAATGGCCGTTTTTTGCACTCGACCGGGCTCCCTCGACCCAGCTATCCGGCTCATAGCTGGTTGGCTCCGATGGCCATCGTGGATGCCTGCCATGGCTAGTCCGAACCGGCCAATTGCAGAATGCACAACAGCCCGGCAGGAAAGCCTGCCGGGCTATGAATGGTGTGGGGATTGGATCGCTCCGGCCACTGCAGGACATCGCGCCGCCCACCAGGAATATCTCTGGACGAATGAGAGGCGCCGCGCCGGCGCCCGCGACCAGGGAGGCCTGTCGTGAAAGCGGCCGTCTTTTACGCCCCCGGTGACGTCCGGGTTGAGAATATCGACATTCCCAAGATCGGCCCCGGCGAGTTGCTGGTCCAGATCAAGGCGGCCACAACCTGCGGCACCGACG